>Ga0114970_10001505_pt1 | contig 17436 bp, 17 predicted proteins | sample M_140205_XF_Meta_FD_87030 | JGI IMG/M metagenome (GOLD analysis project Ga0114970, IMG submission 87030) | Freshwater microbial communities from Lake Montjoie, Canada to study carbon cycling - M_140205_XF_MetaG | ecosystem: Environmental > Aquatic > Freshwater > Lake | place: Lake Montjoie... | reverse complement strand
GAATGTATCGGTCAGGAAATGTGTGGTTGGAATGATACAACCGGAAAATGTAGGAAGAAATCTATTCGTAAATCACCGAAAGCGAAACATGAAAAACAATTAAAACCAAAAGCAAAACCAAAAGAAAAAGAAATCAAATGTCCCGGTTTCACGATAGAAAAAGATTGTGTCAAAAATGAAAGTTGTATTTGGAATAATACAACGAATAAATGCCGGAAGAAATCTATTCAAAAAATAAAAGATATTGAAAAAAAGACTGAACCAACCAAACCTATTGTTGTTTCGAAACCAAAACGGGGTATCCGTATCGGTGAAACTACGATTAACCGATTATCAGGTCCTGTTAGTTTATATTATTTAACACCGTTGGTACAATCACCACTGTTTCCATCTATAATGCTTTTTGGAGATTACCATTTTGAAAAAACACAAACGTGTTTCAAATGTAATTGTTATAAAGATATCAAAGATATATACCAGCTAACTGAGATTTTACAAGAAATAAGTAGAGGTTGGAAAACACGTGAAGTTTTCACACAAAAATTTCTTCAAGCACTTATCGATGATGATCACCGCGATGAATCCATTCCAATTTTTAGCAAAATGGACCCACAACGAATCACTGCAAAATATGGATTCCCAGCACACCTTGCCACAGAATTCGTTGAAAAATGCCGACAAAATATACGGACACCTTATCCTATACCATCATCTGACGCCCCATGCTGTTATACAATAGCAGATAGACCATTCTTACAATTGATTGATACATTAGCATCAAGATATCCTATTGATTTTTATATAGAAACCGCGTTTCTTGGTTCAGGTGTCGGGTTTGCAAATGGGTTTATGGGGGATTTAACAACAGGTGAATTTGTTTCATGCTATCATCGAACTCTTCGTAGCACACCTTTCGGTCAATGTCCTACAAAACATATTCGTTGGCATGCGTGTGATAGTAGGCTTATGTCTTATTATACAGAATCACAGAGCTACCCCGATCCAATTATACAAAAAAATTTTAAAATTTTAAAAGAAAATAAAATTACAATTTCCGAAAAATATATGAATTATAAATACATTGAACCACAAATTGCGCATACAGTCACGCTATTATTTTGGACGTTTCATAGCACAAAACACAAACATATTCCAAATGAGATTAAATATAGGAAAAACTTATTAGATTATATACAGTTTACAATATTTGGAACCATTCAAAATTTTATAGATTTCTTACTCGACGCAATTCAGGATACACATAAAATTAATATTCATAAATTAACACATCGTTTATTTGAAATGATGAATATAAAAAACAGTATAATTTATAAACAAATCGCTAAACAAACATACACACCATTTAGAGAAAAATCATATTGGGAAGAATTATTCACTACAACATTGAAGAAAAATGAGATAATTGACTGGTTTTCTAAAGATAGTTTGTCGAATTTAGCAGCAACAACACAAATTCCACAATTAGATAATATAGATAAAATAATAGAGGATTGTAAAAATAATACAATAGATGAAACAATATTGGATAATTTAGTAAATTTTTTCAGTATTTTGAAGCTTTTCTGCGACTCATTTTTTTTAGAAATGTATACGATAACACGATTATTGAAGCAACCTGATGGTGGCCGACGTTCATATTTATCATTTATGTATTTGGGTGACCATCACATACAAAATATAAAAAAATTACTAATAAATACGGGTATTTACAATTTAGATAAAGCTATTGAAGCAAGACCACAAACTGAAGAGAAACGATGTATTGAAATAAACTTTTCTATCGATTTAAATGACGAAATGAGAATACGAGAATAGTTCGATGTAAGAGTATTTCGTTCATTCTAGATGAATCATATAAACATTAGTTTAAGGTTGTAACAACTGGTTGATGTATTTCTAAATTGCGAATAGATCCATTTGTCAAATGGATAAAATTGTTTGTATCTATTTTGATATTTAATTTATTTTGTATATCACGTGTAAATCTATCCATAATTGCCTTTTCTAATAACTTATATGTTATTGTGATAGGAGTAGCGTGTTCATTAGGACTAATAAATTCAATAGTCATATAGATTTTATAATAAATTTTATTTTCTTTTATATTTACATCACAATTGATGGCAAATTGGTTTTCAGGAATACAAATTGTCATATTTGTTAGCTTATGAATTGACCGTTGTATTTTTTTTTGTATATAATTTTTAAATTTTTTGTTTTTTTCTAATAAATTATTATTAGAATTATTTTCATAATTTATAGTTGGATATATATCAAACATTATACGCAAATCTTTTTCGTAATCTACTAATTTTGAAAAATAATTTCCCATTTAAATTATAATATAGTTAAAATTTTTAAATACAAATATGTATTATTTAATGTTTGTACCTAAACAGTATTTTGTTTATTGATTGACAATAAACAAAATATATCATACAAACCAATGCGGTGAAAGATCATGTACAATGTATTTCGATCTTTGTCATTTACCATTTTATAAAATGATTCCACAAGGTGAGAAAACTCGAGAACGTATCAATAAACTTTTCGCTTTTATGCCCCTCACATAAAACACACGAGAAATGTGCACGTGTTCCCAATAAATGTGTTTGTTGTAAAACCAGAAGATGTAGACGAAAACGCACAGCAATTAAGTAAATCAAAAAACACATTTAATGTTTCTTATTTACAAATTTAGGCGATTGTTGAATGAATGTAGTCAAAAATGACTAAAACTTTATTATTGTATCTTGTGAATAAACATATTTATTACACCGATAGCACTAAAATGTTAAAAATTAATTTTTAACCTCTATGCGGATGTGCGACAATACAAGAGTTAAATATCCACTAAAGTTTTCGACTATCGTCAATTATTTATATAATACATATATTATATTATATAAATGGTTGCGATTTCAAGAAGATTGCGACCTCGTGTTGGTGGTCGTCCACCACGTTCAAAATTCATGGATGATTGTTCGGGGAATGACAAATTTTCCAAATGTAGAAAAGCTACTCTGGCTAAAAAAAAGGTTAGAGACGTATATGAGGCTAAATTTATTGAAATAGAAAATAATAAGATAATAAACGGTGTTGCTAACGGAACTATGAATATGAATCTTAACTATAATGATAAAAAATATTTGGCTCAACTTAATACATATAAACCAAGTAAGAAAAATGGAATTAACGTTGGTGATATTTTATGTATTGAAGGTGGAGAACAACAATTTTGTTGTTTTATTGCTTTGCCTGGAAAAGTGCAATGGTTAGGAGATGATGGTGATACACCCGACTTTATTTTAAACTTGCTGAAATATAAACCCATTTTAGACAAATATTATGTAAGATATGATAATTTGGTTAAAAATCAAGATTATTTTGTATTAAGCAATATGACACCCGAGTTTGGCTTACAACATATTCTAACTAAAAATCGAACTATTTTAGAACATTTACTTGGAAGTATTATCGAAAAAAGTATGCCCCATGAAATTTTAATGCAGCTTGCATCGGGAGGTCTGTTTTCACAAATGATTACGCAATAGTTATTATAATTTGTATAATCTGTAACGAGGAACTACATTAGGTTCAGCAATTATCTCACGTATAATTAAATAAATAAATAATTATATAAAATTTGATGTGTATAATTATTTATTATTTATTTATTTATTATAAATGGAGCAATGTATAGGAGATTGCTCAATATGTTATATACAATTACTGCCTCGTGCGAATCACGCATTTACAGAATGTGGTCATCTATTTTGTATGAAATGCCTACTAACGTGGCACGAACAATCATCTACTTGTCCAATGTGTCGTGAAAAATTATACGTTAAAGACGATGCATTCGAAGATGGTTATATCGACGACAGTGGTGATGATGGACGATTCGATACAATTGATGATTATTTAGTAGAAGAAATAGAATGGTCTAAGATAATAGAAGAAGATGATTTGCGAGTCCAAATTTCACAAGAGAATTTATCTTATATTCACAACATGCGCAAACGCATATTGGACTTGTTGATTTTACAAGCGTATACAGATGAGTTACTTACACAACTTGAATACATTGGCGAAATATCAATCATTTTTATCAATCGTGCTGACTATCGATATATTCACGTAAATTTTCCTAATTACTATTACGAGATTGTTCTAAAAACCCACGACAGCGGTGATAATGAAACTCATTATTTTGGAAACATTATTGAAATGAAAATGTGTAATGTTCCATTCGGAGAATATCCTAGCGGAGCCGTTCGATATACATTGGAATACGCGTTTATAATCGATTATATCGATCCACTGGAAGTCCATCAACAAACACAAGTATTATTTCGAGATATTCGTCGATTGTATTCGTTTCGACCCATTGTATCGGTTGATTAATTTATCTTGAAATATATATAATGGAATTACAGGAATTACAGGAATTATATAAATTACAGAAAATAGCTAAAAGAGAATTAAAAATATTTACAATGGCTGAACTAACGATTACACCATCATCGTCAAGTAATCGGATATAATTCTCGATGACGATATTATTCGAGAAATTGTTATATTACAACATCTAAATCAATATCCAGAAACAAGCACGGTTACGTTGTTAGGTATCTGTTTTGATAATCCACGACATCATTGTTTTTTAGTTTTAGAGACATTGGAAACGGATTTACATAAAATTAGTGTTGAATATCAAAATGATGAAAGTAAAAATAAAGGCAGATTTAATTATCAAGAGTATAAAATTAGTTTTTATAAATGCTTGAAAGCGTTAAATGCGATTCATTCATTGGGATTTATTCACAATGATATTAAATTGCCAAATATTATGTTGAATAGAACCGATATTAAATTTATTGATTTTGGGTTAAGTAAATATATAGGGTTAAGTCCTTTATTTGAACAAGTAAATACATATTCAACAACCGATGTAGTTAAAGCTCCCGAAAAGCGGATATGTTTAGTCTAGCAGCAACGATGATACATTTGAGCATACGCAAATATTCGAATTTGTGTATCAATAGTCGCGGTGAAATATGTGATAAAGTTGATTTACAGCTATCATTAAATTTATATTTACAAACGGACATAGTATTTGGACCAAGTGGATTAGATTTATTATTAAAATTGATGGTGAATAAACCAGAAAATAGATTGTGTGCGAAAGAAGCATTACAACACGCACATTTTTACGAAAATTTAAATATCAATATTGATATGTTCCCTATTTCAGTTCATATATCCTATATTTATTTACAATTGCTATTCGAAATTAAAAAATTAAAAACGCTGACATTTGAACGGAAATTTTTCCAAGATATATGTCTGCATGTTATTTTTTGGTTCATTCAACCTGTTCCATTTAATGAACGGGTATCAATGTGGGAAATTGTCATATTTATAACTATCAAATTACTATCAAAAATAGTAATGGTTTCTGGTATAGAACTTATTCAAAATCCAATTATTCCGGTATTGATAATGGATGAAAGGAAATATCAAAGGATGTTAAATTATTTTTACTTACAATATTTGTCGATTGATTTTCAAAAGTTTATAAACTATACTATTTATTTCAACGATCCTATATTTTTACTAAATTGATCCAAATACTTTTCGTTGAATATTCATAATAATACTATTCAAATGATTAAAAATTTGTTTAATACTTTTTACATTGTAAAACTAATGAGTTATAAAAATTTGATAGTCATTTTTCATTTTAGTTGATATAATCAATCACACACACGCATACTATGGCGACAGTTTATGTTGTTCTTGAAAACGGCGAGCTATACCCGAAGCTCTACTCTACTTACGCTGCTGCCCGCGCAGCAGCTCTGGACAATCATGCGGAATTACTGGACGAAGAACGAAACGAATGCGCCGAATGGGGTGGCAGGATGGCATCTCAGGTTGATGTTGAGGAGAACACGGAAACAGGCACGACCAAACTTTATGTGGAGAAGGAAATCTACATAACTATACAACGATACAATGTTCCAGCAAACTGAGATTTAACGTGTTCTGGTGTCGGTGTCGGGTGGATGAGAACCATTTATTTGCGATGGTCAGTGGATAACTATATTAAATATAGTTTTGTGTTTTTTTTGTGTTGTGCTTTTTATCTTGAAGTAATTGTAATATTGTATCCAAATGGATAGTGATTCAAATGATTTCGGCTATTATACTCATACATTTTTCAATTTGTTTATAAGTTATGGTTAGAGGTGGTGTAATTCTCAACGTATTATTTCGAGCGGTGCACGTTATATACCCCACGTCCAATAACCTATATCGCAATTTTTCAATATTATAATTTTCGTGAAACTGTATTCCCCAAAACATTCCGCATCCGCGCACATCAATTATTTTATCAGGATTATCGATTAACATTTTATGTAAAAATAATTGAATAATTTGTTCTTTTTTTTGTATAAAATCCATACATTCCGTATCAATAATTTTGAGGGCTTCAATTGAAATCGCACACGCCAATGGATTACCACCAAATGTTGAACCGTGTGATCCAGGACCAAAAACATTCATTTGAGTATCATCGGCTAATACACAACTCATTGGCAACATTCCACCACTCAACGCTTTCCCTAAAATTAAAACATCAGGTTTTATTTCCGGAAATAACACTTGTCCAGCAGTCCAATTGCCCGAACGCCCTAATCCACTTTGAATTTCATCCGCCATCAATAAAATATGCGGGTATGTTTGTTTTATTTGATACAAGGCTTTGAAAAAGTAGTTGGATATGGGTATTATACCGCCCTCGCCTTGTATAGGTTCATACAATATAGCACTTATTTCATTCGCGTTTTTCTCAAAAACTTGAAATAATGAATGACAATTATTCATTTCGACAGTTAGAATATTATCCAAAAGCGAGCCAAACCCTTTTTTATAATTTGGATAATCACTGAGACTTATCGCGCCAATTGTTCGACCGTGAAAATTGCCACTAAGACATACAATTTTAGCTTTATTTTCGGGAATATTCATTATGGTGTGTCCGTAGCGTCTCGCCAATTTTAAGGCTGTTTCTACCGCTTCCGCGCCACTATTCATTGCTAATACTTTATCATACGTAAATAATTTGGTTATATAATCACTCCATTGGATTAAATTGTTGTTTGTAACTACGCGACTTGTTAGTGTTAGTGTCTTACATTGATTTTGCATAATAGAAACTAATTTACTATGACAATGTCCTTGATTGACAGCACTATATCCTGCTAATAAATCGATATATTTCTTATGATGTATATCCCATAAATATATATCTTTACCTTTTATGATATTGATAGGTAAAGATGAATAATTATTGGCAATAGATGTGTATAATCGACGTATCATATATTATACACAAATATATATTCGAATATAAACCATTCGTTAATAATTCAACATATATGTACGTTTAATCCTTATGGTGACAGATATAGCACGATTCTGTGTATATTTTTAGAAGATAACTTACTATAGCATTTGAAAAATAAGAAAAATGTAAAAAATTGATATTTACATACAGTAAATTATAACTGATACAAGTCATACCAATGCCTCAAATAACTACAAAACATTACAATAAGTTTGACGATTTGAAATTCGTTTTAAGTGAAATTCAACGTCACTATGTATCCACTATGAATCATCCATTTATTTATGGAGGATATGTGAGAGATATGCTTAGAGGTCAGCCATACCAAGATATGGATATCTGTGTTTCATCTCGCGAAATAGCTATAAAATTCATTCAATCACTTGAACAATGTCAGCGATTGATTTCATTCGAAACAATCACATTTACTGAACCCGCTATTCCAGATATTGATTACCAATCTTTTTCAATGACGATTCAAACCCCATCAACAATGGCATTGAAAATTGATATAAGCTACTCATCAGCATTAGTTCTTGAAGAGAACAGTATGAATAACTGTGATTTTACTGCTAATAATTTGATGATGGACATAACGGGTAATATATCAACGCGAATCAAAGCTTATCAAATTGGAAAAGGTAGAGAATATAGTGATGTAGAATGGACAACCAAATGTATCCGAGATTGTATGGAGGGAAAGCTTGTTTGGATGATTCCAAACCGGTTCTCAACCAACTTATCACCAATAGTCAAAAACTCATTTATGGCGAAAATGAATATGCGATTGGACAAAATGCTGAGGAAAGGATTTGTCGAAACGGGCGAGTATCTTACCGATTTTCGTATTTTGAAATTAAGACCTGTATCTACATTGCCTATAGGATGTAATGCGACAAATTGCGCTATTTGCAACGAAAACTATGTCGATACAAGTGATAATCAAACGACTGTTTCAAAATGTTCTCACCACTTTCATATAAAATGTATCCACGAAAGGATGAACAAAATGATAGAAGAAGGACACCCGAAACCAACGTGCCCTTGTTGTCATCAAGAAATCGATCTTTACTATTAAACCTTATAGCTTTTTTGTGCCACACGTGCTTAGAATTTATCCATTTATATGAAAATAACAATATGCCTGCCCTATACACAATCATTTCGTATAAAAGATGTAATAATACTAATATTAGATTTCAAAAAATAATAAATCAATATTAGTATATACATCAATAATGAATTATTGTGGAAATCCTATATCAAATTTTAAACCGGATTTTCGTTTTTTATAAACGTTTGAAACATTAGAACTAAATAAAACATCGACTTTATTAGAATCAAGTATAAAATATGACCCCCCTACCGATGTAGATGTATCATTAGGTATTAGAATTTTAGACGAAACTGATGATAAATGATTTGTATCTATCCAAATATTATTTGATATATTTCGATGCTGACATCCGGTATATTCGTCTAGGTTGCTGCTGCTTCTGCCCGGTTTCCTTATTTTGGATATTTTTATTATTATTATGTATATTACCACAACATCCACAATGGTCCATATTGGTTAGATATACTTTACGTTCTTGTATTACATTATCATAATCGATATTCCATCGTCCAACTAATATGTTGTTTTTTTTGCCAAATAATTTATCAGCAATCAAACGAAATGAGATACGCATTCTATATTTAATGTGTTTGTACTATTTGATATATTTATATACATATCAAATTTTACATTATTTACCATATTTATAGTCATATGTTGTTTGCTATAGGTAGATGAAAATGAATAAATCTATTTTAATTTATGTTTTTGGCGTAAATCGACACTTGAACATTTACGGCAATTTCGTGCGTGAATAGGTTGGCGAGTATAACATTTACGACATATCAATTTATCACATCTGCTTTTTTTAGCTAGATTTTCTGAATCAGGATCAATCATATTATTTATTATATTATTTATTATATTATAATATTTATAAATAAAAAGACGAAAATCAGCTGTTTCAAATGTATTCACAAATGGATGAATAAAATGATAGAAGAAGGGCACCCGAAACAAACATGCTCTTATTGCCGACAAGTATATTATTAACCCTGCAGCCACATATATTTTGATATTTTCATCGCTTTTGTATATCTAGAACGACTCATGTGTGTGATTTATTAATTGTGGCTATTATATTTTAGTAGCTACAACGAGTGTTTGATAATACGGAATACCTATATATCCGGTTTTATCATATACATATATATTTTCCAGACGATTTTTCATAATCCAACTATTATGATACTTGTGTAATAAGTCTATTTTAAAACCACCTGTAGTTAATAACGAACTTATTCCAGTTTCTGTCCAAAATCCATATCGTTCATTAAGTTCAACTTCCCAATCATTTTTATAATCTTTACGATATAAAAATTCGTATAATGTTTGAATATTTGTTTCATATACTAAATATTCATCATCAGCACAATTTAACGTTTGACACGATGGATATACCAATAATGTAAATAAGAAATAATGACGTGATTGTTTTTGATGATCGTCAATAAATTTTTGAAATTCTAAACAAATACCTTGATATTTATTCTTGTTAAACGCAACATTTACTATTTCATTTGACATATTCGGTCGTATAAAATCTCTAATAATCACTTTACCATTTGGTTTTAATAATTTGTATGCTTGTCTAAATGCTTCTTCAACTGATTGCATACGTTTAATTTCAGAACATACATAATTACTATCAATTTGTTCCGTATAACTATAAATTTCGTGAATGATAGAACTATAAATTATATAATTTGCTTTTGGTAAAAATTCATCATTAATATTTGTAGCATTCGATTTATGAAATATAATATTACCATTCAATATAGCTCGTTTAGTAACTTTATTTTTTTTTGCGTTTTTATTTGCGGTTCTAATAGAAGTTTCCATTAAATCTATTCCTACCATACATAAGTTTAAATTAGGGTATTGTTCTTTCAAAATAATAAATAATGAAATTAAAAGATTACCAGTTCCAGTTCCTATATCATATATTACGAATTGGTCACTGGTATTAGGAATAGTTATATTATTTATAATAGTATCTATTTTTTCTTTCATAGAAAAATCCATTTGTAAATAGTATTCACTCATATTACTTCTTAATTTCTCTGCTTCTTCTAAACGACTTGGATTTCCGCCCTTTTTACTACAACGCTTTTTACAATTTCTCAATTTCGATTTCATTATATATTAATATACTTATTTTTTGATTGAATATCATAATTAAATTGATAAGTGTGTTAGTTTTTGAAATCTAAAATAATAGATACTTACCGTTTCAACAAATGCTGAATTTCAATCTTATTGTTGAAATATAATAAGATTAAAAGTCCGAAGATAACTGTAAAAATATTAGATATATGTAAAAAACAGGTGTTTTCTGGATATAATATAGTATGACACTTGAACACTTACGTTTCTAACTATAATATAAATTTGTAATGATTATCACGCTTTATATGATAAAGCAAACACAATAATGCTAAAACATTAAAATCAACGAAATTCAAAGGGTTGTGATAAATCTGTCCAAATATGCAGTGTTCCGTACAATTTTTTATCATTTAAAAATGAATCATTCATAACATTAAATTTTGGGTGCTGTATTAGTTCCGTTAATTTATTCGCTGCCATAAAAATATTCGATATAGTACGTCCCCATGTTTCATCTTCGCGTGTTCCCCACCTACTATCCATTTCCGTCAATTTATTGAAAATACCGGCAACCAATTTCTTAACAATGAAATTGTTTCTCGGTAAGCTATTAAAATCGAATTGTAGTATAATTTCATGTAACAATCGACAATCATGTGATACGTTGGATTGTGTATAATCAATAAAATGATTGTCAATTGACGCAGGTTCAAATGTATCCGTTGCTTCATTATAATCAGTTGCTCGTTCATACCCACTCGTATTACCACACATATATGGACACTCTGGACCCAATGGGTTCAAGGGTCCTTTAGGGGCTCGTTTCGAATCATTGTTACAAACCGTTTTCATGATTTCTTTTGAATTTATTTGCGCACAATGAACAAAACAATGCCCGTAATCAATTATAACGGGAATATAGCACATATTATACCGGACAATTCGTCTATCTGGATAATGAAAAACAACGTGTATAAATTGATTTGCCGGAACTTCGACCAATACCACATTATCTAAATGTAAATCGTAATGTGTAAATTTATCGGCGAAACTTGCCAATAACTGATAGATCATATGTAAAATGGCGGTTAGTTCGTATAATTTATGTATAGTATCTTCTTGATTGGATATAATTCGTTTGCTCGAACTAATACTAGAACTAACTGAAATATTCACCAGATAATTGTGAAAACTATATCTTATAGGAATATATTGTGTAAAAAGTGCTAAGAATTCATTTGACCTACAACCCATGAGAATCAATCGTTCCGTATTTCGTATATCAAGTGGTCGTATGTATGTATCGAATGCGTTTGGAATAGATAGGTGCATGAACGCGCTATAATTTGCTTTTTTCGGTGTTGAAAATTCTCCTATCATATACGTTTTAGCAAAACACGGATAAAATTTCGAATATTCATTGATACATTGACCTACTAAATATTCATATACTAAGTTATCTGCTTCGGTATGTTGGTTGACTTTTACAATAACTGATATAGGCGCCATAGGTGCGGGTGCGGCGTATTGTAATTTATAAATAAATCCATTTGAATTGGTAGAACCTACCCTGTCAACTCGTTCTATTTGTGGTAAATAGTTCTTCAAATTTTGAAAATAACCAACTTCTTCTAAAAAATGATCAGGTTCGCTATTGAATAAAATATCTAAATCTATATTTTCGCCCAATTTTCGGGTTGATGTTTCATCTATACGATCACGATTTACATCCAGTTTATGAATATGACGTTTAAATTGTTGTTTTGTTGTTATATTATTTTGTAAACAATACGCTCGTAATCCACGACATAAATCATCATATGTTTGACGTATTGTAATTAACCCAATTTTATTTGCCATTTGTTGGAGCATATTCATAGAATATTTTCTCGGTTCGTTATTACATTCTTTTCCAAATAATCGAGTATCTTTGTCTGTAGATTGATAAGACATATATATATTATAAATAATTTTGATTTTGAGTCTGTATAAATCAAGAAAATTCAAACGGTCGCGATAAATCCGTCCAAATGTGCAGAGTTCCATATAATTTTTTTTCATTTAAAAATAAATCGTTCATACTATTAAATTTTGGTTGTGCTATTATATGCGTTAATTTTTCCGCTGCCATAAAAATTTGCGAGATGGTATGACCCCATGTTTCATCTTCATGTGTGCCAAATGGAGTATCCATTCCCTCTAATTTATTCAAAATATCTAATACTAATTTTTTAACAATAAAATTGTTTCTCGGCAAGCTATTAAAATCAAAATTTAATATTATTTCATTTAATAATCGACAATCGTGTGATACATTAGATCGTGTATAATCAATAAAATGATTAGTGATTGATGCTGATTGAAAAGTATCCGTAGCTTCATCATAATCGGTAGAATGCCGATAACCACTGATATTTCCACACATATTTGGACACGCGGGGCCCTCTGGGCCCCGTTTCGAATCGTTTTTACAAACAGTTTTCATTATTTCTTTTGAATTTATTTGCGCACAATGAACGAAACAACGACCATAATCTATTATAACTGGAATATAACACATATTATAACGCAAAACACGTCCATCCGGATAATGAAAAACAACGTGTATAAATTGATTTGCCGGAACTTCAACTAATAGCACATTAGTTAATTGCAAATCATAATGAGTAAATTTATCGGCGAAACTTGCCAATAATTGATATATCATGTGTAAAATAGCGGTTAGTTCATATAATTTATGTATAGAAGTTTCGGGTATAATTCTTGGACGAGAAGCACAAAAACTCGAACCAACTGAGATACTTCTTAGATATTCGTTAAAATTATATCGGGCATGTATATATTGTGTAAAAAGTGTCAAATATTCATTTGACCTACATCCGTTGATAATTAATTGTTCAATATTTCGTACATCAAGTGGTTGTATGTATGTATCTAATGATTTTGAAATGGATTTACCTATAAAAGCGCCATAATTTGCTTTTTTCGGTGTTAAAAACTCTCCTATCATATACGTTTTAGCAAAACACGGATAAAATTTTGAATATTCATTGATACATTGACCTACTAAATATTCGTGAATCAAGTTATCCGCTTGTGCGTCTTGATTAATTTTTAAAATAACTAAATATGATTGTGATATTGGTTCAGGTGCATCGTATCGTAATTTATAGACGTATCCATTTGCTGTAAGACAACTAAATCTATTGGCTTCTTGTATGTATGTAATATAGTTTTTTAAATTTTGAAAATAACCAACTTCTTCTAAAAAATGCTCGGATTCGCTATCGAATAAAATATCTAAATCTATATTTTCGCCCAATTTTCGGGTAGATGTTTCATTTATAATCGTATAACCCACCTGACCTTTTGGAATATGACGTTTGAATTGTTGTTTCGTTGTTATATTATTTTCTGAGCAATATGTTCGTAATCCACGACATAAATCATCATATGTTTGACGTATTGTAATTAACCCAATTTTATTTGCCATTTGTTGAAGCATATTCATTGAATATTTTCTCGGTTCGTTATTACATTCTTTTCCAAATAATCGTGTATCTTTGTCGGTTGATTGATGTAACATATATATACACCCTTGAAAATTTATAATAGGACAAACCAACTTAAATATATGTATTTGATTTAGAAAGTGTCTTATAACTCCACGTTTATAGACATATTGATACACTTAAACCCTTATAGCGTTGTGCAGCCTCTAAGAGGATTCCTACATGTACTAAAGCACTTAAAATCACCCTATTGCTTGGTAAATATGCTTAAGCACTAATATTATTTTTTATGTAAAAATATAAAATAGATGTGCCAAAGGCAATGCTGTAAGGATTAAGTGTATAAAAACTAACATTAACTAGTAGTTGAATTTTTATTATTACAATAAATCTATATGAAACATGTAAATAATATTGCTTACGATTTACGACTGACTACAACAATTATTCACAGTGGTAGCATTATACGTGGATTGTCTAAATTTTGAAAATCGAGACAATATTCACACAAATAAATTTAATTTCGTATGCTATGATATACAAAATCACATATGACGCAAAATAAAATATCACGTAAAAATAATAGATTTATTAAAAGAGGAGGAAGTGCTGCAGAACCACAACCAAATGAGGATGCCTTACTACATGAAATTATGTATTATCGCAACCAAGCTAATACGGACGATTATGCAGATAATAGTTACACTCCGCATTATAAGGGAATGGTTGGTACAGATGTTATCGTTGATCGATATTACACTCACGCATCGGATTTGATTTCACAATATAAATCATTAAATTATAACGAACAAAAATTAAAGGCCGCATATGACATTCCTTTAGTTAGAGACCAACAATACAATGAAACATTAAGTCGAACCAAACACGGGGAATGGCTTCGAAACATGGACGCTAGAAAAGCAATGAATGATGCAGAACTCGCCGCGTTTAAGGCTAAAATTGATGCTATTACCAATCGTGAAGTTTTACATGCAGAACTTACTGAATTAGACAAAAATATTCCTTATTATACGTGGTTTAACGCAAAACCATATATGGCTGATAAGCATTTATCTTCTATGACGAAATTATATAGAGGAAAAAAACAATTGATTGAATCAAGATTAAAATTATTACAAAGACCAGTTACTCCGCCTGCAGTTAAACCTGTATCTCCTACTCGCAAATCGAAGAAGAACCGTAGCCCGCGCAAAACCAAACACTCTTCTTCTTCGTCAAGTAGTAGCAGCACCAGCACGCCGAAAGTCGATATGGTGGCTAAACGCGAATTGAGAACGAGTGAATTACGATTAGAGTTAGAAGCATTACAAAGTCAATTAGAATACGCAAAACAAGATGTTATCCGTCTAGAACAACAAGTTAGTGTCGCACAACGAGCTTTAGACTCGTTGTAAAAATCAACAATTTAAATCATAATTAGTATGATTTTAACCCTTTCAATGTTGTGATTTATGCCTTCGATATAAATCAAATAAATATAACTTACTTATATTTATGTTTTTAACCGTAATAAGCGTTTTTGTGCGTGTGGCTTTGCTTTAGCACAGCACAACTCCTGATGTCGTTGCTAAAGCACTTAAATTACATATTTTCTCATTTTCAGCTTTGCTATATCATAAATATTTAATTTTGTTGGAAAAACAAGAAATATGTGCTTAAGCACGACGCTGATTACTATTAAGTAAATGATATGATATATGTTGTATAAAAACACTATAAGGGTTAATAAATTAAATAGATATAAAAATAAAATATTATAATAATATATAAAAAAACCTTTGATGCTTTGCTCACAACCTGTCTGTGTGTCCGTTTCTGTTTTTGACAAAAGTCAAAATACTGCAGCCCCTGCTGCCAAATTTCTTGATGGTAGTTTCAATAATAATCGTACCAATTTCGGCAGTAAATCGATGGATGCTATAAATCTTTTAACATATAAACCTGTTCAGCCTTCCGCTAAACTTTTAAACAACTGGTTCAGTGGAAATACAACCGTTGTTTGCCCTAAATCGGCAAGTATGGCCGATTCTGCAAGGATGTTAATAAGACCTATGTGAATGCTAATACACACAATTAAAAACAAAAAACAAATAAAAGTTTAAATTAAACAAAAAATACACAAAAAAAACAAAAAATATAGTGAAACACATTTTCTTGATACACTAAAACGTATACCAAGTAAATATGTTTTTTGTTTTTTTTGGAATTTGTTTTTAATATATTTATTTAGAACCGGAACCCTCCACTAATTCCGATCGCGTTAGAGCCTTGACCATTCCATCCGGCATTACGACCGACATGAATAGCACCATACGCGTTATTATTGCCAATACCTATATGGCCTTGAGCACCCCAGCCATTGTTGGCGGCATTACCAGAACCACCTGTAAAAACACCGGTAGTAGTACGAGTTGGAAAATTATTCGCAAGATTGAGAGAAGACATTCAAAGGTTTTTTATATAATGATATAATATTTTATTTTTAGATCATTATATTTAATATGTTTATTCTAAATCGAATCGTGATGTATCAACAAACCAAATAAAAAATTGATACATTATATGAAATTTCAAATTCGATATACATTCCAATGGTTGTAGGTTCAAATGAATATGCAGAGTATGCAGATATGCTTTCGACGAATCCTCTAATGCTTCGTCGATTTCACGATTATTATACTGAATATACTGACAAAAATATACCTTTTGCTGAAATAAAGCGTGGTTATGAAGCATTGTGGTTAGTCGATATCGTAAAAAACCCCACAATTTACAGAGAATATCGAGCATATATAAGAGAACACTGTATTAAACAAGGAAAGGCTTGGGCAGCCGTGTATACCGAGTTTTGGGAAAAGTGTCAAAATAAAATGGAAGCGCGATTGGTTCGTAATTTTTCAGTATTTGATACCATTGGACAATATAAAGTAGATGAGTTTTATAAATGGTTGGATGATTCAAAAATCTCTCCCCCTAATCGAACTTCATCGAAATCCGTGGTTCCATTTGTAGTGTATGAAACCGACGTAAAAGTATTAGAAAAAAAGGCATATCAATTGTATCGTCAAAAGGAAATGTGGAAACGGGCGAAAAGAGGCGAAATAACTGACGATGATGAATGGTATAAGGAATTGAAAGCAACAATTGTGAAACTGATTCGAACGCAACTTTCAATCATTGATGAAATTCAAGGAAAAATGGCAAAACGCAATTATTATGTATATGAAATCAATAGAGTT
>Ga0114970_10001504_pt1 | contig 17442 bp, 16 predicted proteins | sample M_140205_XF_Meta_FD_87030 | JGI IMG/M metagenome (GOLD analysis project Ga0114970, IMG submission 87030) | Freshwater microbial communities from Lake Montjoie, Canada to study carbon cycling - M_140205_XF_MetaG | ecosystem: Environmental > Aquatic > Freshwater > Lake | place: Lake Montjoie... | reverse complement strand
GACCCGTGATCACGAGAAAAATCCACGCCACCACGAAGCCTTCGTCTATCTCGCTTTCATCGGCATCATGACCCGGAGGCTCACCTCTTTACAGCCAGTTCAACCTTTTGCCGGATAGGCTCTTACAGACGTTTGGCCTTATCCTCGGTACTCGTTGTCGCCAGAACGCGTGCGCCAGCTAGTTTGGCAAACTTGAGGGCAAAAATCGAGACCCCACCAGTTCCTAGCACGAGTACCGTTTCTCCTGCTTTCAAACTACCACGCACATGCAGGGCATCCCAAGCAGTGACGGCAGCACAGGGTAAAGTGGAGGCCTCTTCGAGAGAAAGGTGTGCAGGCATCGGCAGCAGGCTTTCGGCAGGAAGCACCACCAATTCACGCAATATGCCGTCCACCACCCCGCCGAGAGCTTGCGCAGCGTGACCCTGATTGAATTCTCCCTCCAGCCACGTCGGCATAAACGGACAAACCACGCGATCACCCACTTTCCATGCAGAAACGTCCCTTCCCACGGCAACCACTTCACCAGCGCCATCCGAACAAGGAATTCGCGGTAGCGGACCACTGACGCCTTTAATACCCATGACGTTCATGTAATCGCGGTAATTGAGGCTGACAGCCCTTACCCTCAGCAAAACCTCGCCATCACCAGGCTTCGGCTCTGGCAGGGATACGGGTTGCAAAGACTTCGGGCCCTCGGTTCCGGCAATTTGATAAGCTTTCATGAATGGAGGGAGCTAAAATTAAAGTTACAGTTAGCAACAACAAGACGGAAATTGACTCCCTTCATTAGTGCAAGACTTTGACCCTTTTCTGAAAGAAAAAACTTCTTCTTCCGAGCTGTGAACAACCTACAGCGATGATAGCCAAATGCCTCGTCCTCAAGGTTAAAGTGGCTTTTTCGTGTCAAAATTGAAATGAACCCATCCTTATCTAAAACAGGTAATCAGTCAGCATCGACATCACCAATAAAACAAAAGAAATGGATGATGGATCGGATTCGTTTTTCTCCTCGCGGTCCACTTTGCAGATCAAGATCGTTCCCCGTCTACTGTTTGAAGTTATTCTCGCTACGCCCGTTTGACCAACAGTATAAAAATGTCTCTTATTACTGTAAATGAATAGATTACACCTACATTTACCACTCTTTGAGATCCTTAATGGCAGAATAAACTCTGATCGGCTACATCATGCATTTCGTGTCGAAAACGTTTCACAAAACTTCTTAAGCCCGACGTTCCACGATTGATTTAGAAGGGTTCCACAATTGCTCTTTGTCAGTACACAGAAACATGCTCATTGGGATATTCACCTGAACGGCAGGCTTGAATTGGCGCAAGATTGAGAATTCCCAATTGCATGTGAACAACCTGTCAAGAAGTGGGCACTACGTAGAGAAAATATGCGAACAAACCCATTCGCGGCAAACGACTGGATCACGGCAGATTGGCATAACCCCCACCTGCCTTATTCTCTCACGGCCATCTTTATCATTGTCACATTGAAGGCAGCATGATAAAAACCACGTCCTTTGTGAAATCTCCCACCTTTTGTCTGGTCGTTGCCTACTATTGTTCTGCCGCTTTTTTAAGCGCGCAAGAACCGCTGTTGCCGCAGGCCTTAGTTCCGGGCATGACGTTCCATTCAGATGGCCCACGCGGCTTTTTGAAACCCTCCAAGTCAATTAGGCCGCCGGTAAGCGATACATCTGCAATCGCTGCCCCCTCAATCGTGCAGGCGCCGACAGCGGAAACTCGTCTGCGGCGCCTTGTCGTGGTTTCAGGAACGATGACGCCAGAGGCGATTCGTGAGGCGATTCTGGCTTGCGGTCAAAGCCGCACGCCAGTGACTATGCTGGGCGGCGTGAATGCGCCTGCGCCAGTTTTGACGGATCTCGCTGGGTTATTCGGATCCACAGTGACCGAGGACACACAGAAGAAGGTTTTGGAAACAGTGCGCAAAGGTATGGGGGAATCTTCCAAACCTCTCAAGCGTGCCGAAATCGTCGGCTGGTTGCCAACCGAAGGCATCATGGCCGTAGCGGTTTATCCTGAGAGCTGAAGGAGGCTGATATGGCCTCCAAACAAAAATACGCCCCCGCTTTAATCGAACCGCCTCATTCAGAATTGCAGCCAGATTTACCCGAGAAAAAAACTCTTACGCCGCGGGTTCTGCTGGCGGAAGAAAGTTTGCCTTTCAGGCGTGTCATCCGCGAGGCACTGATGGCTTTTCGCATTTGCGAGGTGGATGACGCTCCCAGTGGTGAACGTGCCTTCGAAATGGCGTTGCATCGCGAGTACTCGCTATTTTTGTTTTCGTTGCCCCTGCCGGATCTCGCCGGGGACATGCTCGACCGTCTGCTCAGCAAGGCTTACCCACGAGTGCACCCTGGTGTCCATACCGCGCCGCCGGTGATTTATCTGGTCGGTCCTAAAGATGCGATACGCTTTCAGGAACTACAGCGTGATGTGCGTGTGCGCGGCAGCATGCCGCTGCCGCCGAAACTTGATGTGCTACTGGCTCTGACGGCATCCTTGCTGCCGGAACGCCAAGGCCAAGCATTCCCCTTCCCTTTGCCGCCGCATGTTCCCTGATCCGCACCGGCACAGTGTTAAAATTTGTGGCATCACTCAGCCGCAGCAGGCTGCGGAGATCTTCGCTCTCGGGGCGGATGCGGTTGGCATCAACCTCTGGCCAAAATCCAAACGCTACATGCCGCTCTCAATCGCTCTGAGTGCGTTACAGGACGTCTCCGCGCATCACACACTCGTCGCCGTGCTGGTAAACCCCGATCAGACACTGCTCGATGCTACTGTTAAAAGCGGCCTGTTTCGCGCCCTGCAATTGCATGGTGATGAAACACCGCTTGATGTGGAACGCCTCATGGAGCGCGGTGCGCATGTCATCAAGGCACTCCAGGTGCGCGACGCGGCCTCACTGATGCAGATCGGTGATTATCCATGCTCGTCGATCTTACTCGATGCCTACAATCCCGAAACCTACGGTGGCGGTGGCCACGCCTTCCCTTGGGAACTGGCCGTGCGTGCCAAAGAACTCTATCCGGATAAACAAATCCTGCTTTCTGGTGGTCTCACACCAAACAACGTTCGCCTAGCAGTGCAGCAGACGCAGTCGGTTGCAGTCGATGTTGCCAGCGGTGTCGAATCTCAGCCCGGCATCAAAGATCTTGCTCAAGTTGCACGCTTCATCGCCGAGGCACGGTCGGGCTGGATGGCAACCTAGAGTCTTCGACTGACAGACCTATTTTCCGCGAACGCGGCCTCACGTTAAATCAATCGAAGGAAGAATCACTTCCCGCCAAAAAGACGCTGGAAGAAACCACGTTTTGGAGGTTCCGGCGGTGGCACTGCTGGCTCGGCTTTTCTGATAACAATGGGGCGTGGCTCAGGCGCTGGACCTTCGATGATGACGGTCATTCCTTGAGTAATGTGTTTGACCAACCTCACAACATCCCAGTTCGCGGTTCGCATGCAGCCATGGCTTGCACTGCGGCCAATGCTCTGTGGCGAATTTGTGCCATGAATGCCGATGCCAGGGCGATTGAGACCTATCCACATGACTCCGACGAGATTATTCGGGCCAATGGGCAACTCGTAGTAGCTTTCGCTGCGTACGCCATATTCGAGCACGCTCTTATCCCAGCGGAAGGTGGGCATCTGTGTGATACCTAGAATACGCCATGTGCCAGGTGGTGTGGCAAGATGGCCGCTGCCGGGCGTAGTCGGTAGGCTGGCGAGCAGTTTTTCGCCCTCCCACAAGCCAAGCAACTTCTCGCGCGTGTCGATTTTGATAACCCGTGCCTGGAACTCCAAAACTTCGGGCAGTTTTGGGATCTCAGTGAGTTCTTCGATGAGGAAGGGCTGCACGGTGGGAACTTTCACGGCGTCACCGGGCTTGAGAGCGCAGAGTTTGAGCGGTCGGTTGATAAATTCGAGAAGTTCGGGTGCGCTGTGAAAGCGCTCGGTCAAGAACTCAAGCAGCGAGTCATAGGGCAGAAATTTCCTTTTGCTCTGCGCTGAGGGCTGACTGGGTAGGTCACCGACAAACTTGAGATCTTCTTCGCGAACCATGTAGGTGGAGTAGGCCTCCGGCACGCTTGCTAGATCAATTGAGTGCGCCTCCAGTTCAGTCTCTTGGAGCCCCTGCGCAAGCTGGTAGCGTTTGAGCGCCTTAGTGGTGAACTCTCCCGGACGCCCGTCGAGTTTCCCAGGCCCAAAGAGTTGCGTGTCGAGGAGGATTTGGAGTCGCAGAATATCATCAATCGGCTCCGGCGCTTTCGGCAGCGGGTCAGGTATGACGATGGCCAGTCCAGCAGAAAACGAAAGGAGCAGCAGAGATAGAATGATGGCAAACGGATGCTTCATGGGGGACGGTGGCACGAAAAGAAGGATGAGATTAAACGACCTTCGATGGCTCCCATAGCGCAGGAGGACCATGAAGCAAGAAAGCGGAATGGCGATGATGCACTGCCAAAGCAGGAACGAGATCAGCATCGAGAACACTATATTTCATCGTTTTTGCTGACGTGACTACTCACAAACGGTGCTATGGGAGGCGCTGTAACACTCACAGCACTATGGCGACACCCAATTACAGTTTCGAGAAACGGAAGCGCGAACAGGCCCAGAAAGCGGCCAAAGAAGCCAAACGCCTGCGCAAAGCGGCGGCCAAGACCGCCGCAGCTGACGCGCCCGTGGTTACCGATGAGCCCGTTACAGATACAGAGAGTGTTTCCTGAAGCCTTCCACTTCAGTGCAATCGATTGGTGAAAAGGAGCATTAGACAGCGTTAATGCTGGCTTCATGAAAAGACTTTTTGTTTTCTCCTTCCTCGCAGCACTAGCAATTCCAACGCATGCGCAGCTGAGCGCAAACGGTGCCACGGCATCTTTCAAAGGCAGTCTGCCGCCAAAGCCAACAGCGCCCTTGTCCGCCGAGCAGGAGGCAGCGATTGAAACAGAACTGACGGAGGTGACAAACGCGTTTGAGGCGGTGAAGACACACAAGCATGCCGCCGACGCACACATTTTCCTCAAGGCGGTACGCTACGCGCTCGATTACGACGAGTGGTATGACAAGAAGCCGGAGGACAGCGTAAAGAAGGCGACCGTCTTGCTCGACGAGGCAAAGAAACGCATCGAATCGCTGAAGAAAAACGAAACACCATGGCTGAACGGTAGCGGGCAGAAGGTGCTGGGGTTTTACTCGAAGATCGACGATTCACCGCAGCCCTATGGCGTAGAAATCCCGGAAGGATTGGAGTTTGGCGCAGGCAAGAAGCCGGCGCCGATGTGGATCTGGCTGCATGGCCGTGGTGACACAGCAACGGACCTTCCCTTCGTCTATTCACGCCTGATGGCGAAGAAGCCGGGGCAGTTTCAACCTGCGGGAACCATCGTGATTCATCCCTTTGGCCGTTACTGCAACGGCTGGAAGAGCGCGGGTGAGACCGATGTGTTTGAATGTCGGGATGATGCCACCAAGCGTTTCAACATCGACACCAACCGCGTCGCACTGGCGGGCTTCAGCATGGGCGGTGCCGGAGCGTGGCATCTAGGAGCGCATTATGCCGATCAATGGGCCTGCGTGCACACCGGAGCCGGATTTGCGGATGTGAAGCGCTACCAGAAGCTCACGCCGGAAAAGTATCCAGTGTGGTATGAGCAGAAGCTCTGGGGCATGTATGACGTGCCGGACTATGCCAGGAATTTCTTCAACGTGCCGCTCATCAGCTACAGCGGTGAGGTGGATGCGCAGCGGGACAGCGCGGAGTACATGATCGAGGTGCTCGGCAAAGAAGGATTGCATCCGCCGCATCTCATCGGCCCAGGCATGCCGCACAAGTATCACCCCGAGACGATCAAGGAGGTGCAGGCGTGGATTGAGAAAGCTGTAGTTAAAGGACGTGAGCTGTTTCCAGATGAAGTTCACATTCAGACGAAGACTGCGTTCTACGGACGCATGAAGTGGCTGAACCTGCATGGCTTGGAGGAAAGCTGGAAGGAGGCCCATCTCGATGCGAAGGTCGTGGACGGCCAGACGATTGACATCAAGACAAGCAACGTAACGCGCATCGTCTTCTACCCGCCGCCGCAGGCACGGAAGGGCGGCGGCAAGCTCAATGTGAACGTGGACGGCCAGGCGCTGACGTTGACCGTGGGGCCGGATGTCCCGCAGTTTGAGACCTTCATGAATCCAGGGCCTAAGGTGGCCGGTTCGATGTGCCGCTTGATCAAGGAGAACGGTGCGTGGCGTGATTTCGGCAATGCGCAGCCGTTCCAGCACGAAGGCCCGCAAGGCGGCAAGCCTTCTGCACATCCCGGCCCGATGGATGCATCCTTTATGAAACGCTTCCTGGTTGTACTGCCAGATGGGAAATCATCTTCACCCGCCGTGGATGCTTGGGTTGCGGCTGAGTCGGCGCATTTCATTCAGCGCTGGCGCGGTTTAATGCGAGGCGATGTGCGCGTGGTCAAGGCTTCTGAGATCAAGGACGCCATCGAATCCGGCAAGACCCAAAGTCTCATCATATGGGGCACACCAGAGTCAAACTCCTGCCTCAAGCAACTAGCCGCCGCTCTGCCAGTGAAATGGAATGCGGAGAAGCTGAGCATGGGAACGCAGTCGTTTGATGCGAAGACGCATGTGCCTCTCATGACTTATCCCTGTCTGCAGTCGCCCGCTTTTGAGGTCGCGATCAACTCAGGTCTCACCTTTCGCGAGGCGCATGACAAGACGAACTCGCTACAAAATCCCAAGCTGCCCGACTGGGCGATCCTGGACATCACGCAGCCGCCAAATGCGGAAACCGCCGGCAAGGTGGTAGCGGCAGATTTTTTTGACGAGCGCTACGGCGTTCGCTCGGTCAAGTGATTGGGGGTTCAATTGGCATAGTCACGTAATTGCTGCTTGTTCCCTGGCACTTCGCGGCCATTCATCCCCGTCTGAATCATGCACTGGATTGAATTCACCTTCTGGCCGGCGACACTCGCGGTTGTTTCCATCGTTTGTGCGGTCCTCGCCTTCGTGCATCTGCTGCTGCGACATCGCGATTACCGCTCTGCCGCGTTCTGGACGGCGCTCGTGGTGTTCTCCCCGCTCATCGGGCCGTTGCTGTATCTGTTTCTTGGGATCAACATCCTGCGCCGTCGCGCCAAACATTATCGCAGCGGCACGTATGAGCCGTGGTTGGATCAGGTGCCTGAGCATCCCCTGCCCTTCCCACCGGAAAGTTGCGAAGCGCAGGAGCACCAGCAACTCGCCAAGACGCTCGACCGCATCTCGCGCTTCTGCTTCACACTGGGCAACACGGTTACGCCGCTGCATAACGGAGACGAGGCAATGCCGCGCATGCTGGCGGCCATTCGTGGGGCACAGCACAGCATTTCGCTCGCCAGCTATATCTTTGAAGCCATTGGCATCGGCGCTGATTTCGTGACGGAGCTTTCCAATGCAGTCAAACGCGGCGTTCAGGTGCGCGTAATGGTCGATGATGCAGGAACACGTTATTCATGGCCACCCGTGGTGGACGCGCTAGTCAACGCCGGTGTCACAGCGCGACGCTTCATGCCCAACCGCATGATCTTGCGACTCATCACCATGAATCTGCGCAATCACCGCAAAATCATGGTGGTGGACGGCAACCATGCCTTCACCGGCGGCATGAACATTCGCGAGGGCAACATGCTCGCCCGTAAGCCTGCGCATCCGGTGCATGATCTGCATTTTGAGGTCACCGGCCCCATCGTCGCACAAATTCAGCGCGTCTTTGCTGAAGACTGGGCTTTCTGCACCAGCGAGACGCTCGACGGCCCACAATGGTTCCCGGAGATTCCGAGCACCGGCAAAACCAGCGCCATCGGCATCGTCGATGGTCCGGATGAAGACCTAGAGGTCATGCCCGCCGCGTTCTTTGCCGCCCTTAACGCCGCACGCAATGAAGTACGCATCATCACGCCCTACTTCCTGCCTACGCCCACGCTGATGGCCGCGCTGCGGCTCTGTGCCATTCGCGGAGTGAAGGTCACCATCCTCACCCCGGCGCAAAACAACATCCCACTCGTCGGCTGGGCCGCACAGACCTTGTATCCAGAGTTGCTTGCCGTCGGCTGCCGAATCTTCGAGTCGCCTCCGCCGTTCGATCACTCCAAATTTTTCCTCATCGATGGCGTTTGGTCCTTCCTCGGCTCCACCAACTGGGATCCCCGCAGCCTGCGCCTGAATTTTGAGTTCAACCTCGGTTGCCACGATCGCGAACTGGGCCAGCGACTCAGCGCCGAAATGGATGCCAAACTCGCCTTGAGCCGCGAAATCACCCGCGAAGGACTGGCCGCTACCCCGGTAATACAGCGACTGCGCAACGGCTTCGCCCGGTTGTTCATCCCGGTGCTATGATTTCTTTGCAGCATTTCGCCAGATGAAACGTAATCACACCCGCACGCCAGACCAAATCGGGAATAAAACCGCCCACCTCAACGTCACACACGACCAATTCATGAAACCTTGGTTTCACCTTTACTAAATCCTTTGCCCCGGCAGACGGGGCCGCTGCCGCGCACAGCCACCACGCGCAACCCTAACTCAACCCATCCAAACTCAATCATGAAGAAAATCATCGCCCTCGTGTTCGCACTCGTCGCTTCCTCGGTGTTCGCCGCCGAATTCCCAGACATCAGCATCGCCGACCTCAAGCAGGCTATTGCTGACAAGAAAGTCACCGTCATTGACGTCAATGGCGCCGCTTCCTATGCCGCTGGTCATGTTCCTAGTGCGATCAACTTCGCCACCCAGAAGGACAGCCTCGCCGCTGCGTTGCCAGCCGACAAGGGTGCCCTCGTCGTCGCCTATTGCGGTGGTCCTGCTTGCAGCGCTTACAAAGCTGCTGCCAATGCTGCCAGCCAACTTGGCTACACCAACGTGAAGCACCTCTCCGCCGGCATTTCCGGTTGGAAGGCCGCCAACGAAACGCTGGAGAAGTAATTCTCCATTTCATCAACCGGGTGTGCGGGAGAAATCCTGCCACCCGGTTTTTTTATGCCTGATTTCGTAGATTTCAGGCTGGCGACCAAGCTTCCATCGCCAGACTCGCTGCACCAAGCGCACCAGCATCATCACCGAGCGCCGAAGGCACCACCTTTAGCGGCGCTGCGGCTAGCGCGGGTGAAAGCGCACGCGCTGCCTGGATGATTGACGTGCAAAAACGCTCCCCCAGTGAGGTCAGTGGTCCATGGAGGATAAAAACTTCGGTGTCGGTAAGCAGTTGCAGGCAGCCGATAACGCGCGCGAAATCCGCACATATCGCATGCCATTCCGCGCTATCGGACTCTGCAAATTCAGCCAGCGCCACCCGCAAATCTTCCGGCAGTTTCGCCTGCGCCGAGGCACCCGCTAGCCGTCGCCACGTCGCGGGTGCGTTCAGCACATGATGCAGTTCCTGACTGGCGACCTCACTACCACCCAGTGGCCATGGCCAGCGACCCACTTCACCAGCGGCATAGTGCGCTCCCTCCACCAGCTTGCCCTGCTGCACCATCGCAATGCCAAAACCACTGCGCGGCCCGAGAATCACGAAGTCGTTCAATTCATGACCCATACCAGCGCTCGGCAAGGGCAATCGCACGCAGGTTGTTCTGCAAAATGACCGGCACACCAAGTTGCTTGCTGATCAGACTGGAGACCGGCACCTGATTCCAATCAGGGATGAAAGCATAGTGCAATCCTAGGCCCGCCTTTGGGTCCACCAAACCAGGTGCACCGAGGCCAACCGCCAACAACGGCCCGTGCATGGCTTCAGCCAGTTTCTTGACGCAAACGAGTATGGTTTTGATCACCACGTCCGCCGTGACTTCCGCTGGTAGCGGACGCACCACCGCAGCCGTCTTTCTGCCTGAAAAATCCACGCCCACCGCCTGCACGCGCTGCGCATGAAACTCCACTCCGGCAAACCAGCCTGCATCAGCCAGTGTCGTCAGCAACCGCCGTGGCCGTCCCATCGGCCCCTGCCTAACTCCTGATTCACTCAGATATTTTTCCGCGATCAGGCGATCTACATACATCCCGGCCGTTGAAGGTGAAAGGCGCAGAGCCTTTGACAGCGTGGTCCGCGATCTAGCGCGCATGCTGCGAACCTGCAGAATCACCGCGCCGAGCACCTCATTTTGGACCACCGGATTTTTACGCATTTGAGTAAAACATTGATTGCTGTCGTTCATGTATGCAGGAAACAACTCCTGACTGTCACTAGTTATCAGCATGACTGCTCTACCCATCCGTACGCCTGACCGCAAGGTCGAAATCGCCTGGTTCTCCGCTCTTTGCGCAGACGATTACAAATTTCTTGGCGTGCCAGATGACAGCCTGCGCTCCAGCTATGAGCACTGCGGCGATATTGTGAAAAAAGCTGACGCCCTCGGCTATCAAAACATCCTGCTACCCTCCGGCTGGATCGCTGGGCAGGACGCACTGGCCTTTGCCGCCGCCATGGCACCACAAACAACGCAGATCAATCAACTCGTCGCCCTCCGCATGGGTGAAGTCTGGCCCCCCATGCTCGCACGCGCACTCGCCACGGTCGATCACATCGCCCAAGGCCGCCTGTGCATCAATATCATCTCCTCCGACCTGCCAGGCATGAAGGAGAGCAACGAAGTCCGCTACGCCCGTGCGAGCGAGATCATCCAGATTCTGCAAGGCATGTGGCGCACCGACGGCCCCTTCGAGTGGAAAGGTGAGTTCTACAACATCAGCCTCCCCACCACCGAACCCGCCAAGCCTTACCAGCAAAACGGTGGCCCTCTGATGTACTTCGGCGGCATTTCGCCCGCCGCGCAGGACCTATGTGCGAAGCATTGCGATGTCTTCCTCATGTGGCCCGAGACCGAAGATCGCATCGCCGAAACCATGCGCGTCATGTCCGAGAAAGCCGCCGCCTATGGCCGCAAGATCGACTTCGGCTTCCGTGCGCATGTCATCGTCCGCGAAACCGAGGCCGAAGCCCGTGCCGCCGCGGATCGCCTCATCTCCAAACTCGACGCCGCCAAAGGCGCAGAGATCAAAGCCCGCTCTCAAGACAGCCAGAGCGCCGGAGTGAAACGCCAAGACGAACTCCGCGCCCAAAGCACTGATCTCTACATCGAGCCGCATCTCTGGAGCGGCATCGGCCTCGCGCGCAGCGGCTGCGCCAGCGCCATCGTCGGCGATCCCGCTCAAGTCCTTGCCAAACTGAACCGCTACATGGACATGGGCATGCGCGCCTTCATCCTCAGCGGCTACCCGCATCTGGATGAGTGCGATCTCTTTGCCAAGCATGTGCTGCCACATCTCCCCACCTGCCGCCTGAACGAACTCCAAGGCCGTCGCGTTGAAAATCCCGTCACGCCACTCACCACCGCACCTCGCCGCTGATATGTCTTCACCCGTCCGCTTCGCTCTCGCCGGTTTCGGTGCCTGGGGCAAATTCCACGCTCAATCCATCGCCGGAAACCCAGACGCCAAGCTCGTCGCCATCACTGCACCGTCGGAAGCTTCGCGCGAAGAAGTCCGCAAGCTTTACCCCGAAGCACATATCTTCGCTGACAGCCTCGACATGATCACGCAGGCCGAGTTCGACATCATCGACATCGCCACGCCGAGCCACACGCATCGCGAGATCGCGCTGGCAGCGATGGCAAAGGGCAAACATGTGCTGCTGGAAAAGCCCATGGCCATCACGCTCGATGATTGCAAAGCCATCGTCGCGGGTGCGCAGCAACACGGTGTCCATCTCGCTGTCGGCCATGAGTTGCGTCTCTCATCCCAGTGGGGACGCATCAAGGAGATCATCGACGCCGGCACCATTGGCGACCCGCAATACGTGCTCGTCGAGCTTTCGCGGAAACCTTACCGCCAAGGCGCATCGGGCTGGCGTTACGACCAAAATCGAGTCGGTTCCTGGGTGCTAGAGGAGCCGATCCACTTCTTCGACCTCGCCCGCTGGTATCTCGAAAGCAGCGGCGATCCCGTGGAACTCCACGCCTACGGCAACTCACGCGATCCGCAGCGCCCGACCTTGCTTGATAACTTCAGCTCCATGTTCAAATACGCCAACGGCAGCTACGCTGTCGTCTCGCAGACTCTCGCGGCCTTTGAGCATCATCAAACCGTCAAAGTCAGCGGCACCAAGGGCGCACTCTGGGCCGCGTGGAGCGGCGCACTCGACCGCACGCTGGAGCCTGAATACTTTCTCAAAGTCTTCGACGGCGACAAACTCGAAACCGTGAAGCTGGAAAAACACAGTGGTGAGGTGTTCGAACTGCGTGAAGAGATTGCTCAATGCGTGGAAATGGTGCGCACTGGCAAGAAACCCATCGCCACGGGTCTCGATGGTCTCTGGAGCGCCGGTTTGTGCCTTATCGCTGAAGAATCCATCCGCCAAAGCCGACCACTGCCTGTGGGAGAGATGCTGAAGTTCTAAACGCACCGCAGCTTTGACAAATAGACGGATCGGCAGGCATGATCAACTGATGAGAAGCAACCGCTTCTGTCCAGGAACAGGATCAGGGGCGCGATGAATGCACGGCGGCACCGGACACTCATCATGCAAGGTAGCGACACGCCAAAGATTGCCGACACCAAAAGTGTAGGGCTTTGCGTCTGGTAGCGGTGCGTAATGCAGGTCGTAGTAGTGATCGTTCAACCATTCACGGAAGCCTTCGTCATCGGCACCACCGTAATGCCTGAGCAGTTGCGCCCGTGTCTCCGTGACATCGACACGACGGATGGCCTCCTCATTGGGCAAACCTTCCGAAGATGCGCCGAAGTAGGTGCATAGATAAGTGTCCGCTTCGCAGGTGGCGCTGTCCACATGCCACGAGCAAACATCCGTGCTCATAGGGCCGACTTCTTCAGGCTGAATGTAACCGTTGATGCAATCCATCGTCGGCTCCAAGCCGCGCTCACGCAGCATGGCGAAGTCGGCAAGCATGATCGAAATAGCAGCGCAGCCTGCTGCACTAAGCGGTAGGGCGTGCAGATCCTCTTCAACGAGATGCGTGATGCCCTGCCCTACCGTGAGACGATTCAGCACCTCAGCAAAATCGCCTTCGAGAGTACGCGGCCAGCACAAGGCGTTCACGCCGTTAGCAAACCGCGTGGAAACTAGTTCATCAAAGCTCGCCACAATGCGGATGCGTGGATGCGTTGATGGCAGATCGGTTGCAGGCATGATGCGTTTGAAAGGGAGCGTCTTCTTATAGCAAGCCTGCTTGCTTCGTCGCGTTTAGGTTTAGCAGCTTCCGCGATCTCATGACTTCTTCCCCCAAGTGGTATTCCTCCGTAACCCGCTACCAATGGCTCGTCCTCGTCGTCGCGTCGCTCGGCTGGGTGTTCGATGCGTTTGAGGGGCAGATCTTCAACATCACGCGCAAGGCGATGCTGGCGGATATTTTGCAGCAGGCACCCGATTCAGCAGGTGTGAAGGAGTGGGGCGACATCGTTCTCGGTTTCTTCCTTGTCGGCGGCACGCTGGGCGGATGGCTCTTTGGCATGCTGGCAGATCGCTGGGGCCGCAGTCCGACGATGATCGTCACGATTCTGTTTTACTCGATCTTTTCCGGTCTGACCTATTTCGCGACGGATCTGTGGCACGTCTGCACGCTGCGTTTCCTCGTAGCGATGGGCGTTGGCGGCGAATGGGCCGTGGCGGCAGCGCTGGTGGCTGAAGTGTTTCCCAAAGAGGCCCGGGCGCGTGCTTCCGGCATCTTTCATTCGACGAGCGTGCTTGCCACATGGATGGCGGGCATCACCGGCATGTGGGTGGGGGCGAACTGGCGTTATGGTTATCTCATCGGCGTGGTTCCGGCGCTGCTCACACTCTGGATTCGGGCCTCGATCAAAGAACCAGAGCGTCTGCAAGCCGCGCAGAAGTCGATGGGAGACCGCGTGGGCAGTTTTCGCGAACTGTTCAGTCATCCGACATGGCGATTGCGTGCGCTGTGCGGCATGACGCTCGCCGCCGTTGGCCTTGGCACGTTTTGGGGGGTCACGGTGGCCGGACAAGATTTGATGAGCCATCTGCTCGCCAAACTCGGCTGGGCGAAGGATGCCATCGAAGCGGAATCCAAGTTCGCCTACGGCATCGTGCAAGCCACCGGCGGAGGATTGGGCATGCTGGCCTTCGGGCCGATCTGTGAGCGCATCGGCCGCAAGCGCACCTTCTATTTGATGCAGATAATCTCGCTGATCGTAATTCCCATCGTTTGCTTCCTGCCACAAACGCACTGGCAGATGCTCATCGCTCTGCCGGTGATGGGATTTGTCACGCTGAGCATCCACGCCGGCTTCGCGGTGTATTTCCCCGAACTCTTTCCCGATCACCTTCGAGCCACAGGATCGAGCTTTTGCTTCAATACCGGCCGTCTTCTCGCCGCGCCAATCTTGTTCACCTCAGGCAAGCTCAAAGCCGCCTTTGATCTGCCCGTGGCCATCACCATGCTGTCGGGACTCTTTGTGATTGGTCTGCTGGTGCTGAAATTCCTGCCCGAAACGAAGGGACAGGAACTGCCGGAGTAACAGACCACTAAACCATCTCCTGCATCCGCTTCTTCTTGGGCTTGCCTGCTTTGGCAAATTCCACATCGGCGGCCACGACTTTGTATTCGGGGCACATGGTGTCGCCGTCGCAGCCTTGGCCGGTGACGTTGTTCACCATGGCTTCGGGGAAGTGGAAGGTGGTGTAGAGGATGCCGGGCTTCACTTCATCGGTAACACGGGCTTCGAGCTCGACTTCGCCACGGGCGCTGCTGAGGCGAACGCGATCGCCGGTGCGGATGGATTTGCGCTGGGCGTCGGCGGGATTGAGGGAGAGATAGTCCTGCACGACGATCTCGCTGTTGCCGGTGCGGCGGGTCATGGTGCCGCAGTTGTAATGCTCTAAAATGCGGCCGGTGGTGAGGATGAAGGGGAACTCGGCACCGTTGGTCTTCAGTTCAGTGGACTCTTTCCAGTCGAAGTAATGGAAATGGCCTTTGCCGCGGGCGAACTGCTCCTGGTGCATGATCTGCGTGTCGATGCCGCCCTCTTTGACGGGCCATTGCTTGCCGTTGATGTCGAGATTCGCCCAGGTGATGCCTTTGAAGAAGGGCACGATGGCGGCGACCTCAGCGAGCACGCCATCGGGCGTGTAATCGGCCTGCGGGAAGCCGAAGCGCTGCAGGACCTCGCACATGATCTGGCCGTCGGGCTTGGTGCCTTCGAGCGGTTTTACGGCGGCGTTCACGCGCTGCACACGGCGCTCGGCATTGGTGAAGGTGCCGCTCTTTTCGAGGAAGGAGGACGCGGGAAGGATGACGCTGGCGTATTTGGCCGTCTCGGTCATGAAAATCTCCTGCACGACAAGGAACTCCAGGCTTTCCATGGCGTGACGGACGTGATGCGCATCGGGATCGGTCTGAACGACGTCCTCGCCCATGAGCCAGAGGGCCTTCAGCTTGCCTTCGATGGCGGCATCAAACATCTGCGGGATCTTCCAGCCGGGTTCGGTCGGCGTGGGGGTGCCGTAGAAGTCGCTGTAGCGCTTTTGCACCTCGAGATCGTCCATCTCAAAGTAGCCTGCGCCTTGATGCGGCTGGCAGCCCATGTCGGCCGCGCCTTGGACGTTGTTTTGACCGCGCAGCGGGTTCACGCCGACGCCGGGACGGCCGATGTTACCGGTCATCATGGCGAGATTCGAGATGAGCATGACCGTTTTGGCACCCTGCTCGTGTTCCGTCACGCCGAGGCCGTGAAAGCTCATCGCGGCCTCTGCGCTGGCGTATTCGAGAGCGGCAGCGCGGACGGTTTCGAGCGGCACACCGGTGATTTTTTCCAGTTCGGCCAAATCGAGGGCTTTGAGGCCGGTTTCGAATTCCTCCCAGTTCTCGCAGCGTTTGCGGACGAACTCGGTTTTCACCAAACCGGCATCGAGGATGCAGCGGGCGAACATGTTCAGCAGTGCTACGTTCGTGCCGGGGCGGAGCTGGAGGTGATGCTTCGCGTAGGGCACGAGTTCGATCTTGCGCGGGTCGATCACGATAAGCGGCGTGCCTTTCATGATGTGCTGCTTCAGGCGTGCGCCGGTGACCGGATGGCCCTCGGTGGGATTCGCACCGATGACCATGATGCAGCGGGTGTGCTCGATGTCCTCGTAGCTGTTCGTGGCTGCGCCGGTGCCAAAGGACTTCTGCATGCCCCAGGCGGTCGGCGAATGGCAGACGCGGGCGCAGCAGTCGATGTTGTTCGTGCCCATCACATGGCGGATGAACTTCTGCATGAGGTAGTTTTCCTCGTTCGTGCAGCGTGCGGAGGAAATGCCGGCTACGGCATTGCCACCATGCTCGTTTTTGATGCGGGTGAGGTTTGCCACGATGTGGTCGTAAGCTTCGTCCCAGGTGCTTTCCTTGAAGCTGCCATCCGCCTGACGGATGAGCGGCTTCCGCAGGCGGTCTTTGTGATTGTAGAACTTGAAGGCAAAGCGGCCCTTAAGGCAAGTGTGCGCGTGATTCACCTCCGCATCGACGGGAGCCTGAATGCTGAGCACTTGATCGCCCTTCGTCGCCACGTTGAGATTGCAACCGACGCCGCAGTAAGTGCAGATCGTGCGGGTTTTCTTCGTCGCCTCGATGGACTTCGAGAAGAACACGTCACTGATGGCCGAAGTCGGGCAGGCCTGCGCACAGGCACCGCAGGAAACGCACTCCGAGTCCGCGAAGGACTGGTCGAGGCCCTTGATGATCTTCGCGTTGAAGCCGCGACCATGCATCGAGAGCACATGCTGGCCCTGGATCTCATCGCAAGCACGCACGCAGCGGGAGCAGTTGATGCACTTCGCCAATTCGGAAGTCATGTAAGGGTGCGAATGGTCCTTCGCACGATCCAAATGATTCTCACCTGCCGGATAGCGCACACCACGAATGCCCACCTTTGCCGCCACCGTCTGGAGTTCGCAGTTTCCACTCACCTCACAGGTCAGGCAGTCCAGCGGATGGTCCGTCAGCACGAGCTCGACGATGTTTTTGCGCAAACGGCGCACCTTCGGGCTCTCCGTGAACACATGCATGCCAGCCGCCAAAGGAGTGTGGCAGCTCGCCACCACGCGACGCGGCCCATCGGCCTGCAAGGCCACCTCAACGCTACAAACACGGCACGCGCCATACGGCTCAAGCTGCGGCGCATCACAAAGCGTCGGCACAAAGCCGCGCCCCTTGTGGCGGTCGATGAAGTTGAGCAGCGTTTCGCCGGACTCGAAGCGGAGCGGTTCGCCGTCGATGAATGCGGTGAGGGTGGAGAGATCTTGGACCATGGGGATGAGATTGAAGAAGTTTATACGGGATGAGTTTCCGTGGGAAGCACGGAGAGAACGAAATCGAAAAGACGTTGGGAAGCATTCAGTGCCTCCTCGAATTCAGAG
>Ga0114970_10001503_pt1 | contig 17445 bp, 15 predicted proteins | sample M_140205_XF_Meta_FD_87030 | JGI IMG/M metagenome (GOLD analysis project Ga0114970, IMG submission 87030) | Freshwater microbial communities from Lake Montjoie, Canada to study carbon cycling - M_140205_XF_MetaG | ecosystem: Environmental > Aquatic > Freshwater > Lake | place: Lake Montjoie... | reverse complement strand
CGCCGCTGCGGGCTCGCCCGCCAGCATCTGCTCGGCGCGGTTGATCACGCCCAGCAGCACTTCCGGTTCGCGCGCCCCCGACACCGCCAGCTTGCCGCCAAAGATCATGGCGGGTACGCCGGTGACGCCCATCTCGCGGGCCAACTGGTCCTCGCGCTCCACCAGCATGGCGTCGGCGTCGCTCTCCAGCAGCTCGGCGATCTCGCGCCCGTCCATGCCGCACAGGTCGGCGATGTCGGACAGGATGCGGGTTTCGCCGATATCCTCGCCATTCTCGAAATAGGCGATGAAGAGCCGCTCCATCACTTCGTCCTGCACGCCCGCCGCTTCCGCCCAGCGGATCAGGCGATGGGCGTTCAGCGTATCGGGCCGCCGCGTCATGGCCTCGAAATCAAAGGTGATGCCGTCCTTCTGGCCTTCGGCGATGATCAGCTTGTGCATTTCCACGACCTTTTTCGGGTCTTCGCCGAACTTCAGCCGCATATAGGCCTGCCGGTCCATCCCTTCGGGCGGCACGCTGGGATCAAGGCGATAGGGCCGCCACTTCACATCAAAGGCGAGGTCGGGGCGCATCGCCATGGCGCGCATCAGGCGGCGCTTGCCGATGAAACACCAGGGGCATACCGGGTCGGCGATCACGTCAATCTGCATGGGAAAACTTCAATGACTAGCGCAAGATCTGCGCGGTGACGGTGTTGGCATCGCCCTCGACGCGCACCGAAGTGACGCCAGGGCCTGCCTTGACCGTGACCTGCGCCGAAACCGGAATCAAGCCCTGTATCACCACGGTGTTGGCGGCGGGCGGCTGGGCGAGAAATTCCAGCACGATGCTGTGGGCGTCGCTGTGGCTGAGCTTCAGGCGCGCATGGCTCCAGCCGCCGCTGCGCACTGCGCCCTTGACCTGCACCTGGACGCCGCCGCGCACGGCGGTGGCGATGACGCTGTCCAGACGCCAGACCGGCTTCTCCGTCGCGTGGGCGGCGACGGACGAGGCGGCAAGCAGAAACAGGGCGAGGGCGGTGCGGGGCATGATGGTGGGGCGCATCCTAGCGGCAATTGGGGCGCTCAGATGGCGAGGTCTATCCATACTGGCACATGATCGGAGGGTTTTTCGCTGGCCCCTCTCACGTCGCGATCAATGCGGCAATCCTGCAACAGGTCGGCGGCCTGCGGCGACAGGAAGATATGGTCAATGCGAATGCCGTTGTTGCGCTCCCAGGAACCGAAATAATCCCAGAAAGTGTAGTGCTCGCCTTCCGGATGCAGAGCGCGGAAGGCATCGGTGTAACCGAGATTTTCCAGCCGCCGGTACATCGCCCGCGACTCCGGCTGGAACAGGGCATCCTTGATCCAGGCCTTGGGCCGGTCGGCGTCGCGGTCCTCGGGAATGATGTTGTAATCGCCCATCAGCACAACCGGCTCTTCCGGTTCCAGCAGCGCCTTGGCGCGCAGCCGCAATCTTTCGAGCCAGGCCAGCTTGTAGTCGAATTTGGGGCCGGGAAAGGGATTGCCGTTGGGCGCATAGATCGAGGCGACGCGCACGGTGCCGTGGCGGCCTGTCACCACCGCTTCGAGATAGCGGGCCTGCTCGTCGGCATCATTTCCGGAAAGGCGCGGCGTGACGTCTTCCAGCGGATGCTTCGACAGGATGGCGACGCCGTTGTAGGATTTCTGTCCGTGTACGGCGCAATTATAGCCCAGCGCCTCTAACGCCTCGCGCGGGAAGCCTTCGTCCACGGTCTTGATTTCCTGCAGGCAGACGATATCGGGGTCAGCCTGCTTCAGCCAGGCGAGAGCGGGCTCCAGCCGCGCCTTGACGGAATTGACGTTCCAGGTGGCGATTTTCAAACCGAAAAACTCGTCCCGCAGCCGCAGGATGCGGTGGCGTTGGGATTGTTGACCTTGAAGGCCTGGCCAATGAGATCGTCGGTGAAGTCGATCTCGGCACCCACCAGGAAATCCAGCGAGACCGGGTCGATCAGCACCGTCGCGCCATCGCGCTCCAGCACCAGGTCGTCCTCCATGCGGGCCGCGTCCAGCGCGAAATTATACTGGAAGCCGGAACAGCCGCCGCCGGTCACCGCCAGCCGCAGCATGGTGCCCGCCGCCTCCTTCGCGACGATGGCGGAAATCCGCCGGGCGGCGCGGGCCGACAGGGTAGGGGGCAGTGCTGTTTCAGAAGTGGCAGTCATGGGCAGACTCTGGCAATCCACGGGTTAATCTCTATGTAGTCCTCCCCATGCCCTCCGAACACCCCCCGCAGCCTGCAAAATCCGCAAAGCCCGCCGGTCATTTGTTGGGGTCCGTCACCCTGCCGCCGGGGCCGCTGGCGGTTTTCGCCACCCATCCCCGCGACAGCCGGGGCCGGTTCCATGAAGAGGCCGAAAGCCCCACCCGCACCTGCTACTCCCGCGACCGCGACCGCATCGTCCATGCCTCTGCCTTTCGCCGCCTCAAGCACAAGACCCAGGTCTTCGTGCAGCATGAAGGCGATTACTACCGCACCCGCCTGACCCATTCGCTGGAAGTGGCGCAACTGGCGCGCAGCCTCGCGCGCCTCCTGCAATGCGACGAGGATTTGGCCGAGACCGTGGCGCTGGCGCACGATCTGGGCCACACGCCGTTCGGGCACACGGGCGAGGATGCGCTGGACGCGGTGACCAAGGATATTGGCGGCTTCGACCACAATGCCCATGCGCTGCGGCTGGTGACCAAGCTGGAGCATCGCTACGCCGATTTCGACGGCCTCAACCTGACCTGGGAAACGCTTGAAGGGATCGTGAAACACAACGGTCCTTTGCTTGATGTCCCCCTCCGGCTTTCGCACGCCGCGCCCGCAAGCGGGCTGCGTGCTACAGCCACCTCCCCCTCGAATGCTTCGCATGCGGGGGAGGCGGGCCTTTACGGGGGCAAGAAACTCGCAGGGCCCATCGCCAATTTCGACGCGCGCTGGCCGCTGGACGTTTCCACCTGGCCGGGGATGGAAGCGCAGCTTGCCGCTCTCTCCGACGACATCGCCTATGTCAATCACGACATCGATGACGGCCTGCGCGCCGGGCTCTTCACCATCGCCGACCTGGCGCAAGCGCCGCTGGCGGGGGCGCATGTGCAGGGCGTGCTGACGCGCTATGGCGAACTGGAACTGTCGCGCTTTGTCGGCGAGTTGATCCGTACCCTGATGAGTTCGCTGCTCAACGACCTGCTGGCGCAGACCAAGGCCAACCTCGCCGAGACCCGGCCGGCCAGCGCCGATGCGGTGCGCCAGGCAGGCCGGGCGATGGTGGCGTTCTCGCCCGCGCGTTGGGACGAGGTGAAGGCACTGAAGGGCTTCCTGTTCGCCCGCATGTACCGCCATCCCCAGGTCATCCGGACGCGGGAACGGGCCACCGGGGTCATCACCGGTCTTTACAAGGCGTTTCTGGCCGATCCGGCGCTTTTGCCCCCCGACTGGGCCCGGCTTTGCGGCCAGGCCGGGGATGCCGTCACGGGCGGCGTGGCGCGCGATTATATCGCCGGAATGACGGACAATTACGCCCTGAAGGAATATGGCCGCGTCTTCCACACGGAGATTCAGCTCTAAGTGCGGCCAGGAAAGGTGTGAACGGTTTTCCGTCCGGCCGCGCGGCCCAAATATGCCGCAGATTCGAACGGCACCGGGTGCTAAATTATGCGGCAGAATCGGTAGGACCATTTCATGCCCAGGGTTGAGCGCGGCGTTTACGAGCCGAGCGACGAGGTCCGCGTCTTTGACGGTGCGGAGGATGACGACGACGATGCGGAAGGCTCACGCCTGCCGTTGCTGATCGTGCTGGCGCTGGTGGTGCTGTGCGCTTTCGCGGGCGTGGTCTGGCTTGCCTACACCCAGGGCGTCGCCCGTGGCCGCACCGAAACGCCGGTGCTGGCGGCGGCTGCCGGGCCGGAACGCGTCGCCCCCGCCAATCCCGGCGGCACCGAGGTGCCGTACCAGGGCTTCAAGATCTACGAGCAGCCCGCCCCCACCGAGGAAGCCGACACCGCCGCCGAAGCGGCCCCGGCTGCGCCGAAGCCCGCGCCTGCGCCGCCCGCCGAATTCCTGCCCCAGGCCCAGAAGCCGCCTGCGCCCGCGCCGGCTGCGCCCGCTCCGGTTGCCGCCAAGCCGGTCACACCGCCGCCCGCCACCCGGCAGGCCGTGACACCGGCCGCGCCGCCGCCCGTCGCCGTGGCCAAGCCGGTGCCGCCGCCCAAGCCCGCAGCCGCGCCAACCCAAGCCGCACCAAATGTGCGCACCGCCGCCGCCACGCCGCCTGCGACCGCCGCCACCGGCGCGCCGCGCGCCCTGCCGGGCCCCGCGACACCGCCGCCCGCCGCCAAGCCCGTGCCCACGCCGCCGGTCGCGGCCAGCGGCGCTTACGTGCTGCAGATCGGCGCCTTCAAAAGCCAGGCCGAGGCCAACGCCGCCTGGCGCACCTATCAGGGCAAGCATGCGGCGCTGCTCAAGGGCTATGGCCCCGATGTGCAGGCCGCGGACCTGGGCGAAAAAGGCACCTGGTATCGCCTGCGCATCGCGGGCTTCGCCGACCGCGACGTGGCTTCGGCACTGTGTGATCGCCTGAAGGCCGATAGCGGCGCCTGCTTCCTCGGAAAATAACCATCATGCGCTCCCGCGCGATCTATGGCCTGGCCGGCAAGACGCTCTCGGCAGATGAGCTTGCGTTCTTCTGCGAGGCGCAGCCCTGGGGCTTCATTCTCTTCGCCCGCAACATCGATACGCCCGATCAGGTCTTGGCGCTCACCGCCTCGCTGCGCGCGATCACCGGCGACGCCCGCACGCCGATCCTGATCGACCAGGAAGGCGGGCGGGTGGCGCGGCTGAAGCCGCCGCACTGGCGCGTGCGCCATCCGGCGGCGCGCTTCGGCGTCAACTATGGTGCCAATGCCGAGGCGGCGCGCGAGGCGGTCTATCTCAACGCCCGCCTGATCGCGCAGGAGCTGGTGGCGCTGGGAATCAATGTCGATTGCCTGCCGGTGCTGGACGTGCCCCAGCCGGGCGCGCACGACATCATTGGCGACCGCGCCTTCGCCACCGACCCGGCGGTTATCATCGACCTGGGGCGGGCCCAGATCGAGGGCCTGCTGGAAGGCGGCGTCCTGCCCATCATGAAGCACATCCCCGGTCATGGCCGGGCCGGGGCCGACAGCCACCTGGAACTGCCCCGGGTCACCACCGGGGCCGAAGAGCTTTCGGCAGTGGATTTCGTCACCTTCCGCAGCCTGGATTCCTGCCCGATGGCGATGACGGCGCACGTTGTTTATGATTCGATTGATCCACAGCGGCCTGCGACCACCAGCCCCAAAGTCGTTCGGGATGTGATACGCGGTGAGATAGAATTTGACGGGCTGCTGATGTCCGACGACCTGTCGATGAAGGCGCTGGACGGCCCGCTGATTGTGCGTGCCAAGGCTGCCCTTTTTGCGGGTTGCGACGTGGTGCTCCACTGCAATGGTGACATGGACGAGATGAAGGACGTGGCGAGCGGGACGGGCATTCTGGAAGGCGCATCCTTGCGCCGGGCGGAGCATGCCCTGTCGCTGCTGCAGCCGCCCCGTATGCCGTTTGATCCGGATGTCGCCGAGGCCCGCGTCGCTGCCCTGCTGGAAGGCTCCGCATGAGCGAGCCCCATGAAGCCTTTGGTGCCTTCGACGCCCCGCCAGTGACGGCGGAAGAGGGCGCGATGATGGTGGCGGTGGACGGGTTCGAAGGCCCGCTCGACCTGCTGCTGACGCTGGCCCGCAACCAGAAGGTCGATATCGCCAAGATCTCGATCCTCAAGCTGGCCGACCAGTATCTGGAATTCATCGAGAAGGCGAAGAAGCTCAATCTCGAACTCGCCGCCGACTATCTGGTGATGGCGGCTTGGCTGGCCTACCTCAAGTCGCGCCTGGTGCTGCCGCAGGAAAAGGGCCCCGATGGCGAGCCCACCGCCGACGAAATGGCGACGCGCCTGCGCTGGCGCCTGCAGCGGCTGGACATGATGCGCGCCGCCGCCACCCGCCTGATGGGCCGCGAGCGGCTGGACCGCGACGTCTTCGGGCGCGGCGACCCGGAGCCGGTCAATGTCGTGCGCCTGCGCACCCACACCGACACGCTCTATGACCTGCTGAGCGCCTATGCCACCGACCGGGTCAAGCGGCTGGGCGGCAAGGCCTATGCGCCGGTCCAGCCCATCGTGCTGCAGATCGAGGAAGCCCGCGCCCGCCTCGAGCGCATGCTGGGCCGGATCAACGACTGGAGCGGGCTGGAAAGCCTGCTGCCCTTCGAATGGTCGGGCGGCGCGCGCCGGCGCACGGCCGTGGCCTCGACCCTGCTGGCGGCGCTGGAAATGGCCCGCGACGGCAAGCTCGAACTGCAGCAATTGGCGCCCTTCGCAGAGATCTTCATCCGCGACCGGGCCGCCAACGATCTTTCTCCGGTCCAGGCCCCCCCGATCCCACAAGAGGGCGCATGATGAGCAGCGTAGCCAAGATGATTGAGACGATTGAGACCCAGATGGACGCCCCCACTTCGAACCAGGCCGATGCCGAAACGGGTGTGAACCCGGAACATCTGCGCATGGTGGAGGCGCTGCTGTTCGCCGCCTCCGAACCGCTGGACGAAAAAGCCCTGTCAACATCGCTGCCCGAAGGCGCGGACGTGAAGGGCGTGATCACCGAACTTCAGGCACTGTATGAGAAGCGCGGCGTAAACCTTTGTCTTGTCGCCGGAAAGTACCAGTTCCGCACCGCCGCCGACCTGGCCTTCCTGCTGCGCAAGGAGAAGCCGGAACAGAAGCGCCTCTCCAAGGCCGCCATCGAGACGCTGGCCATCATCGCCTATCACCAGCCCGTCACCCGCGCCGAGATCGAGGATATCCGGGGCGTCGCCCTGTCCAAGGGCACGCTCGACGCCCTGATCGAAGTGGGCTGGGTCAAGATCCGTGGCCGCAAGCGCACCCCGGGCCGCCCCGTCACCTACGGCACCTCCGAGGCGTTCCTGATCCAGTTCGGGCTGGAAAGCGTCGGCCACCTGCCGGGTCTGGACGAGCTCAAGGCGGCGGGCTTCCTGGAGGCGATGCCGCCCAGCGGCTTTGACGTGCCCAATCCGTCGGACGCGCTCTCGGCCGACGAAGACCTCTACGATCCCAACGAGCCGGACCCGCAGGCCGACATGCTGACTGGCAACGTGAGCCTGGATCAGGCTTAAGGGCCCCCGCCGCCGCACATCGCTTCGCTCTTGTTCGGCACCTCCGCCGTAAACGGGGGAGGTGTCGCGCGTGGCGCGACGGAGGGGGCGCCGTGCGCGACGCCACCGAGTTCCCCATTTTCAGATGCTTCCCGTGATCCGGGGCAATGTTTGCTGCGTAGCCTCAAGTTGTCTGGGGGTTGCGTAGCCATGTCTGAAGCACAGCAATTGGCGAAATCCTTCATGGCGATGTACGGCGGCGAAGCCATCGCCAAGGCGCTCGAACATGCCGAGCGCCAGAAACGCAACGGCGACCCCGTGCAGGAAAAGCTCTGGCAGCAGGTGGTGGCGATCATCAAGGCCGCGCCGTCCGGCAAGGCTTGACGACCGTCATGGAGCAAACCGAGATCTGGCGCACCGCGAAGTTTTGCTGGCGCGCTATGGGCAACTCGCCGAGCAGGAGTGCGACGACCGCATCGCCTACTACCGTGCCTTGCGCAACACGGAAGGCCGGCTGCTGTGGCAAAGCGTGAAAGGGGCGATCGCAAAACTGAGCCCGTCACGGGACCCCTAGTGCGGCCATGAACGAGATCAGCATTCGCCGGACGGCGCGCCGCTGAATTGGCCTGCGGATGAAGCTTGCGCCTTACGGCGCGTTCGCTGCCGCCGCCATGCGATTGACCGCCATCTGGAAGCGCTGCTGGCGGCTTTCGCGCGATGCGGCCTGCGCCGCCGCGTTGCCCACCGCCGCCTGGTTCCAGATCAGGGTGTATTCCAGCCGCGACGTGTTCGGCCCCGTCGCCACGATGCTCATGGTGCCGTGGTAGAAGGTGGCGTTGAAGGGCTGGGCATAAGTGTAGCTGTACTTGCTGCGCGAGACGATGTTCTCGACCACGGGGGCGGGATTACCGGCCACGCCGATATGGCGCACGCTGCCCAGCTCGCCCTTGCCGCTGATCACGGTGCAATACTGGACATCGAGATACCTGGCGATGGCGCAGAACTCATTGCCGCCCATCCGCTCCCACGCCGTGTCGATATTCTTGTTGAGGTCGGCGCTGAAGCTGAGCTTGAACCAGTCGGCGGGCTGCGGCGTCTGGGCCGAAGCGGCGGTGGCGAGCAGGGTGAGCGCGGCGGCGGCGATGATCTTCTTCATGGGATCTCCTTTGGGAAATGAATTTATTGCCCGCGTCCTGCTGCGGGTTGCGGGGCGGGGTCGGGCGGCAGCGTGCCGCCTTCCGCCAGGGTCTTCACCGCCGCCATCATCGACAGGAATCGGGTGCGGCGGCCCGCGATATCGCGCGCGATGGCGGCATCGTCGGGCTGGGTGGAATTGTCATACACCAGCGTCCAGTACAGGGTAGAGGTGGTGGGCGTAACGGCGCGCGCCTCGATGGTGCCGTGATACAGGGCATAGAAACCGGGGCTGCGCATCTGCTGCGCATAGGTGTAGGAATTCGCCGCCTTGCCGACCAGCACTTCGCGCCCGACGCTGCGCACCGCGCCATATTCGCCGTCGGTGCCTTCCACGATCATGCAGGTGGGGAAACCGACCGCGCCGATTTTGCCGATGTCGCAGAAATGGCCGATCTTCGACCACACCATATCGGCGGGGGCGTTCACCTCCACCTGCATTGGCACGGCGACATAACGCGGATTGGGGTTCTGGTACGGGGCCGGGGGCGCGGCGGCGGCGGTGGCTGTGGCGGCGGCCGGGCGCGCAGCTGGCAGCTTGCCGCCCTCGGCCAGGATTTTCAGGTTCTGAACCTGCTGCGTGAAGCGGGTCTTGATGTTTGCCAGCATGGTCTGGCGCGCCTCGGCGGCCAGCATCGAGGTGTCAAGAAAGAGCGTCTTGTTCAGTTGCGACGTCGCCCTGCCGAGCGGCGTCACCATCACGGTGCCATGATAGAGATTGTAGAGCGTGCCCGCGCGCGGCGCCTGGGCATAGGTGTAGCTGTACTTGCTGGTCCCGACCAGAACTTCATTGGCGATTGAACGCACCGTGCCGGGTTCGCCATTGCCCGAAAGATAGGCGCAGCCGCCCGCCAGGGTGTCGTTGCTGCTGGTATCGCAGAACTTGCCGACCCGCGCCCACACGGCATCGGCCGAAGCGTTGACATCGACGCTGACCGAAACCGTCTCGTAGTGCGGATTGGGAATCTGCAGCGGCGCTTGCGCCCCACGGCCGGCTGCAGCTGGTGCCGCCGGCGCGGCGGGCTGGGCGATAACCGGTGTGGCGCAGGCGAGCATCGCCGTGGCGAGCAGTATTTTCTTCATGATGACCCTCCCAGATCCGTTTGGCCGGACGCTTTGCGCGTCTCTAGTCTTCCAGTTCGACTATAACCGCGTTCCCATTCTCCAGCGCAATGGCCAGGTCGCCCTTGCGCAGCAGCCTGGCGTCGTTGCCGAATACCTCGGCGCGCCAGCCGGTAAGGGCGACGACGCCGTCATCCTCGTAGGCCGCCAGCTTCTCGATATCGTCGGCATTGGCGATCAGGCGCGGCGCGACGCCCACGGCCTCGGCCCGCAGCCGCAACAGGGTCTTGAGCAGGTCGATGGCGGCGGGCGAAGGCTCGCGGCGGCGGCGCGGGGACCGCTCGGTCTCGATCCCTTCGGGCAGCGGCGCGGTGCGGCCAAATTCGATGGCGTCGGTCAGGCCCTTGCCCAGCTTGGAATTGGCGAAGCCCTTGGGCACGGCGCGCACTTTTTCCAGCGCCTCGCCGCTTTCGGGCGGATGGGCGGCGATTTCCGACAACGCTTCGTCCTTCAGCACCCGGCCACGGGGAATATCGCGGCTCTGCGCCTCGCGCTCGCGCCAGGCGGCGATGGCCGCCAGCATGGCGAGGAATTTCTTGTTGCTGGTGCGCGGCTTCAGCCGCTTCCACGCCATCTCCGGCTCGATGCGATACAGGGCGGGGTCCTGCAGCGCCGCCACTTCCTCGGCCACCCAGCTGGTGCGGCCGGTCTTTTCCAGTTGCGCCGACAGCTTCTCATAGATCACGCGCAGATGGGTGACGTCGGCCAGCGCATATTCCAGTTGCCGTGGCGATAGCGGGCGGCGACTCCAGTCGGTGAAGCGGGCCGACTTGTCGATCTCGACCTGCGCCAGCCGCCGCGCCAGCGTTTCATAGCTGGCGCTTTCGCCAAAGCCGCAGACCATCGCCGCCACCTGGCTGTCGAACAGGGGCATGGGAATGGCGCCGCCCTGCAGGAAGAAGATCTCGATGTCCTGCCGCGCCGCATGCAGCACCTTGATGATGTCGGGCCGCTTGATGAGGTCGTAGAAAGGCGACAGGTCCAGGCCTTCGGCGAGCGGGTCGATGATCGCTTCGGCCCCCGGCCTGTCGCCAAGCTTGGGCGACGCCACCTGGATCAGGCACAGCTTGGGGTAATAGGTCTGGTCGCGCAGGAACTCGGTATCGACCGTGATGTAGGGCGCGACGGACAGCTCCGCCACCAGGGAAGCGAGCTGCCCGTTTGTTTCAATAATTCTCATCAGCCGGTGATACCGGATTCGATCCAGTTTGGGGGAAATTTACGGAGGCGTCAGGCCCACTACCCGGCCCTCGATCCCGGCGGCGTCGAAATAGTGGGTCTGGCCCACCGATTGCCGGTTCAGGATGGTGCTCAGTCCCCCCGGGCCCGGCGCGGACACGATGGTGTCCCGCGTCGCCGTCACGGGCGCGCCGTCCACCAGCGCCTCGGTGATGACCCGGCCCTTCAGCGTCCCGATGGCGGGCAGGGTGATGCCCATGATCCGCGCCAGGGTCGGCGCGATGTCGGCGTTGGAGATGGGGGCGGGGTTGGCGAAGCCGTTCTTGAAGCTGGGGCCCACCGCCGCCATGAAGTTGCGCGTCTCGGCGCGGGAGAGGCTGCCATGACTGCCCTGGCCGACGCCCTGGGTGGTGTCATGCACGCCCACCGCGCATTGCAGCGCGATCTCGCAGCCAGTGTTGAGGAAGGAACGGAAGCTGATGACGATGTCCGGGGCCGGCGTCTTCGCGGCGCCGATCAGGTTGACGTCGCTCATCGACAGCGCGCCCGCAATCTTGCCCAGCCTGTCATGGACGAAGATCGCGCCGGTATAGTCCTGGGTCAGCAGGAAATTGACGATCTCGGTGGCGCGCGTTTTGGCGGTGGCCGCGTTGGGCAGGTAGATCAGGTTGCTGCCGGCATTGGCGGCGACCACGATCTCCGGCTTGGCCGGATCGCGCCCCAGTATGGCCGAGCCGAAGGCGATGGCGGGATTGGTGTTGAGGTCGAGCGACGCGCCGGTCTGGCCGGGATTGCGGATCGGCAGGCCGAAGGTCAGCGACAGGTCCTTGGCGACGAAGCCCGGCGTCAGGTCGGCGATTGTACCGGGCGCCAGCTTGGCCGAGGGACTGGTGGCGCTGGAGCGGCTGACGGTGAGAAAGCCGTGATCGGCGGTGACGAACAGGTCGGTGTTGCCCTCCAGCCCTTCCTGCTTCAGCGCGGCGCGGATGTCGCCCAGCATGCTGTCGGCGTTGCGGGCGGCGGCCAGGGCGCTGCGGCTGTTGATGCCGGGCGCCAGTTCGCCAGCGCTGTCACGGGCATTGTGCTGGGTGGTGTCGGGATCGCGGCTCCACACCAGGATGAAGAACGGCTTTGCGTTCTCATGGAACTGCGGCAGCACGATGCGGGTGATGGCCTTGGTCTGGTTGACCTGCTGCAGGATGTTGGGCTGGGTGGTGGCGGGCATCACCGGATCGAAAAAGGCGGCGCGCATGGCGCGGGTGAACCAGGTGGGCAGGCCGAAACCTTCCTCATGGCCGGTCTCGTCATCGACGATCAGCGTCTCGGTGCCGTCGCGGTTGGCCGTCAGGTCCTGGATGCGCGCCGGGCCTTCCTTGCCGATGATGGCGGTCTGGTAGCCCGCCGCGCGGGCAGCCGCCATCAGCGAAGTCTCGTTGAGATAGTTGCCGCCGAAGCGCTCATTCATCTCCGTCAGCACGCCATTGGCTTCCAGGAAGCCCAGGTCCGCGCCATGCAGGCTGATCATCGGCTTCTTCATCCAGATCGTGTTGCCGAAATTGCCGGTGTCGCCGATGTAATGGCCGGTGGCGATGGCGCTGGCATTGACCGTGGTCTGGGTCGGATAGAGCGAGTGGCTGTTGGTGAAATCGACGCCCTCGGCCTTCAGCTTGCTGAAGTTGGGCATGTTTTCTGGCGTGACGCTGCCATAGCGCAGGCCGTCGGCCACGAAGATGATGACGTTGCGTTTCGGGGCAGGGGCCTGGGCGGCGGCGGGCAGGACCAGCCCCACGGCCAGGGCGGCGATAAGAGCGCGTTTGAACATGGACCGCATGACAGAATTCCCCTTTGGGATTCACAGGTTAGCCCGCCTCTGTGACGGTACAAGCACCCGCTGCCGCGATACTTGACCGCCCCCCCGGAAAACGCCACAAACGGCCCAATTCCTGCGGATTCTCAAGGGTTTCACCATGCACGCCTACCGGACCCACACCTGCGGCCAGCTGCGCAAGGCCGACGTCGGCAAGACCGTGCGCCTGTCCGGCTGGGTCAATCGCCGCCGCGATCATGGCGGCCTGATCTTCATCGACCTGCGCGACCATTACGGCATCACCCAGTGCGTCATCACGCCGGAGAACCCGGCCTTCGCCGCCGTCGATACCGCCCGCTCGGAATGGGTGCTGACCTTTACGGGCAAGGTGGTGGACCGGCTGGAAGGCACCGTGAATGCCGACCTGCCCACCGGCGAAGTCGAGCTGCGGATCGAAGCGGTGACGGTGCAGGGCAAGGCGCAGGAACTGCCGCTGCCGGTGTTCGGCGACCAGGAATATCCGGAAGACACCCGCCTGACCTATCGCTTCCTCGATCTGCGCCGCGAGCGGCTGCACAAGAACATCATGCTGCGGGCCAACATCATCACATCGCTCCGTAGGCGGATGATCGAGCAGGGCTTCACCGAATTCCAGACCCCGATCCTGACCGCGTCCAGCCCCGAAGGCGCGCGCGACTTTCTGGTGCCGTCGCGGCGTTACCCGGGCCAGTTCTATGCCCTGCCGCAGGCGCCGCAGCAGTTCAAGCAGCTCATCATGGTGGCGGGCTTCGACCGCTATTTCCAGATTGCGCCGTGCTTCCGCGACGAGGATGGCCGCGCCGACCGTTCGCCGGGCGAGTTCTACCAGCTCGATCTCGAGATGAGCTTCGTCACCCAGGATGACGTCTTCGCTGCCGTCGCCCCGGTGCTGGCAGGCGTGTTTGCGGAATTCGCCAACGGCAAGACGGTCACGCCGCATGACCAGTTCCCGCGCATTCCCTATGCCGAGGCAATGCTGAAATACGGCACCGACAAGCCCGACATCCGCAACCCGATCGAGATCGTCGATGTCTCGGCTGTGTTCGCCCGCGACGACGTGGAATTCAAGGCCTTCAAGGCCAAGACCGTGCGCGCCATCCCAGCGCCGGGGGCCGGGCCGCAGCCGCGTTCCTTCTTCGACAAGCTGAACGAGTGGGCGCGCGGCGAAGGCGCGGCCGGTCTGGGCTACATCCAGTTCGAAGACGAGAATGGCGCGCTGGTCGGCAAGGGCCCCATCGCCAAGTTCATTCCGCCTGCCGCGCTGGCAGAAATGGCTAAGATCGCCGGATCGAAGGCGGGCGATGCGCTGTTCTTCTCCGCCGACGCCAAGGCCGACCGCGCCGCCAATATCGCCGGCCAGGCCCGCACGCGGCTGGGCCGCGAACTCAACCTGATCCCGCAGGACGAATACAAGTTCTGCTGGATCGTCGATTTTCCGATGTATGAGTGGAACGAGGACGAGAAGAAGATCGACTTCTCCCACAATCCCTTCTCGATGCCGCAATTCGACCGCGACGCCTTCCTGGCGCTCGACAAGGCGGATAAAGACACCATCCTGAACATCAAGGCCTACCAGTACGACATCGTCTGCAACGGCTATGAATTGTCCTCGGGCGCGATCCGCAACCATGACCCGGACGTGATGCTGAAGGCGTTCGAGATCGCCGGTTACGCCCGCGAAGAGACCGAGGAAAAGTTCAAGGGCATGCTCAACGCCTTCCGCCACGGTGCCCCGCCGCATGGCGGCACCGCGCCGGGCATCGACCGCATCGTCATGCTGCTGGCGGGCGAGGAAAATCTGCGCGAGGTCACCATGTTCCCGATGACCCAGTCGGCGCAGGACCTGCTGATGAATGCGCCGTCGCCGGCAAACAACAAGCAGCTCAAGGAGCTGCATCTGCGGGTGGTTTACCCCGAGAAGTAAAAGCCCGGTCTAACGGGTGCGAAGGTACGTCCGATGAATTCAGGCAAGTCATCCGCCGACGTGCAGCAATTGTTGGACCTGGCCACTGGCTTTCTCCAGCATGGCAACCTGGCCGAAGCCGAGGAGCACTGCCTGCGCGTGCTCGCGCTTGCGCCCACCAACTTCCAGGTCACCAACCTGCTGGGTGCCATCCGCAGCCAGCAGGGCCGCAACGAAGAAGCGCTGGCGCTGATCGGTGGCGCGCTGAAGAATTATCCCAATGCCATTGGATCGTTGCTGAATTACAGCAACGTGCTCAAGCTGCTCGGGCGCGACGAAGAAGCCCTGGTCTATTGCGACAAGGTTCTGGCGCTCGAGCCGGGCCATACCGGGGCATGGTATAATCGCGGCAACCTGTTGCTGCGCCTGAAGCGCTTCGACGATGCGCTGGCCAGTTACGACAAGGCGCTGACGATCCGGCAGGGTTTTGCCGAAGCGCTGAACCATCGCGGCACCGCTCTTTATTTCCTGGGGCGCGTCGCGGAAGCTGTCGGGAGCTATGAAAATGCCCTGGCGCAGCAGCCGGCGTTTCCGGAAGCCTGGAACAATCACGGCATCGCCCTGCGTGACTTGGGCCGCGCCGACGAGGCGCTGGCGAGTTTCGGCCGGGCGCTGACGATCCAGCCGGATTATGCCGAAGCCTGGCACAATGGCGGCAACCTGTTGCGCGACATGCGGCGTTTCCAGGACGCGGTGGCGAGTTACGACAAGGCGCTGGCGATCAACCCGCGCAATGCCGAAGCCCTCAAGCATCGCGGCCTCTGCCTGCAATTCCTCAACCGCCTTGATGAGGCGCTGGCAAGCTATGACGCGGCGCTGGCGATCCGGCCGGACTATGCCGACGCGCTGCACAGTCGCGGCATGTTCCGTTGGCGCGAAGGCCAGCAATACGGCGCGGCGGTCCACGACCTGGAAAGCGCCCTGCGCGCCAATCCGGATCAGGAGTATCTGCGCGGCGACCTGGCGCATGTGCGGATGCATGGCACGGACTGGTCCGGCTTTGACGCGCAGGTGGCGCAGATCAACGCGGGCGTGCGCGAAGGCCGCCGGACCATCGATCCCTTCATGTACCTGGCGATTGAGGAATCGCCGGCCGATCTGCAGGCCTGCGCCACCATCTTCACCAGCCATTTTCATCCGGCGGCCCCGGTGCTGTGGCGCAAGGCGGATCGCGGCCACAAGAAAATCCGCCTCGGCTATGTCTCGGGGGAATTTCGCGGCCAGGCGACGGCCTACCTGACGGCGGGGCTTTATGAATGTCATGACAAGAGCAAGTTCGAACTTGTCGCCATCGACAATGGGGCGCGCAACGACAGCCCGATGCGCCGCCGCCTGGAAGCGGCGTTCGACGGGTTCCTGCCGATCGCGCATCTGTCCGACCAGGCCGCCGCAGCGGCAATCGCCGCTGCGCAAATCGACATCCTGGTCAATCTCAACGGCTATTTTGGCAATCACCGCATGGGCGTCTTTGCCCACAAGCCGGCCCCGGTCCAGGTCAATTACCTCGGGTTCCCGGGCACGCTGGGCGCCAGCTATATCGACTATATTCTTGCCGACCGCTTCGTGATCCCGGACAGCGACAAGCAATATTACACCGAAAAAGTCGTCACGCTGCCGGGCAGCTATCAGGTGAACGATGCCCGGCGCCATCTGCCGCAAGGTCCGCCGCGCCGCTCCGAACACGGCTTGCCCGAAAATGCCTTCGTCTTTTGCAGTTTCAACATGAGCTACAAGCTCACGCCTAGCCTGTTCGCGGTGTGGATGCGCATCCTCAAGCGCGTCGAAGGCAGCGTGCTGTGGCTGCTGGAGAGCAATCCGGCGTCACCGGGCCACCTGCGGGCCGAGGCGGAACGTCATGGCGTGGCAGTAGACCGGCTGGTCTTCGCGCCGTTTGTTCCAATGGAGCAGCAACTGGACCGGCTGCCACTGGCCGGCCTGTTTCTCGATTGCCTGCCTTGCAACGCGCACACCACCGCCAGCGACGCGCTGTGGGCGGGCGTGCCGCTGCTCACCTGTCGCGGCACAAGCTTTTCGGGCCGCGTCGCCGCCAGCCTGCTGCAGGCGGTTGCCGTGCCCGAACTGGTGACGGAAAATCTGGAAGACTATGAAGCACTGGCCGTGACGCTGGCCGGTGATCCGGCATTGCTGCACACCATCCGGCAAAAACTCGCGCTGGGGCGGCAGACCGCGCCGCTGTTCGACACCGGCCGTACCCGGCAACACATCGAAAGCGCCTATGCGCAGATGTGGGACATCTTCCAGCGTGGCGAAACCCCGCGCAGCTTCGCCGTTGAACCGGAATAGTCGCGCGCGTCATTTTCTACTTGTCATGGCCTTTCGACAGCCCGGGGATTTGCGCGGCAATTCTCCATCTCTTTCAACGCACCCCGCGTGGATAGCGCGGGGATATCGCTATCCCCATCTTTCGCTTTCCAAAATTGCGCCTAACTTCCCGCTTGCCTGTTTCGTGCGGGGGCGTTCCGGAACGTCCATAACGTGAAGCAGGCCGGCGTGTGGTGTGTCACGGAGCAACGAACCGTGCGGGCCGCAGGTCGCTTCTTGAATCCCTGGAGGCCCGGCGTGACGCACGCCGTACTTAACCAGGCAGGAGACGATCCTGAGTGTCCGTGTTGCCCGAGGGCAATCCGGCGGAAACGTCCGGTGGACGGTTCTGGATAGAACACTGGCGGAGCTTGAAGCGGCCCAAAATCGCCGGGCGTGACGTTGCCGCGAGGCATACACTGACGCCCCAACGGGCGTTGCCGCTCTGAAAAAGAGCGGACGAAACTACTGGCCGCCTCGCGGTGACGCCACGCCAACCTCGCGCCTCTCACGGGTTGCGTTTGCACGCGCAGCGCGCATGACAGAATGTTTATCGATGCACGAGAGGACGAAACGCACTAAGACGCCTCAGCCAAATGACACGACAACACTTTGGGGAGT
>Ga0114970_10001497_pt1 | contig 17469 bp, 24 predicted proteins | sample M_140205_XF_Meta_FD_87030 | JGI IMG/M metagenome (GOLD analysis project Ga0114970, IMG submission 87030) | Freshwater microbial communities from Lake Montjoie, Canada to study carbon cycling - M_140205_XF_MetaG | ecosystem: Environmental > Aquatic > Freshwater > Lake | place: Lake Montjoie... | reverse complement strand
TTCCAATGACTCATTGAAATAAGTTTTTAAAAAGTCAGAAAGATTTGAGGATTGATACGATTCAATGAGTTGAGTTGATAAAGATTGAGGTTTGTTATCGATTGGATCTAACGTTCTTTTATATAAAAAATACCAAGGGTCTTGTGGGCTTTCGACACAAAAGATCAATGGAACACGATTGCTTGCAAATTTTAATGCTAGTGCGTAGTCAGCATCAATTTGATCATCGGTAGATTGATGCAAAGGCCCTCCATACATTGAGCAGTTTTCTACTTCGTTTTTGTTATTCAATATAAAATTTTGCCATTCTTGATATCCAGAACAATAGTTTTTTTTAAAAAAGTGAGCGTTAGCTCCTGTGTTTGGATTTTTAGGAGTTTTGCAAAATCCTAAATTGGAGTTCCAAAAATACTCATGGCCAGACAACCAATGATAGGACCAGGATAGGAATGTTAACCCAATACTATGACGACTGGTGAAAACAGGATAACTCAATTGTTGCCCCATTTCATTTGATACCATGTATAGACTCGTTCGTCCATCACAGTCCAATTGCCAGTTATACTATAATCCCAATAACTACCAATGTAATTTGCCCGGCCACCAAAATTGGCGTGTAGCCACACCATCTGCTCACGAGTAGGTGCTTCCTGGTGCTTATACAAGGTCATGGGCACAAACTTCTCACCATCCCAGACCTGTTTCTTCACCGGCGGAGGTAGCGTGACTTCGATCTCCACATATTCTATTTGTTGAGTCCACACCATTTGAGCCTCCAGAACGTTTCGTTTTGTTCGCTAAGTCTAGCCATAACACGATAGATATAACCGTATGTTGTAGGGTCTGTGAGTCGAGTCCAATAAGGTTTTTCTGTAGAATTTTCCATGCACCACCGACCGGCTTCGCTTTCCTGCCATTTCCAAATTGGGTCAGCAACAAAGATATCTGGATCTTCTACATCTCCCATGCGTATTTCATGTACACATACGTCACAAAACCGCACTGGTTTGTCGTCAATGAGCTTGGTCTCGGGCGCTTTCCAATGCGTGAAGTTTGAATCTTTGTTGTACGTTATTGCCATACTCTAGTATAGCAGAGCGATTAGTTTTTAGCAACTAAATCGGTAGCCATTGGAAAAATCGCTGCAATAGCTTTAGCACAGGCAAGAGCAACCAACTGATGTTCTTTCTGTGTGCCATTTGCACTACGCAACTCAATAAAGTGAACCCAGCTACGCAGTGTACCATTCATGTATACACGGCTTTCGGTGTTGCCTTCTGGTAACACAGCTCTAGCTTGTTCTTTGGCAATACCATGGTCTACTGCCCAAGTATATGCTTCTTTGGCAGCGTTGATTACCTTTTGTTGCATCTGTTCCCATTGCCACACAAGACGTCGACCTTCGTCTGTGGTCAAATCTAACTCAACACTGTTCTGTCTATTCTTTGTGTCTTGAAGTCTAGCTTCACGAATAACAAAGTTAAAATCCTTGGTTGGATCTGCATAGCGTTGGCTGAACTCTTGGAAACTAAAACTTCTGTGACGCAAGATTTGTCGGGCAATATCTCGTGTTGTAGTGATTTCCACACAAGCTGAAACCATTTCAAGAGGGCTCCAGTGTTGGTGTCTAACAAGATACTTGATGAGCTTTTCGCTGGTTTCTGTATTGAATTGATTGCTGGGATTAGAAACTCTAGCACAATAAGCAATAAGCTCTTGGGCATCATCTACACCTTGGCTTGCAAATTCAGCAGTTGGTTGCGAATAAGAGAGAAGTGAAACATTCATTATCGTAAACCGTTTAGTAATTTATCAGTTTCGGGTTGTACAAGTGCGGCAACGCTTTTGATATCGACTACAAAATCAATATCAACTACATCGTTGCCGTATTCTAGCAAGCTTCGAGTTAACAAAGCTTCGATTGCCTCTAGGTCAAGGCCTTGCTGTTTGAGTCGAGCAATGTTGATAGTTTTTTGTTTTCGACCCTCCATTCGAATAATCATTTTATTGATACATTCGAGCGGAAAGTCTGTCTTTTCAACAGTGGACACAATGTGACTCCACTGTTGTAGAAAGGTATCACTCAGTTGCATTTACTACTGCTTTGGCTTTGGCTGGGCGTCCACGCTTGGCAGTGGTTTTAACTGTTTCTGTTACAGTAGTAGGTGCAGCCTTGGCAATAACTCCGGGAAACATTTTTTCTGCTTCCTTCTTCATTCTGGCAGCTTCGTTGATCATGCTAGTAGCTTCTGTTTCCATACGTTTGGCTTGGGCCAACATATTAGCAGCCAATGACTTATCATCTAATGCACTATCTATTGGTGCAGCCGAATATCCAGTTTGAACAGCTTCGTATTTTTCTTTCTGTTCATTTTTAAATGCAGCTTCGGCAGCACGTTTGGTTTTAGGATCAACTATTCCGCTGGCGCCGTCAATGTCGGCCATTTTCTTCACAGCATCGGCACCCTTGCTCATTTGATTAAGGATGTCATTAAGTTCGCTAAGTTTCACAGTGCTACGACTATTAGGTGTCAAGAGAACTTGATCAGTGCGTACACGTTTCATCATACGCTCACTGTGCAAAACTTGCAATGCATTGCGACCATCGGGTAATAAATTACGGTTTAGTGCATCAGCTAAGTTCTCTGATTGTTGACCAACTGCACTTTCTAGTATAGTCATAAGAGGATTATGAATGTGTGTGGGCAGTACGTCTGGATAAATTACCAGACACATGTGTTCGTCTCCGGGAATCTCTCTAAAAATAACGACGACTTTTCTGTCTCCGTTCTTGCCGATGTGTTTAAGAAAAGCCATATTAATCTCCTTGGGGTTGGTCAACAGCGTCAACAGATGGTTCTGTTTCTGCTTGTGTTTCTGCGTGAGCTTTTAATGCTGTAAGAAATGTAGATAGTTGTTCGTAAACAGTTCCTATTGCTTTCATTTCTTCAGCACGGAATGCACCACGGGTACATGCAATCTCTACTGTTTGTTGTAGAGTAATCAAATCAGTTATTGTGAGTTGAGGTAAATTGTCCATGCAATTATTTACATAGAAAAAACCGTGTAGTTAGATTTCTACACGGGTTTTGGACAAATTGATTTAGAATAGATCTTTTTGTTTAGGCGGACTCTTGCGCCATTCAGTTTGAGTTTTTTTTGCTTCGACATAGATCTTTTTGCCTGTATTCCAAATAGGATGCCAAAGATATCCAATCAGAAGACCCCAAACAAACCATTCAAATGAATTCATAAATTTAATTACCTAAGGGTAGTTTGACCAATCACAGCACCAGGCTTCTGGAGTGCTTCTTCTCGACGCTTTTTGTATTCTGCATTGTCAACATCTAACAACTTGAGTTCAGTGGGCCTTGCATCCACTGCTGGAGATGCCATAGCTATGGGTTTAACCTCTATAACAGCACTCGGAACAATTACTGGTGCTACAGAATTTTTACTAATTTCTTTATCAATAACTGCATCCTCATCTTGACGTTGAAACTCTCGTTGATTCTTTTCTTTAAGTAGCCTGTTAGCATCACCTAAAGGATAGCGGATTAATACAAAGGTTCGATAGCCTCGGCTTTCTGGTTGTACTCGAGTGTCCTCAAGATGATAACCAGTAAGGTAAGTTTTTTCAACTGTTTTCTTGATTGTCAAGCTAGTATAGTCTGTTCCTACAGTTCCAGAATTATCTTTTTTGCTCTGACGCATCACAGCATCAATCATGCCATTGATTTTGGATGCAAGCTGATATTGTGCATCCAGCATGGCTTTGGCCCGACTCATTGAAAGGTCAGTGCTCACAGCAGTACCAGTTACAAACACATATTCATCTGTGCTATCAGGTGCCTTGATATACCATGGCGGAATATCAATTGTTTTTGGTGCTTCAATCTTGCCTGGTGCCGCAACTGTCTGTAGTTGAGTCACAGCCGGAGTAGGGCTTGGAATTGTTTCCGCTTGTTTAGTAGCAGTAGAGCTACAACCAGCTATTGCCAACACCATTGCAGTTACAATTAGAACTTGTTTCATTTTGCAGTTTCCTCAATTACAGTCTTTGTTTGATTAACAGTTTTGTCAACGATCTTTGCGATACCAGACAAACCCACGGTTGCTAAAATGATACCAAACAAGGTACCGGCTAAGAACTTACTCATACACACCTCTATTGTAAACTAAAAATTACCACTTGTCAACTACTCGCCAAAACTTATTTTCCGGAGCACGGCAAATAATACCTTGGCTCATGTCAACACTGCCCACAGCTGGACTGGATTCAATAAACCAACGACAGTAACTGCCTCGATACTGAAACTGATCCGGTTGTATAGGATGTGGCCTAACTTGGCTTTCACGAATGACTTCTCCGAGGCTTACTTTTGGCAAGTATTCAATTTTGGGTTCGTCTGTGCAAATCATTTCTTGATTGCCCGACACTCGAGTACCTGCTACAGATTCCAGAATACTAATACGTCCAGTTGATGTAGCACGGGCACACAATTGATCCAGACTTTCTTTATTGTCTCCAACTGCTTCGCCTTGTGCAGTATGCCATGATCCTTTGATGTAGGCCCGGAACATGACCCTACACATGGTTTGATTGTTGTACGGAACTACCTGCCTTGTGGAATCGGCCATACGCTCAATCACTGCTGCCGGATTGGCGATAGTGGTTGCCCTGTAATAACACTCAGAAAAGGCACTACCGCTAAACAGCCCGAGAGCAATTACCAGCCCGGACAGTCGGTTCTTATAGACCATAATGCTACCTTTGCAGAAAACAATCGTTGTTGTGGAGTTTGGTTACCATGCATTTCATAAAATCGCGGTTGCCATTCAGCACTGATTGTGTTAGGGTTACGGATCAATACTTCAAGTTCGGTGGTGTATTGTCTTGCATAGTTGCAGTCTACAATCACACGCACCGGGCTATCTTTAGGTGCCGGTTTGACATACAATGGTGGTTGTTGGGGACGATTTGCACACCCCATCAACACCAATGCCACCAATGCCACAAGAGTTTTCACTTGTCTTTGCTTTCTTCGTAGTAGGCATAAGAGCCCCATGGAGGAACAATGCTAGTGGTACCATGCAAGATCCATGTAGCGTCACAGTATTCTTCATCTCCCCAGCTACCAAACGGATAGCCATCTGTAAACACTACCAAACGACGTGGAGTAATGTCTTCATCTTTGAGGTATCGATAAATTGCGTCAAAGTCAGTACCGCCGCCACCTGCTGGCTCGTATTCACAGATTGAATCCAAGTTATCGCTATCGTACTGAGCAGGATTGTACACATCGGTATCAAAGCTGATCACGTGGATCTTGTATGCAGGGAATGAGTCCATAATGCCTTGAATTTCACCTAAAAAGTCTCGCAACATCTTTTCACCAATGGATCCAGATGTGTCAATTGCAATTGCAATATCAATCATTTCATCATTCTTCATACCGGGCATGATAGCATCCATGTGCCAGCCTCGACGGCTTGCTCGCATCCAGGTAAAGTCACTCTTGATAGTGCTCTCCAAATTCATGCGTAGCAGTTCACGCCAGTTCATTTGCGGCTCAGTCAAGTCCTTGATCAAACGCATGACACCTGCTGGAATGTTGCCAGCACCGTCAGAAGTTTGAGCAGCCGCCAACATGGCTTCTTTGATCTCGTCCTTGATAGCTTGGCGATCAGCGTCACTTAACTTTGGACGTCCTTTGCCTGGTTTTTCACCGTCACCGTCACTTTCGCTATCACCTTCGCCGTCCAAATGCTCGTCAATCATTTGATCCAGCAATTTGCCAATGTCAATTTTGTCAGCCTTTTCGTACAGGGCTTCGTAGATTTCTTCTGAGCTCATGCCGTCATATTTGGGATCATACAGGCAAGGCACTGTGGTAATCTTTTCGCCTACCTTGTGCTTGATCAAGTCTGCGTTCACAGCAAAGTCATTGGCAATGTTGAACAACTGGTGATCACGTTCACCCTTGCGGCCAAAGTGGTCATATACACAATGCAATACCTCGTGTCCAAACAAGAACTCTACCTCTTTGGGCTTGAGCATCTTGATGAAACGGCTGTTGTAATAAAAATTACGGCCATCTGTTGCGGCAGTAGTACACCATTCATCGGCATTGATCAGTTTGAGCCGGGTTGCCAAATTACCAAAGAAACTGGCTCGGAGCAACAGTCCCACACGAGCAGTGATCAATTTTTCACGCATGTCACGGTCAAGTTTTGGATCCATTGGACCCAGTAGATCTTTAAACTTGTCTGCTTCTTTTTTGTTGGTAGTAGTACCTGTTGCCATATGAACTCCTTTGAACATAGTGTTATTATATGCGATCTGCGAATTAAGGTCAATCAACCCACGGCCTTGTACAGGCCAACAAGTCCAATCAACAAACTCACAAGGTTCACCATCAGTTGTGGACGGTTCTTGACCCGGATTGCCCAGCTCATAAACAAAACAGTACCCAAAGCAAATACTGCAATATTGTATGGGTACATTGCCGGACCAATGGCGTTTAAAACATGCCCTGCTACAATAGCAAAGGCTCCGGCCCACTGTATGATTTCGTTTGTTTTGTTCATGTTCTAATTATAGCAAATTGGGCCATTCTGGTCAACCAAAATACATGTAGTACTAGAGTATACATTTTTGGTTCTGCGGACGTTTTACAGCAATTCTTTGTGAAGATCTTGCTATAGTGCTCACAGCATGTATTTTGCCGCTGTATACGCTGATCAGGCCTATATAAATCAATGGGTTACAGCTCCTCAAGTCACAAAAAAACCCGCGATCTGCGGGTTAGTTAAAGATTCATGTATTTTAGCTGGAACCAACTTTGGGCACTTTCGTTAAAAAAATCCAGGTGTATTTGATTATCCATATAATATCTAGGCCTATCTCCAGTTTTATCAAACTCAACCCACTCCTGATGGGTTCGAACGGTGAATCCCAGTTCACGTTTCATAACCCAACTGATTATTATCCTGCTACCATATTCTTGAATTAATCGAGTTTTAATATTCTCCCAATCTTCGGACCGGTTGAATACTATGAGATTTTTTCGAACAATTATCTTGGACATTATGTAGTTATGGGATGACTTAATACAAACCAGTTTAGTTCTTGATCACTGGCCACATATATTCGATAACAGTTATATTTGGCACTGTAAGCCCATTTTTTATTAATGTCATCTGGAGTATAATCAGCAGGATAGCTTCGTTGATTAGTGGCCATCTCACTACGTGTTTCTATGTCCTGACCCCACCCATAAATTTCATTAAACCAGCGCCTGGATTTATCAAAACTCAATACGCCAGTACCAAAAGAAACTTTTGAAAACTCAATCATGTAATCAAAATGATGCGAGTAACTATGCCTGCCATCTAGTTTGGTTATTTGGTATTTCATAACAAAAGAAAAGGGCCTAAGCCCTTTTCCATCTCCTAGTTATCAAGCACTAGCTTGGAGGATGTACTTGCCAAAACGCTGATGGAACTCATCAAAGTTCTTGAGCTTGGTAGGTTGGAACGGCAAGTTGTATGTGGTCAATGCAATACGAGCACCCATCACAACCAACTCAGTTTCAAAGTTCTTCATCATGTAGCCAAAGAAGTTGTCTGACATCTCATGAAATTCTTTGTCCACTGGCTTGTCTTTTACTGCATCCTTGAGCTCATAGCACATGGAGATTACCAAACTGTACATGGCACTGACTTCTTTGACATTCAAGTCCTTGACCTTGCCCTTCAAGATATCCATTGGGTTAGGCATGCGGCCTGCAATTTTGCGGTGAGCCATAAACTTCACAGCAAGACCTTCACCGACTGTACCTGCAATCAAGTTCATTGCAGTGTCGTCGTCCACTGCATCGTTCTTGAGCAATTCACTCACAAAAGTCCACGAACGTGGAGTAGCAAATGCACGGCTTGAGCTCTTAGCATCAAAGTCATACAGGTCTTGTTTGGCAAAAGAAATGTAACCAACCACGTCTTTGTGGATGTTGGCATTCACTGCCCACTCTTGCCAACTGTTAAAATCCACACGCATTTCTTGGTGGATGAAACGGTTTGCTAGCGGAGTAGGCATACGGTACGTAACACCCTTGTCGCTTTCACGGTTACCTGCGGCAACTATTACCACGTTGTCAGGCAACACATATTTGCCAACACGACGGTTCAACACCAACTGATAAGCCGCGGATTGAACACTTGCAGGAGCCGAGTTCATTTCATCCAAGAACAATACCACAATTGGATACTGGCTAGCAGTTTCTTCATCTGGCAGTTCAATCGGAGCGGCCCAATCCATTTTACCATTGTCTTTGTTGTAATACGGAATACCACGAATGTCTGTGGGTTCCATTTGTCCCAAACGCAAGTCGATCATCAAGCCACCAAGTTCCTCGGTAATGCCTTCGACTAGCTCGCTCTTGCCGATACCAGGAGGCCCCCACAGGAACAAAGGACGTTTGACATTGAATGCTGTGAGCAAGGATTTGCGGGCTTGAGCCGAAGTGACTGTGCGAGCGTCTGACATGTATTTTCCTTTTCTGTTGAAATTAACTAACTAAGCTTCTATTGTATAACAAAGTGGATTTATGGTCTACCGTTTTCAAGAATTAACTGTTGCAAAAGGGCTACAGTCCAGGTCATTGTCCTCATCCAAAATTTGTGTACTTTCGTATACCCACTTGATTGGGATTTCCAGTTCCTGTGCAATTTGCACAGGGGTCTTACCTTTGCCGGTAAGGTACTGAATATCCAATAACAAATCGCCTACTTTACTCATTGCTGACTCCTTTTTGTTGTTCATGTGTGTATTATAGCAAAGAAGCAAATTATGGTCAACCTATAACATGTTTTGGATTGTTGTGTGCATGCCACAGTGTTAATTTATATTTTTAAGTAATTTTTTATATCGATTGTATTCTTCATCTATAAAGGTATCCAAAATAATTTTGGATTGATAATTGTATTCTATTCCGTTTGCTTTATAAATTTCTTTAGTTGTTGGGTCTTCTATAAAACGTTTGGTGGCAGCCCGAATCCTTAGGACTTCACTATCGCTTGCACTAGCATTTGCAACCAAGAAATATTGATTAGTTAAATCAATATCTGGCATACCAAGCTCTTTGAAGGTTGGGGTCGTGGGGATAAACTTTAGTCGGGTATGATGTGCAACTGCCATTGGATTGATTTTACCAGTATCTATTAATTGTTTAACTAACACAACATAACTAATAGTAAGATCTAAGTTTCCAGACAGGATATCATTGGTCATAGCACTGGCACCTTTTTGATAGTTTACATCTATAAAATTTATGTTTGGAAACTTACTTTCAAACACTTTGTTAATAATATAGCTAGTGGTACCTACTCCCCCGTTACCAATGGAAATATGATCATTTTTAGATAACTTGTTCCAAGTTTTTAAATCCTTATGAACAAATTTTTCGTTAGCAATTAACACAAAAGGGTGATGGCCTAAATATCCTATAAGCTTAAATTCATCTGACAACGATTTGTTTGAATTGGTAACAATAGGATTAATAATCAATGCAGAACTATGTAACATCAACACTAAATTTGATTTTTGATCTGCAACAAAGTTTGATCCAATTGCGCCACCGCCTCCGGGCTTGTATTGAATATATACTGATTGTCCCAGTTCTTTAGACAATCCTTGTTGAAAAATTCTAGCCACAGAATCTACAGGGCCACCAGGCGCAAAAGGTACCACCATCATAATTGGCGTTGTTGCACAGCACAAATCACTGAATACTATAAACAACATTAATAATATTTTTTTCATTTTTACTCCAAATAATATGTTTTACTCCAAGATGCCTTTAATCCTTGAGCTATGTTAGTTGGATCGTTTTTCCAATAATCTGGCAAAATCTTAAAGATTTTGTCAATGCCCATTTGCCATACTTGGCGAGATACGTTGTTTTTTTCAGAATTAAAAAACCAGTCGTCCCTCCAACTGTATACAACACTTGGCGGCTTGCCAGCATCAAAAGTGTTTATATCCCAAGTGGGATAGACCACAGTATGTACTCCATGATTGTTTAACCAATAAATTTTCCCATTGTGAATTTTAAATGCAAGCTCAGATTTTTTTTCACTTATAAATGGAGATGTGAGTAGGTTACTATTAAGATAATTTTTGATTAAATGCCCTTGCTTAATTGGTATTTTTGGATGGTCTGGAGTCCAATAAAATAGTTCATCAGAGTAAGGGTTTTGTCCAGCCATAGAACTTACTTTAACACAATTGTCAATTACGTCAATGAATCGGACCGCAAATTTTCCGTTGTCGTGTATAACTCTTGGTTTGTCGACACCCCATAAAATACATAGCTTTTTGCCAGCATCAATTATTTTTTTCCATTCTGGGACCTTGTAACCAATGCCGTCGCGTACTACACAATTAGGAGTTAGCATCATGTTGACCCCGTATATCCAATCAAATTTGATTGTTTGATTTTGAAAATATTCCATGGTCATTTTACTAATATCAAGCATGCGAAACTTCAACCACGGGTATTGAGTTTTTAATTTTTCAGCTCGTGGAATAGTTCGATAAAATAGCTCAGAATTCATTAGATCAGTTTTGCTTTTTGATCCTTCGTAATTGTTGAATGAAACAATCTCATCTAACTTAATATTATTATCTAAGAATGATCGTAAAACTGTTTCGCTGTCTGCGCCGCCACTCCAGAACAATGCTATGTAATCATATTTGTCTCGGAGTTGTTGGGCCCGCTGACGGTATAATTCTAATATAGATTCGTTAGGTTCAACGGTCCAATCATAACTGCTAAACACCGCTTCATTAAAATCCCAATGAGGATGCACACCAGTTTTTTTATGAAGTTCAATTGCTTCTAGCTTGCTATGTGTTTTTAAATCGCCCACGCGATATACACCTAATTTGTGTTGGTTCATAATTTATGTCAAGATTATTGCTTGTAGAAGAACTCTACTCACGGTCGGCGTTCTATAGTACATTCTATAGTAAAGACATATACATGTCAAGCGTCAAGGATGAACCGACGTCGGTCCTGTACCGGCGTTGCAAAAATATTTATCTTTGAATAGCTCAGTTAGTTGGAATTGAACCTACAGTAGAGTGTCTGGAGTACCCAATACTATTCGTTGTACTATAGAGAGTTATGAGGATATGAGTTTGGGGAGATAAGGAACAGCTCTAGGGCCATATTTTGACTGGAACAAGAGACGAGCCTCCTGGGCTGTTTGAGCACCCACACGGTCTTTAAATTCCCTGCCATCTGATGTGCGGATGGTTGCTTCAAAAAGTTTCATCCTTTATTTAGTGGCCGGTCCTGCAGGAATCGAACCTGCACCACTTGGTTCGAAGCCAAGGATTCTATCCATTGAACTAAGGACCGTATAAGTATGGTTATGTGTGGTATTTTATATAGTAGCAACCCAATCATTGGAAATTTAAGTAATCTAACAAAACGTGGGCCAGATGACGAGAAGTTAGTACAAAATGATCTTGGGTTCTTCTATCAAAGCCAGTTATCTACACAAGTTAATAATATTCAACAACCTGCACAATCAAATCAAGGTATATTATTATACAACGGTACACAATTTGAATTACCCAGCAACGACGTTAGCTACATTCTAAATAATCTTACACAGTCAACTAACCAATGTGTAGAATTTATCAAAACGTTGTTAGGTGATTTTGCTATAATTTGGGTTACTGAAAAAAACATTGTACTAGCAAGAGATTTTGGGGGGAATAAACCTCTGTTTTACGGAATATCAGAAAATCAATTTTGTGCTGCAAGCACTGAACAACAAGTTAAACAGCAAGGTCTATTACCACATATTGTACCAGCAAACACTATTCTGATTTTTAATCGGTACGGGTTAATAACACAAGACACATCTAGAGATTTTAATTTAACTCAACATGTTGACAATTTTGATTGTGTTATAGAACATTTTGAACGGTCGGTACTTGAAAGATATCAAGAATCAACTGCACTAACTCTAAGTTCTGGCATAGATTCTGGTATGATTGCTGCCTGTTTAAATCGTAAAAAAAAGATATATTTGGCAGCAACTCGGGTTGGGCAAGAAGATCACAATATTCTAGAGAAAAGATTCCTCTTGCATACTGGTCCTAAGTTGGTGTTTAATGACATTGAACTAGATACATTTCGATCTATTAGCCAATTACAATTTTCTATGATAGCTCAAAATGATCAAATTTGTCAAGTTGCTTGGTATATTGCAGAAAAAATTAGCAAGCAAGGTTATCGGTACATTTTATCTGGTACCGGAGCAGATGAAATTTACAGTGATTACGGCTGGAATGGCAATAGGTATTCATCATACAGCCAGTTTGGAGGAATTTTTCCAAACAATCTTGTTGATATTTGGCCCTGGATGTTAAATAATCAACTTCCCTTGTATGATTGTGTACTTATCGAAGATTTTGTATATGGGTTGCACGGAATGGATTCAAGGAATCCATTCCTTGACGTAAGACTAATTCAATCATGGTTAAATCTTGTGCCTAAACTTAAAAATGATCAATACAAATATTGGCAACAACACTATTTACAGTCAATGAAATTTCCATATACGATAGATAAAAAACCATTGCTGATACCGTCAAATGTCAGAGCAAATACATTTTTAAATAATCAACAATCCAAGATTCAAGAAAAATTAAATCATTAATGATTTAATTTTACAACAAACCTTCTGTGGTCAATACTGCTACAGTAGCGGCACTGAGTTCAACTTCATTGCGAACGTTGGCCTCTAAAAGTTCATCTTGGATCTTTTGTTTTTGTTTCTTAGCGGCTGCAACTGCTCGACGGAAACCTTCAAGATCTGTACGATCAAACACAGAACTGGTCACAGTATCTTCCATACCGTAGATGCTGGCCCGTGAATCGCTGGCCCGGTTCTTGATCTTGGCCAGCTTGCCTGCCAACACAGTGGCTTCCATACGAACAGTTTTACCAGCCAAGCCGTTGTAGAACTGAATGTCCTTTTCCAAACGAGCCACAGCAGCCAACTTGTCATTCACACCCGACCCGTAGTTGGCGTGATTTACGGCACTGCGGATTTCATACAATGCACCAATCAATCCATCACGGCGAGCAATATTTGTTTTCAACTCAGCAGCCGCTCGAACAATTTCGGCTTCTGGGTCTTGGAATTCATTAACAGAGACTGAGGTCTCAAATTCAAGGGCTTTCACAGCCTCGTTGATTGCTGTTTGTACAACGGCAGCTTTACGCAAAGTGATATTCATATTTTTCCTTAACAACAATAAAAAACGGTTCAGTAAAAAGTCAAGTAACAGACAGTGCAAAATGCAAACAGGTTGCTGTTAGGCTTCCTTGATCAACGCACAACACACAATCTACAGATATCTACATACACCCAGTTATCAACATCACAAATCTGATACAGCTAACTGGAACACACAGATGCGGAGTTGTTGATTCAAAAACATGAAGCTTTTGATAAACCAATAATGGTTTAGAGTCAGTCCTCATCTACTCTTTACTTCGCCGGCTGTGTATTTCTCACAGCAAAAACTTATTATACACTAAACACTCTGAGTTGTCAGGTGTTTAGGCGAAACTCATGCAGCTTTTAGGCCTTTGAAACGGTCAGCTGCATACGATGCGGCCCAGGCGTTCGGTTTTACAAATGGGACAACATTGCAGGTACCTTTGATGTAACCAATGGCTTGTTGTACTACACATGAACTACCATACTGGTCATTGGGGTTGATGTCTAAGTGAACTTCAACTTGGCGGCCTTCGAGTACTTCTGCTAATTGTAGGTACAACTCGCTAGTTTTATATACTTCAGTCATGAGTCGCATGGCAGGCTTGGATTCCTTTTGATCGTACACACGTTCTCGATGTACTTCTCCAAAAATCTTGCAACCGTTGTTGCCGTTGATGTGTACCACAATCGCTAGAACATAGTCAGCATGCCACACGCCATCCACACGCATACGCTCGCTGTCACATCCCAAGTAGATCTTGGTCTCAGGAGTCTGAGCTTCGATGAACTGTTTCACTTGGGCTAGATCGATCTTTTTCATAATTTCCTCTTTTTGGTTGGTGCCCAGGGTGGGACTCGAACCCACAGAATTCGGATTTTGAATCCGACACGTATACCATTCCATCACCTGGGCTTTGTTATGTATTGTATTTAATGCCTGACCAGTCCTGCAGGAATCGAACCTACATCTCCGCCGGTTGATTATGCAAGAGCGTAGGAAAGCGAAACTATCTGCTAAAGTTAAAGGTCGAACTCGATTATATAGAGAGGACGGATCTTGGACCTGGCAATATCCATAAAATAGGGACCGAAGTCCCTATTGCTATTTTTGGTTACAAGGTATAACTACCTCGTGGAGGTCACGCTGCTAGGCGTTCTTCTCCAAAGTATGCATCGTTTGCATTTACGGTTTTTGTGTCTTCGGCCGAGTCCCCCAACCCTAACGGCTTCTACATTGCCGGACTGTCCAGTCAAATACTAATTACCCAATCGATCACCATGTCCGCCCCACTAAAAAACTCTTTTTCAAAAATCTTTTGGTGGAGCGGGGGGTTTCGAAACCCCGTCTTGAATACTTTTCTTTTTCCTTCATACAGTCTTAACTCTTATTTATTTATTATACTATCAACAAAGTCCAAGAGCAATGAATAATGGCTACCTTGATGATATTTTCCTTTCATCCAACTGTAGCTGTTGTACCAGTGTGGCGCACTTTCAGGATGACATCCAATTATTCCAACTCTGTTTTGAATGATTGCCATGGGATCGCCGTTGGCATATCTGGCCACAGTTTCAAATTTAGTTTCATCACCCACAAGAGCACAACCATCGTAGAAAAACATTTTCTCAGGCTTCCCCTTCCAAACAACATCTAGGTTTTTGGCATGCGGGCGCCTTGTATCTGTTCCGGGCCTCAGTATATATTGAACTGCATCAACATTGGTCAACAGATCAAAGTATTCACTGCCTGCCCAGTATGCCCCCATACACACGCCCAAATAGCCGCCGCCACGTGCTACAAACTCACGTATACGTTGCCCGTTTTCTTTTGTGAGAAATTTAAAGTTACTGGCATCGCCTAGACCTCCTGGAAAGCATATGATGTCTACATCGTCAAAAAAATCCGCCTCTAGATCATGGCGGGTGAAAATTTTAAAAGAGTAGTCAGAACCCAATGCTTGGATGATTCCGTTGCCACTTTGCACAGAGCAATAAGGCTGATGTAAAAATAATGCTATCCGGCCTTTCATATGTGGCTTTGTTTCATACAGTATATAGTTATTTTGAGTCAACGCCAATAAAAAAGAGCCCTTGTGGGGCTCTTGGTACTGGTAACGAGTTCCAGCATCCGCTCTATCTTGCGGTCGGTTTAAAAAGGTTTGAGAACCAGCCTTTTACGCTGGATATCACTTTCCCAATAATGTATCAACTTTAGCTTCAGCGGCATCTAAACGTGCTTCAATTGCGTCTAATGCTGGGTCAGCTGGAGTAGCAACTGCTTCAACAACTTGTTGAACTACTTCAGGAGCAACTGCTTCAACACCTGTTGCGGCTGCAATAACTTCAGCAACTGCTTCAGCGGCAGCTTGTGCTACTTCTGGTGCTGGTGCTGGCATGTCAGCAACTGCTTCCATGATAACGGCTGTGATTGCTACTGGATCTGTAACAACTTCTGGCTCAGCGGCAACAACTGCTTGAACCGCGGCTGAAACAATGTCGGCAACTTCAGAGTTCTCAACTGGGTCCGCTTCTGCCTGTGCTGTAACAACGTCAGCAACGATGTCAGCGGCTGCTGGCACTTCGGCACTTGGTGAAAGAGCAACTACTTCAGCAACTGCGGCTTGAATACTCTCAACTGCTTGTGCTGCGGCAGCAATAATAGCATCAACGTGATCTTGAGTTTTTACAGCGATCAATTGGTCAACCTGTACTTCAACTACGGATAATCTTGCGTCTAGTTCTTCAATGCTTGTGGCACTGTCTGTGTTAACTGTGGTACCAGTTAGGTTTGCTAATTTGGCTTCTACAGCTACTAATCTTGCGGCTAGGTCTTCTAATCTCATGGGAATCTCCTTGTGGGTTAGTTTGTGTGCCACTGTGGCACACTACTATTTAAAGAGAATCATGTTACAATGATGTTACAGATACCAGATTATTTTTAAATATTTGCCAGGCACGTTCCCAGCTCCAACGATAGCTGCCTTCCCATACACGTTGTCTATCCAACATTAGCGCATCAGTGACGGCTTGTTTTAAGTCATCGTTCATGCAGCCAGTGATACCTTCATCAACAACATCTAGTGGTCCTTGACAAGGATAGGCAGCAACAGGAGTGCCGCAGGCCATTGCTTCGATCATCACAATACCAAATGTTTCCCATCTGCTGGGGAATACAAATACATCAGCATTGGCATAATACCAGGCCAAGGCTTGACCACGTTTGAATCCCACAAACTCCACATCGGGATAACGTGCTTCGAGTTCTGCACGATATGGTCCATCACCTACCATGATTTTTTTGGCACCAGGATAATCTAGTTTACAAAAATCATCTAGGTTTTTTTCTTTGCTGACTCTTGAAACACACACCAGTAGTTTACCAACATGATTTTCTCTATAACCAGGATGGAATATGTCTCGGTCAACACCTCTGGTCCATGGAATGACTTCACCTTTGAACCCGTGTGCTTGTAATTCACGAACCATCGAATCTGTTGTGGTCAACACCTTGCCCGAGTGTTTATGGAACCAACGAACAAAAGTCCATGTAAACTTTTCCGGAATACCAAACAGTTTCTTTAGCCCTTCAGGAAACTTAGTATGATAAGCGGTATTGTACCTAATATTATGTAGTGACAAATACTTTCTAGCCCAACAACCCATAGGACCTTCTGTCGCGATGTGTATATAATCCGGAGCAATCTCCTGTATCTTCTCGCCCATTTTCCTGGGGTAGGCAAGTTTGACCTCGTGATATTTAGGGCAATCAACGTAGCTGAACCACCCGGGATGCAGCACCACAAACTTATAACCATCCAAAATTGCATGTGCCTCAATATTCGTGTAGGTTGTAACAACACCATTGATCTGCTCCGGTAAGTTATCCGTTATGATTAGGATTGTTTTCAACATCGTCCTTCTCCTTGGTCCAGGTAACGATCTCCCAACGACCGTCCCAATGTTCAACTAAGGCAGTGCATGATTCAACCCAATCGCCGTCGTTCATGTAGGTAATTCCGTCTATGGTTTTGATCTCTGCGTGATGTATGTGCCCACATATCACACCATCAAATCCACGTTTGATACAATAGGCTGCTAGATTTTTTTCAAATTGAAATATAAAATTTACGGCTTTCTTTACTCTGTGCTTAAGATATTTAC
>Ga0114970_10001496_pt1 | contig 17476 bp, 15 predicted proteins | sample M_140205_XF_Meta_FD_87030 | JGI IMG/M metagenome (GOLD analysis project Ga0114970, IMG submission 87030) | Freshwater microbial communities from Lake Montjoie, Canada to study carbon cycling - M_140205_XF_MetaG | ecosystem: Environmental > Aquatic > Freshwater > Lake | place: Lake Montjoie... | reverse complement strand
GACGCAATGCCGGCGGCCTGGGTGACGATGGAGTCGATAACCTTCATGCTGTCTTCCTGTATATTTTGCTGCTGCGCTTGCGCTCACAGTGGCCTGCATCCCCGCCTCGGGCGCCGGCTGGCCTTAGTCTACGCGCAAGCGCGCAGCACCCCACCGGCGATTGCGCGGAGAATCGGCGGGGAATATCGCATTATTCCTGAAGGAAGATCCCATGAGCCTTAGCACGACTGTCCTGGGCGCCTGCCCGCACGACTGCCCCGACACCTGCTCGCTGCTGACGACGGTCGAGGCAGGCGTTGCGCTCAGGGTGCAGGGCAATCCCGCGCACCCGCAAACCGGTGGCGTCCTGTGCACCAAAGTGTCGCGCTACACCGAGCGAAGCTACCATCCCGAGCGCATCCTGCAGCCGCTCCGACGCGCTGGCTCCAAGGGTTCGGGGCACTTCGAGCCGGTGGGCTGGGACCAGGCCTTGGGCGACATCGCGGCGCGGCTGCAGGCCATCGCCACGCGCGGCGCGGGATCGGCGCAGGCGATCCTTCCCTATAGCTACGCCGGCACCATGGGCTTGGTCCAGGGCGAGAGCATGGCGGCGCGCTTTTTCAACAAGCTTGGCGCCTCCAGGCTCGACCGCACCATCTGCGCGAGCGCCGCCGCCGAAGGGCTGACCTACACGCTGGGCGCCAAGGTCGGCATGCGGGTGGAACATTTCGCGCAGTCCGCGCTGATCCTGATCTGGGGCAGCAACGCCATCGGCAGCAACCTGCACTTCTGGCGCTACGCGCAGGAGGCCAAACGCCTGGGCGCGCGGCTGGTCTGCATCGACCCGCGGCGCAGCGAGACGGCCGAAAAATGCCACGAACACATCGCGCTGCTGCCGGGCACGGACGCCGCGTTGGCGCTGGCGCTGATGCACGAGCTCATCACCCACGACTGGCTTGACCACGACTACATCACGCGCCACACGCTGGGATGGGCGCTGCTGCGCGAGCGCGCCTTGGCCTGGCCCCCCGAGCGCGCCGCCGCCGTGTGCGCAATCGCGCCAGAGCAGATCCGCGCGCTGGCACGCGACTACGGCAGCTGCGCCGCCGCCGGCCGGCCGGCGGCGATCCGACTGAACTACGGCATGCAGCGCGTTCGCGGCGGTGGCAACGCGGTGCGCGCCGTCGCCGCGCTGCCCGCGCTGGTGGGTGCTTGGCGCCACCGCGCCGGCGGACTGCTGCTGTCGAGCTCGGGAGAATTTCCGATCCGTCACGAAGCGCTCGAACGACCCGAACTGCGCGCCGACAAGGCGCCGCGCAGCATCAACATGAGCAGCATCGGCGACGATCTGCTGCGCCCTGCGTCCGACGGCTTCGGTCCGGCCGTCGAGGCGCTGATCGTCTACAACAGCAACCCGGTGGCGGTGGCGCCGGACTCGGGCCGGGTGGTGCAGGGTTTCGCGCGCGAAGACCTTTTTACCGTGGTGCTCGAGCACTTCCAAACCGACACCGCCGACTACGCCGACTACATACTGCCGGCGACGACGCAGCTCGAACACTGGGACATTCACCGCAGCTATGGCCACACCGACGTGCTGCTCAATCGTCCGGCCATTGCACCCATGGGCCAGGCCAAGCCCAACACGCAGATATTTCGCGAACTCGCGCAGCGCATGGGGTTCTGCGAGCCCTGCTTTGAAGACGACGACCTGTCGCTGTGCCGGTCCGCTTTTGGCGAGCGCGTCGACTTTGAGCAGCTGCTGGCGACCGGTTTTTCCACGCTGGCGCTTCCCGAGGCCCCCTTCGCTGACGGCGGCTTCCCTACACCCTCGGGAAAGTGCGAGCTGTTCAGCCAGCGCCTCGCCGCGCAGGGCCTCGAAGGGCTTCCCGACCATATCCCCAACTACGAGCTGCCGGGGAGTTCGGTCGACTACCCGCTGGCGATGATCTCGCCGCCGGCGCGCAACTTCCTGAACTCCAGCTTTGTCAATGTCAAAAGCCTGCGTGATGTGGGAGCAGAGCCGCTGCTGGAGATGAGCGCGGCTGACGCCGCCGCGCGCGGCCTGGAGTCGGGTTCGGTGGTGCGGGTGTTCAACCAGCGCGGCGACTACCGCTGCCGGCTGAAGGTCAGCGCGCGCGCGCGGCCCGGGGTCGTCAACGGGCTGGGAATCTGGTGGCGAAAGATGGGGCTCGACGGCCACAACGTGAATCAGCTGACCAGCCAGAAGCTGACCGACCTGGGGCGCGCGCCGACCTTCTACGACTGCCTGGTAGAGGTCGAATCCGCGCAAGCCTAAATACAAACCCGAGGCAGGGTCGGCTAAAATTAGCCGTTTGCATACCTTCTGCTTTGCCGGTATCGGCGCAGCGGCAACCGATTGAAACCCCATGAATAGCGCAGCCACACACGACCCAGCATCCACCCCCGGCGGGAGTCCTGCTCTTGACGCCATCATCATCGGCGCCGGACTGGCCGGGCTGTACCAGTTGCACTGCCTGCGCGACCGGCTCGGGTTATCGGTGCAGGTGCTGGAGACGGGTGGCGGCGTCGGCGGAACCTGGTACTGGAACCGCTACCCGGGCGCCCGCTGCGACTCCGAAAGCCATGCTTACGGCTTCTCGTTTTCCGAGGAGCTCATGCGCGACTGGGATTGGACCGAGCGCTTTCCCGAGCAAAAAGAGATATTGCGCTACATCGACCACTTTGCCGACCGATTCGACCTCAGGCGCAGCATCCGTTTCAACGCCCGGGTGAGCGCGGCGCACTACAACGACGCGACCAACCGGTGGGAGCTTCGGACCGCCAGCGGCGAGTCGTTCAGCGCAAAGTTCCTGATCACCGCCGTCGGCTGCCTGTCGGCGGCCAACGTTCCGACGATTGCCGGACTGGACTCGTTCCAGGGCCAGTGGTACCACACCGGCCAGTGGCCGCACGAGGGCGTCAACTTTGCCGGAAAGCGGGTCGGGCTGATTGGTACCGGATCGACCGGCATCCAGGCCGCGCCGGTGATCGCCGAGACCGCGCAGCACCTGAGCGTTTTTCAGCGCAGCCCGACCTACAGCGTTCCGGCACGCAATGCACCGTGGACGGCCGAGTTCAAGCGCTATGTCAAGGAAAACGCGGCCGAGATCCGGCGCGCCACGCACGCGACGCCGTCGGGACACCCCTTCGCCAACTCGGAGCGCCTTGCCCTGCAGACGCCGCCACAAGAACGCCAGGCCATCTACGAGGCGGCCTGGCGCAAGGGCGGGGTCGAATTTAGGACTGCATTTGGCGACATCATGCTCAACAAGGAGGCCAACGACACGGCTGCCGAGTTTGTCCGCAACAAGATCCTTCAGATCGTCAAAGACCCTGTGACGGCGCACAAGCTCACCGACATCGACCATCCCTATGCCGGCAAGCGCCCGCCCGTCGACACCGATTACTACGAGACGTTCAACCGCGACAACGTATCGCTGGTCGATGTGCGCGCAGCGCCCATAGAGGAAATCACGGCCGCCGGGATACGCACCCGCGACGGCCATTACCCTCTGGACATCATCGTCTTTGCGACGGGCTACGACGCGCTGACGGGGCCGTTGCTGCGCATGGACATCCGTGGCCGCTCCGGCCGGCTGCTTGCCGATGACTGGAAGGACGGGCCGCGCAGCTACCTGGGCCTGCAGATGGAGGGCTTTCCCAACCTGTTCACCATCACGGGTCCCGGCAGTCCCTCGGTGCTGACGAATATGCCGGTGGCCATCGAGCAGCATTCGGATTGGATCGCCGACTGTATCGCCCACATGCGCGCCCAGGGTCTGGAGCGCATCGAGCCCCAGGCGCAGGCGATGGGCGACTGGATGCTCAAAGTCACCGAGGCCGCCAGCGCGACCCTGCTGTCGACCGCCACCACCTCGTGGTACTTGGGCGCCAATGTGCCGGGAAAGCCCCGCGTGTTCATGCCTTACTCGGGAGGAATGGCGCGCTACCGGAAAATCTGCGCCGACGTCGCAACCAACGGCTACGAGGGATTTCGCTTCAGCAGCTGACGCATCCGGCGTGCGACTTGAAGCCGCGAAGGACGTCTCAGTAGGTGGCGCGGCCGCCGGAGATGTCGAAAACACTGCCGGTGGTGAAGGAGCAGTCCTGCGACGATAGCCAGGCGACCATGGCAGCCACCTCGTCAACCTGCAGGAAGCGGGCCATCGGTATCTTGCCCAGCATGTAGTCGATATGCTCCTGTTTCATCTGGTCGAATATTTCGGTCTTAGCAGCGGCCGGCGTAATCGCGTTGACCAGAATGTTGCGCGTCGCGAGTTCCTTGCCAAGCGACTTGGTCAGACCGATCAGCCCGGCCTTGGACGCGCTGTAATGCGAGGCGTTGGGGTTGCCCTCCTTGCCCGCGACCGAAGCGATGTTGACGATGCGGCCCCAGCCCGCGCTAAGCATGTAGGGAACCGCAGCCCGGCATGTCAGGTAGGGCGCAATCAGGTTGACCTCCACCACGCGGCGCCAGACTTTGGGGTCGAGTTCCCAGGTCGGACCGTTGCCCCCGGTAATGCCGGCGTTGTTCACCAATATGTTGACCCGACCCATGCGCGACGCGACGCCAGCCATCGCGGCGTCGACCGCGGCGTCGTCGCTGAGGTCCAGCGCCAGCGCCTCGACCCGACGCTCCGGGTGCGCGGCCTTCAGCGCCGCGCAGGAACCCGCGAGCCGCTCGGCATCCATGTCCCACAGCGCCACATCGGCACCGGACTGCAAGAAGCGCTGCGCTACCGCGTAGCCGATTCCGCGCGCGGCGCCGGTGACGACTGCAACGCGACTGGCAAGATCGATCTGGTTCATGCTTTTATCCGGTGGTGGGGGAGAGATTGCGGGGCGTCGCACGCCATCGCATGCCGCTGGAATCGCCGGGCTTTTAAGGCCCTCTTAATTATAGGCAAGCGGGCTTCGCGCGAGCTGCCAATGCTAAAATACCGTATGCCTAACTACCACTGCGCCGGGCGCCTTCAAGCCGCGCCCGGCGCAGTCTGGCGCGCCAGTTCCGGCGGCATGCGGCGCTGCTGAAATGCCGGTCTTCCTATTGCGTCGCGTGGCGGAGGCTTTTGCCACGCTGTTCGTTCTGACCTTCGTGATTTTTCTGCTGGCGCGTCTGGTTGGCGACCCGGTTCCACTGGTGCTGGGAACCGAAGCGACCCAACAGGACATCGACTTTTACCGCCGCCAGTACGGCCTGGACCAGCCGCTGATGCTGCAGTACCTGAGCTTCCTGACCAATGTGGTGCAAGGCGATTTCGGCGTCTCGTTTCGCTACCGCGTATCTGCGATCGGCATGGTGCTTCCCGCGCTGTGGGCCACCTTCAAGCTCACCGGTATTGCGATGCTGCTGTCGCTGGGCATCGGCGTTCCCTTGGGCATCATGGGTTCGATCCGGCCGCGCGGGATGCTCGCGCGGGCGGTCGACTGGTACGCGGCGGCGGGCGAGTCGATCCCGAGCTTCTGGTTCGCGCTGATGCTGATGCTGGTTTTCGCGGTCACGCTGGGCGTGCTGCCGTCTTCGGGCTTCGGCAGCTGGCAGCACTATGTGTTGCCGGTCACGACACTTTCGCTATTTTCCTCGGCGTCGCTGGCGGCGCTGACCCGCGCGAACATGGTCAGCGCGCTACAAAGCGACTTCGTCAAGATGGAGCGCAACCTGGGGCTGCCAGAGTCGTCGATCGTCTTTCGGCATGCGCTTCGCAACGCCTCACTGCCGATCATCACCTTCCTGGGGCTACAGTTCGGCGTTCTGCTTGGCGGCGCGGTCGTGACCGAACGCGTCTTCGCGTGGCCCGGGATCGGTCAGGTGATGGTCGAGGCAATCTTCACGCGCGACTATCCGGTCATCCAGGCCGGGGTCCTGGTGACGGCCTTCTGCTTCATGCTCATCAACCTGCTGGTCGACATTCTGGCGACCCTGCTCGACCCAAGGGTGCGCCAATGAGCGAATCGCCGGACGCGCGCGCGACGGGCCTGCTGCGGCGGTTGCGCGCCATCGCGCGCTGGCCGCTGCGGCTGGCCCGCAAGGACGGCCCGCCGGCTCTGGCCACCCTGGTCTGCGCGGCGCTGTTCATCGCGGCCCTTTGCGGCACCGCCATCACGCCGTTCTCGGAGACGCATATCGATTTCGAGTCGGTCATGCTGCCACCGGCCTGGGAGGCCGAGGGCGCGATCCTGCACCCACTGGGTACCGACCAGCTGGGTCGCGACGTGCTCAGCCGGCTGGTCGCAGGCGCCCAGGTCTCGCTGCTGGTGGCCGGCGCCGCGGTCATCTTTGGCGGCGTGCTGGGAACCTTTGTGGGACTGATCGCGGGCTATTTCGGCGGCGTCACCGGCGCGCTGCTGAACCGGCTGACCGAGGCCTTTTTGGCGCTGCCCTTCATCCTGATGGCACTGGCGCTGGTGTCGGCGCTCGGGCCCGGGCTGTGGAACATCATCATCGTCATGATCCTGACCAACTGGGCCCGTTACGCGCGGCTGGTTCGCAGCGAGGTCATCTCAATCAAGGAGCGCGACTTCGTCATGCTCGCGCGCATCGCAGGCGTTTCGCGCGTCACGATTGCGCTGCGCCATGTGCTGCCCAACGCCTTCAACTCGGTGGCCATTCTGGCCGTCCTAGACGTTGGACGCGCGATGATGCTCGAGTCGGCGCTGTCCTTTCTGGGCCTGGGCGTGCAACCGCCCAGCGTTTCCTGGGGCGTGATGCTCGCCGACGCCAAGTCGTTCATGGGATTTGCCTGGTGGCTGGCGCTGTTTCCGGGCCTGGTCATTTTTCTCTCGGTGCTCAGCTTCAGCGCGCTGGGCGACTGGCTGCAGTCGCGGCTCGACCCGCGCAGCGGGCTTTGACCGCTAACCGCATGTCCCTCCTCAGCGTGCGCGCGCTCAGCGTTGAATTCGGCCCCCGCGGCAAGCCCGTCGCTGCAGTGGCCGGTGCAAGCTTCCACGTCGAGCGCGGCGAGATCGTCGGCGTCGTCGGCGAATCGGGCAGCGGAAAGTCGACCATGTGCAGCGCGCTGATGCGCTCGCTGCCCGATAGCGCGCGCGTCAGCGGAGACGTTGTTTTCGACGGGCAGCCCCTGATGCAGCTGTCTGCCGCTCAGATGCAGGCGATCCGTGGGCGCGACCTGGCGATGATCCTGCAAAACCCAATGACCTCGCTCGACCCGCTGTTCACCATCGGCGACCAGGCCATTGAGGTGCTGCGGCTACGCCACCCGGGATCGCACGCGGGAGAAAAACAGGCGGTTGAACTGCTGCGTAAGGTACGCATCACAGCGCCGGAGATGCGCGTGCGGCAATACCCGCACCAGATGAGCGGCGGCATGAAGCAACGCATCCTCACCGCTTTTGCCACCGCAGCGTCGCCCAAGCTGCTGATCGCCGACGAGCCGACGACCGCACTCGATGCGACCGTGCAGGAGGAAATCCTGTCGCTTTTTTGCGAGATCCGCGACAGCGCACAGACGGCGATCATCATCGTGACGCACGACCTGGGCGTGGTACGACGCATCAGCGACCGCACCATCGTCATGTACGCGGGACGCATCGTCGAGTCCGGCCCCACGCGCAGTGTCTTCGGCAACCCGCAGCATCCCTACACGCAGGGCCTGATCGGATCGATGCCGCGCGTCGTCGACGGCCGAGTGGAACTCAACTCCATACCTGGCCAGGTGCCTCGTCTGGACCAACTCGGCAGCGGCTGCGCTTTTGCCGAGCGCTGCCAGCACGCCACCGACCGGTGCAGCCGCGCGATGCCGCTACAGCGTACGATCGGCGTGCAGCACGATGTGGTCTGCTGGCATGGGGACGGCACGCCCGGCGTATGGCGAGAGGGGGCCGCAGCATGAGCGCGGCCACCGGGAAGCCCACAATCCGACGGGTGCCGCCGGCGGGGCAGCCGCTGATCGAGGCGCGGGACCTGTACAAGCGCTACCGCCTGAGCCGGCAGCACTTCTTCAAACCGGCGCCCACGGTGCTGGCGGTCGACGGCGTCTCCTTCAAGGTGGCACCGGGAAGCACCTTCGGTCTGGTGGGCGAATCGGGCAGCGGCAAGACGACCGTCGCCAAGATGCTGCTCAAACTCGAGCCACCGAGCGCCGGCACCCTGCTGGTCGACGGCATGGACATATTCGCGCAGGACCGTGCGGCCGAGCGCGCGTACCGCAGTAAGGTGCAGGCGGTGCTGCAGGATCCGTATGGCGCGTTGAGTCCGCGGCTCACTGTAGGCAGGATCATCGCCGAGCCGCTGGTCGCGCAGGGCCGCATGTCATGGAAGCAGGGCGAATCGCGCGCCGCCGGGTTGATGGATATGGTGGGCCTGCGCAGCGACGGCTTGCATAAGTATCCGCACGAGTTCAGCGGCGGCCAGCGTCAGCGCATCGCCATTGCCCGCGCGCTGTCGGTAGACCCGCACATCATCGTGCTCGACGAGTCGGTGTCGGCGCTCGATGTCTCTGTGCGTGCGCAGATACTCAAGCTGCTCGAGGAGGTGCAACGCAAGCTCGGCGTGACCTACCTGTTTATCGGCCACGATCTCGCGATCGTGCGCTATATGTCGACCGACGTCGGCGTGATGTACCTGGGGCAGCTGGTCGAGATCGGCACGGCGGCGCAGGTGTTCAACCGGCCGCTGCACCCGTACACCCGACAGCTGGTGGCAGCCGGTTCTGCCGACACGCCGATCCGCCCACTCGGCGCCGGCGGCGAGCTTCCAAGCCCGATCAACCCGCCCAGCGGCTGCCGCTTCCATACCCGCTGTCCGCACGCGACCGCGCTGTGCGCGCAGCAGGCGCCGGCACTGCGCGAGATCGACAGCGGCCACCAAGCGCGCTGCCATCACATAGAACAGATCGCCGCTTAGGCTGTCGGTGTCTTGGCGGTCGGCGCGCCTGCCCTCCGGGGTGGTCCTCCGCTGCAAGAGCCCGTGCGCAGGCGGCCGCAGCGCAACCCTGCGCCCGGCGATAGGGGTACGCACAAAAAAGCCCGCGGGGAAGCGGGCTTGTGGCTTCGCCGACCGCCCGGAGCTTGCCCGGGCCGGCAGGCCCTTATTTGCTTTTCTTGATGATGTTCTTGAATACCGGCCAGGTCGCGTTGGCGGTCGGAAGCCACTGGATATTGTTGCGCGACACAAAGATGGTGTCGGTCGCCCACAGCGGGATAACCGCCGCCTTGTCGTTGATGCGCTGGTAAATGCCGCTGATGTGCTTCTCGCGCGCCGCAACGTCGGAGAAGTCGTTCATCTTGTCGATCATGTCGTCCAGCACAGGGTCCTCGTACCAGGAGAACATGCTGCCACTGCGCATGCCGCGTTGCAAGCGGCCGCTAGGCTCCTTGCTGTAGTCCGGGAACATGCAGAAGATCAGGTCGACGTCGGGGCTCTTGGTCTGCTCGGCCTGCACCCAGGCGGCGTATTCAAGCAAGGTTATTTTGGTCTGCACGCCGGCTTCGGAGAAGCGCTGCGCCAGCGCCTCGACCAGTTCGCGCGTCTGCGGAATCGAACCCGCTGCCATGCCGACGAAATTCAGCGGCTTGGAAAAATCGAAGCCGGCCTTGGTCAGCGCCGCTCTTGCCTGCTGCGCGTCGATGCGTGGCGCCGACGTACCGGTGCACCCGGTCCCGCCGGGGCCACAGTTGAGCTTGGCCGGAGCGGCAAATCCCAGGTAGACGCTCTTGGTCAACTTCTCGGTCTCGACCATCGTCATCAGGGCCCGGCGAACTTCCTCGTTCTTCATCCGCTCGTTCTTGCCGGTGGCGTTCATCATGATGTACATGTTGCGCAAGGTCGGCGCCTGTATCACCTTGAGGCCCTGGACTCCCTTCATCCGTACGGCCAGGAAGGGCGACACGTTGTCGACAATATCGACCTCGCCGGACTGCAGTTGCGCCAGTCGGGTCGACTCGTCGGTCACGATGCGCAGCATGAGCTTGCCGACCTCAGGCGGCTTGCCCCAGTAGCCGGCGTAGCCCTCGAGCGCGATGTACTCCTTGATCTTGCGTTCCTTGAACTTGAACGGTCCGGTGCCCATCGGGTTGTCGCCGAAAGCCGCGTCGCCCACGCTCTCCACATGCTTCTTCGACAGCATGTACAGGTTGGTGTCCAAGTTTTCCATCATTCCGGCGTCGCGCTTCTTGAGCTTGATCCGCACCTTGAGCGGGCTGACGATCTCGACATCGGCGATGTTGGCGGCGAGCACGCCGGCGCGCGGCCACTTGCGCACCGGGTCCACCGCCTTTTGCCAGCTGAAGCGAACGTCTTCTGCGGTGAACGGATTGCCGTTATGGAACTTCACGCCCGCGCGCAGCGTGAACTCATAGGTGAGCCCGTCATCCTTGATCACGACAGCGGCTGCCAGCGTCGGAATCAGGTTGCCTTTTTCGTCGTGGCCGTACAGGCTTTCATACACATTGGCCATCAACAGATAGTCGTTGGCGGCGAAAAACTTGGTCGGATCGGTGGAAAAAACATCGACCGAAATGGCGGCCGTGACGTCGGGCACGGCCGCCTGTGCCGGCGCGGTGATCGCCATAAGGCTACCGATGAACAACGCCAAGGCGCTTGCGGTTTTGCCAAGACTTTGGCGCAGGGTACTGGGCAACATGAATGTCTCCTGGTGTTGAAAATGGCCCGCTGTCAGGCCTGCGGCGACCGCATCGGTGGAATCTATCTCAGTATACAGTATGCGAACATAAAGGCACGCGCAGTAGGGACCGGCATCCGGCTCAGCGCCCGGTCCGGCCGAGCCAGCGAATCGACAGGTCCGAGCAGGGAATCGCGCGGCATGCCAGCGTCTTTCCCGAGGCGGCCTGCTCCGGGCTCAGGGTGGCGTCGGCGCGCGGCAGCATCACCACCTTGCCCGCATCGAGTTGCGACAGGCACATGCCGCAATTGCCGCTGGCGCATGCGTGGGGATAGTCGATGCCTGCGCGCATCGCTGCGTGCAGTACCGTTTCGTCGGCGGCGCAGCGGATCAGCGCGCCGGTATTGCCAATCATGACCTGGAAGCCCTCGGGCGACGTGGCGCGGCTGGCGCGGGCCTGGGCGCTCATGACGCAGCCACCGCACGGCGCGAGGGCAGCGCGCGAACCGAAGAGAACTCCGGCTGATACCAGACCACCGGGGTGAAGCGCTCGAAGGTGTAGCCGTACAGCGCCAGGATGACCGACGGCTGCCGGCCAACCACTTCCTGGCTGTGAATGTCCAGGTCGGCCATCGCGTAGCCATGGCCGGGCTCCATCAGCACTTCGCCGATGCGCGCGATCGTCGCGTAGCCGGGCTTGCTTGCATCGTCGGTGCGGCGCCACAGCACATGGCGCTCCTTTCCCGAGACCGAGGCGTTGACGCACCAGATGCCGTGCGAGTGTGGCTGCGACATCTTGCCCGGCATGCCGATCAGCAAATGCAGACCGAGGCCATCGTCGGCTTCGGCCACCAGCGTGTGCAGCCTGCCCTGGGCCAGCGGCATTGGAAAGTCGCTCACCGGAAACAGTTCGGTACGCGCGGCGAGCGCGGTCAGCTTAAGCTTGAGCGCGTGCAGCGCCGAGGGCGTACTGCCCTCCAGATCCAGTATGGCGTGCGCCCGTCGTAGAAGGCGGTTGCAGGCGTCCTTGCGCCTGGCGGCGACATCCATGGTCATGGCGTGACTCCTTGTAGAAAACGATTGGGCTCGGGCTGCAGCGCCGGCTGCTCGGCAAAGGAGAATCCCATCGCGCGGGCATGGTAGTAAAGCCCGCCGTCCTGCACCACCAGAAACATCGCCTGACGGCTACCCCGGTTGTAATGCGAGTGGACGATGCCGGGCGGCGTCACCGTGGTCGCCCATTGGACCCAGTCCTTGCGCCGTCCGTCCATCAGCGAATAGCAGCCTTCCTCGCCCATCAGCAGCATGACGGCGGCGGCGTTGTGACGGTGCGCACGCTGAAAGCCTCCGGCAGGCAAGGCATTCATGGCCAGCGTCAGCGTAGGCAGCACGTTGCGGCTGGCCTCCTGCCGGTCCGAAGAAAACAGCACCGCAGTGCCGGCTGTCGCCTCGTCTCGGCCGATGTCCTGGAGCATCTTGAGCTGGCGGGCAATCTCTGCGCAGCGAAAGTGCACCAGATCGGTCGGCGCGCGGCCCTGCAGCGGCGCGCGCAGGGCTTCGAAAGCCAGTTGGGGTTCATTGCTGACCAGCCACAGGACGGCGTCGGATTGCGCACTATGCAAAAACGCAGCGCCGCCGGGAAGAATGAATATGTCGCCCGCGCCCCATGCGATGGCGTCGGCCGCACCGGTGGTGGTTCCCTGGCCCTGAATCACATAGCAGACGACGCCGCTGGCGTCGAATGCGGTTGGCAGGCTTTCGCCGGCGCGGATCCGACCGTAACGCGCAAGGATCAGCGGCGTCGTGGCGGCAAAGGCGCAAGCCATATGCTGCGACAGGTCGCAGGCGATCAGGCCCGTCGTCGTGTCGGCCGCGAGTGCGCGCAGCGGCTCGTCGACAAAGATGTGGTCCGGAACGGGCGGCAACTGGATGTCGAATGCGTTTCCGGAATTGAAAAAGCGCGCGCGGCTTTCGGCCGCACTGCCCGGCGCGCTGGCGCGCTGGACCGGCAGGTCGGCAATGGACTGCGGGCGCGTTTGTTCAGGGTCCTGCCGGACAGAAAAGTTCATCCTGATTCTCTGGTTGCGAACGCGAGGTCTTGGTGACAGTGGGGGCCGATCAGGGCGCGGTAAGAATCTTCTGGCATTGGCGGGTATTTTTAAATTCTACTCGGTATATCGTACCGGAAATCACTGCCTGTTCAGCGAGAAGGGCCTCCTTATATTGCCCTTGCCGACCGCGATTTCCGCGCTCCCGCGGCCTTGCGCAGCGGCGAATCGGCCGACTGCGAGCGTGGGGCGATAATGCGTAGCGGCCTCGGCGCAGCAGCTTGGCGCGCCTGATCGACGAGGTCGTTCGCCGCCCGAACCGACTTTGTCCACCAACAAGGGGTCAAAACATCATGGCAAGCGCAGTTGCGGTCAGGCGGCGGTTAAGACTGGTTGCAGGAAAGGCCAAGGCGCCTGCGAAATCACCGGCAGCCGGCAAAGCCGATGCTGCCGCGCTAGACGCCAACAACTGGGACCAGCGCCTCGGGTTCATCATGCACGACGTGTCGCGGTTGCGACGCGTCGCCTTTGACGACTTCATGAAGCCCTTTGGCGCGACGCGGTCCCAATGGTGGGTGCTGGCCTACCTGTCGCGTCACGACGGAATGAGCCAAAGCGACCTGGCCGGCATGCTCGACCTGGGAAAGGCAGCGCTCGGCGGCCTATTGGACCGGCTCGAGAGTGCGGGGTTCGTCGAGCGACACGCGGACGCCGCAGACCGGCGTGTCAAACGGGTCCACCTGGCGGCCAAAGGCCTCACCCTGGTCAAGGTGATGCGCCACCGCAGCCAAGACATGAGCGAGCGGATCCTGCAAGGCCTGGACGACAAGCAGCGCAATACGCTGGTCGCCAATTTGCTGCTGGTCAAGAAGAACCTGCTGTCGATCAACCGCAAGGAGTCCTGAGATGTTTGCGCGCCCGCGCCGCGGGCACAGCCATCCATCGCGACGACGACGAGATCCTGGCGCCGCAGGGCGAAGGCCGGAAACTGCGCGGCACCGCGAACGCATCGCGCTTTTTGACGGCCAACGCACGCTGGCACAGGGCAATGGCGCCCGCCAGTCACAACCCGGTGCTGACCGCGATTTACGATGCGCTCGGCCCCGGTTTTCTGAACCCCGGGGCGGCCGGTTTTGCATCAGCCGAGATTCGCCTGGCGGTAGTCCGTCCAGTATAGGAACAGGGTCGAATAGAGCGCCATGCAGTTGCACTACGGTGGTCTGCGCTGACATCTTCCAACCGTGGACACCTTCCAAATTCAGGCCTTGCTTGCCTCGCCCCACCTAGTGTCGCAAGACGAGATGTCCAACGCGCGCTGTCGTCAGGCGGTGTGATGGGCTCTTCACGGCAGGCCCCCCAAGTTGATTCAAGGGGAAGACCCAAGAGCCGGCGCCCCCGACGACTCATGCCACAAGTGGGCCTAACAGTTCCTCCACCGCCATTGCAGTTTGCAGTAGCAGCGTGTCCGTATTGGCGCTGGAACAAAGCTGCAGTCCAACCGGGAGACCTGCACCAAGATGGCCGATTGGCAGCGAGATGCCACACTGGTTGAACAGATTGGCTGGGCGGGTGTTCCTGGTGGCCAAGCGATTCCAATCGGCTACCGCTGATACCGTCTTGAAACCTGAGGTGCGCTCAGGTAGCAACGGTACCGTGGGAGTGATCCACGCGTCAATACCACGCGAGCGGTCATAGATCATCACCTCCAATACCCTTTGACGCGCGACCATCTGCGCATACTCATCTGCCGGAAGGGTAAACGCCGCCTGCAACCGCTGTTGGGCAACCGGGTCAAGCCTATCGGACTGCAGTCGCAGCCGCTCACGCCCTAAAAAAGCCAGGACGTCAGCGGGGACGAGGCGACTGAATACAGCGTCGATCTCAGCCGCCTCAGGAAGGTCGATATTTATGATGCTTGCACCAGCGGCGCGCAAGAGATTGAGAGCTCGATTGAAGCATTCAGCAACTTCGGGATCAAGCTCACTCATAAAGTGATGCCCTGGCAACGCGAATTTCAATGTGGCGACCGCTCTGGCGGGAGCCAACGCGCGGTGTGCGAGTCCAGCTTCCACATAAGCGGCGTCGCGAACGCTTCTGGTGAAGATGCCGACGCTGTCGAACAGCGGCGACATCGGAAAAACACCCTCGCGGGGCCAATGCGTCGTTGTAGCTTTGTAGCCAACCACGCCGCATAAAGCAGCGGGTTGGCGTACCGACCCCCCTGTGTCTGAGCCAACCGTAAAGGCGGCCAGTCCTGCGGCCATTGCCACGGCAGACCCATGACTTGAGCCGCCAGTCATGCGCGGCTCATTCATGTCTGTGGGATTCCATGGGATTGGTGGGCTCATGTTGAAGCCGCCGAGCGCGAACTCGGTCGTACGCGTCTTTCCAATCAGCACACAACCGGCTCGATGCAGCATGTCCACGAAACTGCTTTGAGGCGGTACAAGGTCTTGGACGTCGATGCGCGAGCCCGCGGTCGTTGGCATGCCATCAATACTGAACAGATCTTTAACGGCTACTGGCAGACCCATAAGCGGCCCCAAGTCAACTCCAGCTGCGCGCAATTGATCGATCGCTCGCGCAGACCTGAACATCCTCTCAGGGTCAAGGTGCGAAAAAGCCTGCAGTTTTGACTCCAGCAAATCGATTCGAGCCATTGCAGCATGGGCGAGGTCAACCGCCGTAGCAGTGCCGCTGCGCAAGGCGACGGTCAGCTTGGCTAGTGGCTGCGCATCAAGAGCCTCGGGGATCCGTGCTGGTTTCAAACCGCAGTGCCTCTCAAGTTCTTAGCATCATTGGAATCGCTCCATCGGCGACCAGGAACAGAATTCAGAAGCTCTCGCGTATATGCATGCTTAGGATCGGCATATACATCAGCAACAGCACCGAATTCAACTATTCGTCCATGTCGCATCACCGCCACAGAATCGCAAACCTGACTGGCTACGCGCAGGTCGTGCGTGATGAATACAATCGTCAGTCCCAAGCGTGCCCGAATGTCGGCGAGCAGGCTCAGCACTTGGGCTTGCACAGATACGTCAAGGGCCGAAACAGGTTCATCCGCCACGAGAATTTCTGGCTCCAAAGCAAGCGCTCGCGCCAATCCAATGCGCTGACGCTGGCCTCCTGAGAATTCATGCGGATAGCGATCAACTGCGCGCCGGTCAAGTCCCACTAGTTCCAGCAATTCCAGGGTGCGGGCCCGCGCGTTAGCCACGGTTAGGCCGTGGACGATGGGCCCCTCCTGTATCAGTTGCCCCACGGTGCGACGAGGGTTCAGGGAACCAAAGGGGTCTTGAAATACCATCTGGACACGCTTGCGTATCGGCCGCAACGCACGCTGATTTAGGCTGACGATGTCCTGGCCGTTTATTAGAATTTCCCCGCTGTCGGCGTCCAACAGACGGACGATGCAACGCGCCACCGTGGTCTTTCCCGAGCCCGACTCCCCAACAATACCCACCGTCTCTCCCCTGCGGACATTAAAACTGACACCCGCCAAAGCGTCGACGCGACGCGCTGCTCCGCCAAACCAGCTGCTGCCGGTACGAAAACTCTTATTTAGATCCTTGACGACCACAACCACGGCCGCAGTGCTGAAATCACGCTTTGGACCCGGCGTGAGGCTCGGCACGGCCGCCAATAGAGTGCGCGTGTAATCGGCGCGCGGACGACTCAGCACCTCGTCCGACGTGCCTTGCTCGACGATCCGGCCATGCTGCATCACCGCGATTCGATCGGCGACTTCGGCCACGACACCGAAATCGTGCGTCACAAAAATCACGCCCATGCCCTGCTCGCGCTGGATTTCCCGGATTAGCGCGAGGATTTGCGCTTGCGTAGTCACATCCAGAGCCGTCGTAGGCTCGTCAGCAATTAAAATGTCCGGTTGCAAAGCCAGCGCCATCGCGATCATCGCTCGCTGCCGTTGCCCACCGGACAACTGGTGCGGATAAGCTGTGAGAATCTTTTCCGGATCTGGCAGATGAACAGCTGCGAGCATTTCAAGCACGCGTATTCGGCGTGCCATTTTGTCAGCTGTCTGGTGCACTTCAAGCACCTCGTCAATCTGCGCACCAATGCGTAGCACCGGATTGAGTGCCGTCATTGGCTCCTGGAAGATCATTGCGATTCGATTACCCCGAAGCGCGCGCAAGCGCTCGGGTGTTGCTTGCAGCAGATCCTCACCTTCGAAGAAAATACTTCCCGCGCAGGGCATCACATGGCGCGAAGCGAACAACCCGAGCACAGAACGTGACATCACAGATTTTCCAGAACCGGATTCGCCCACTACGCAAAGTATCTCGTTGCGCGAGAGGCTCAGGCTTAGGTCTTCCACGGCGTAACGCCTATCTGCATTGGCCGGCAGGCTAATGCTCAGGCCCTCTATTCGCAGCAGCGGCGGCACCGTCATAGCGAGCGCAAGCGCGGGTTCAATGCGTCGTTCAGACCGTCGCCGACCAAGTTAATCGCCATGACCGTAAGCAGAATGGCCATGCCGGGCATGGCGCAAATCCACCAAGCGGTCCGCAACACCGTTCGACCCGAGCCGATGATGAAACCCCAACTCATAGTGTTCGCGTCGGACAGTCCGAGGAACGACAACCCCGATTCGATGAGGATTGCAGTGGCCACCATCAGCGAACCCGTGACAATAATCGACGACAGCGTGTTGGGCAAGATGTGAACGAAAATGATTCGGGTGTGTCCCATCCCCATCGCGACGCAGGCCTGCACAAACTCTCGATTACGTATCGCCATGAATTCGCCACGCACGAGTCTCGCCATCGGTGGCCACGAAACAACAGCAATCGCAAAAATAACGCTGCCCACGGTTGCACCGAG
>Ga0114970_10001494_pt1 | contig 17494 bp, 22 predicted proteins | sample M_140205_XF_Meta_FD_87030 | JGI IMG/M metagenome (GOLD analysis project Ga0114970, IMG submission 87030) | Freshwater microbial communities from Lake Montjoie, Canada to study carbon cycling - M_140205_XF_MetaG | ecosystem: Environmental > Aquatic > Freshwater > Lake | place: Lake Montjoie... | reverse complement strand
CGCGGTCCCTTCTCCGAATCGAACCTGACCCTGCAAACCCTTAACGGGCACCCTCGGTGATGGCGGTATGGACATTGCGGTTCTGCGCCCAGGACGCCTCGTCAGAGCTCTCAGCGATCGGCCGTTCCTTGCCAAAGGAAATGGTCTCGATGCGATTGGCCGCGACACCATGAGAGACCAGAAAGTCGCGCACAGAATTGGCGCGGCGCGCACCCAAGGCCAGGTTGTATTCGCGGGTGCCGCGCTCGTCGGCATTGCCTTCGATTCGCACCTTCACATTAGTGTAGCGCACCAGCCAGGTGGCCTGATTGGCCAGTACAGGCTGAGCATCGGTGCGCAGGTCATAGGCGTCGAAATCAAAATAGATACGGTCGCCGATATTGACCACGAAGTCCTGCGTCGAACCGGGCGCTATCCCGGGAGGGGGTGGCACTGGGGTCGGCGGCGGCGGCGGCGCAGGCTTTGCAGCTGGCGGCGGGGGCGGGGGCGGGGTTACCGGCAGCGGCTTCTTGGTCGCGCAGGCAGCCAGGCTGGCGGATGCTACGGCAATCAACGCCAGTGTTACGGCGCGCTTCATGTCTAATCTCACAACGTCCTCCTTGGATCGTTTGAACCGAATAGACGCAGCTTGACGCGTTTTTACTCCAGATGGGATCAAAAAAAGCCAGCTTGGCTCACAATGCCGTGCAAACCATCTCCCTAGTTCAACAAGGGCGACCAGGCCGGGTCGGACGCAGCGCTGGTGTAGGGCGCAGGCCGAAGAATTCGGCCGGTAATGTCCACGGTCCAGAGACGCGGATTGCCCGGCGAGGTTTCACGGAAAAACATCAGAACCCGTCCATTGGGGGCCCAGGTCGGCCCCTCATCGAGATAGCTGGTGGTCAGCAAACGCTGATCGCTGCCGTCGGCGCGCATGACGCCGATATGAAACTCGCCGCCAGTCTGTTTGGTGAAGGCGATGAAGTCGCCGCGCGGGGCCCAGACGGGGGTGGTGTAACGCCCCGTGCCATAGGAAATCCGTCGTACGCCCGAGCCATCGGTATTCATCATGTAAATCTGCGGCGAGCCGCCCCGGTCGGAATTGAACACGATCTTGGAGCCGTCCGGCGAGAAGGATGGCGAGGTATCAATGGCGGGGTCGGAGGTCACGCGACTGGTCTGCCGCGTACGCAGGTCCATAACATAGATATCGCTGTTGCCACCGCGCTCGACGCTAAATGCGACCTTGTCGCCCCCTGGCGAAAAGCGCGGGGCAAACACCATGCCGGGAAAGGTGCCGAGCGTTTCCTGACGGCCCGTCTCGATGTTGAACAGATAAACGCTGGAGCCAGTGGGTCGCAAAGCCATGTAGGTGATTTCCTGGCTGGTCGAGGAAAACCGCGGGGTCATCACCAGGTAGGAGCCATCGGTGAGGTAGGATGGGTTGGCGCCGTCCTGATCCATGATCGCCAGCCGCTTGATGCGCCCGACCTTGGCACCACTCTCGGCCACGAACACCACGCGCGTATCGAAATAACCCTTCTCTCCGGTCAGGCGCTCATAGACCGCATCGCTGATCTTGTGGGCCACGCGCCGCCAGTTCTCTGGCGTGGAGGTAAACTGCAAGCCGAGCAACTGGGTTTCCGAGAACACGTCCCATAGCCGGAATTCGACCCGAAGGCGCCCGTCTGCCTCAACTGTGGCCTGACCATTGACGAGCGCCTGCGCCCCGACCGTTTTCCAATCCGGGAACCTTGGCTGAACGTTAACCTCGAGCGACGTCTCAACAAAGGCCGAGGGGTCGATGGGTCGAAACAGACCCGAACGTTCCAGGTTGGCCAAGATCACCTTGGCGATGTCAGCGCCCTGGGCAGCGCCGCTGAAGACCGGAACCGCGATGGGCAAAGGCTGCACCGCGCCGGAGTTGACATCGACGGTGATCTCTTCCGCCGCAGCGGGCGGCGCGGCAGGGCCCTGCGCATGCGCCGAAGCGAACGGCAGGGCCAGCAGGGCGAGGGTAGAAAGCAGCAGAGACAAACGCATAACAATCATCCTTACGCCGAACAGGCCTGTTTGGCGTTGAAGTTGACGACGATCCTCTGGCCGAAAAGTTCCGGTGGCAGGGATTCGAAGGGTGCAGCCTGGCGCACGGCTCTCACGGCGCGATCAGACGCCGCCTTAACCACGGGGTCGGTCGCGGTCGCGCCAGAGGAATCCACATCACCGACAATCATTCCACCCTGAACCAAGCGGAAGCCAACACGAATATCGACCGACGAGCCGCCTTCTACCGCGCAATTGGGGTTCCAGCGCCGCTGCAGTTCCGCGGCCAGGATGCCAAGCGCGCTGGCAGTCAGGGCGGACGATGCGCCCACGGCCTGACGGGCTTCGACGGCCGTTTCGGCACGGGCTGGACCTTGTTGAGCTTGGGAGCGGGCCTGGCCAGAAGCGGCCCCTTGGCGCTTGGCGATCGAAGCGGCCAGGGCGTCGAGATTCAAGCTCGGCTGCGGTGCCGGCTTGGCCACGATCTTCGCCGGTATGGGCGCGGGGGCGGGCTTTGGCGCAGCATCGGGCTTGGGCGGCGTCGGGGCCGGGATTGGGGCGGCGGGCGCGGGCGCGGCGTCGGGAACCGGAGCCTCGGTCTGAGCCTCCTGGTCGAGCAGCGCCTGTTCAGCCGGCCGGATATTGGCCACGGGACCCGTCGCGACGATGGTCACCGGTACCGCTGAGCCCAGGATGATCGGCTTGGAGGCATGCGGCCAAGCGATCAGCAGAACCACCGCGATCAGCCCATGCAGCACCCCGCTAGCCAGAACGGCTGGCGAAAAATTGGTCTCGGTGCGTGACCTAGCCACGGCCTAGCCCTTCGACGCCGTTTCGTCTGGCTTCGCATCCCCAGCCAAACCAGAGGGGGGACCACCGGTATCGGTGATCAGGTTGATGCGGGTAAAGCCACTGGTCGACAGGGCTGCCATGACCTGGGCCACAATGGCGTACTGCGCGCCGCCGTCGGCGCGCACATAGATCGGCCGCGCCAGTTCGCCAGCGGCGAGGCCGATGGCCCGATCGCTTAGCGCCGTGAACGGCACTTCGTCCTCGCCCAGATAGAGCCGGCCGTCGCGGCGGATCGACACCGTGATCGGTTGATTCTGGTCGTTGAGTGCCCCGGCGGACGTCTTGGGCAGTTCGATTGGCACGCCCACAGTTAGCAGCGGGGCAGAGATCATGAAGATGATCAGCAGGACCATCATCACATCGACCAGCGGCGTTACATTGATTTCCGACAAAGCACCGCGTCGGCCGCGGCCGCGCCGGCCGCGGCGCCGGCCGGCCGCGAAAGCGTCGTTAGCAGAGAGGGCCACCGGCTAAAGCCTCCCCGCTTCAGATTGCATCTTAGGCGCACCACCAGGCTCGCCGTCCAAGAACGCCAGCCGCTCCGAACGGCAAGCCGCACAAACTTCGACGGGCATGCTCACACCCGCTCGGCCAGCCGCCGCTGGATAGCGGTGGAGAGATCGTCGGCGAAGCCCTCCAGACGGCCGCCGAACTTGCCGGCGTCGGTCGAAAACTTGTTGTAGGCGATATAGGCCGGAATGGCGGCCACCAGACCAATTGCGGTGGCAAACAGCGCTTCGGCAATGGCCGGTGCGACCACGGCAAGTGAGGTGTTTTTCTGGATCGCAATGTTTTGGAACGCATGCATGATGCCCCATACCGTGCCGAACAACCCCACGAACGGCGAGGCCGTGGCGACGATCGCGAGGCTTCCCAGGCCCTCCTCGATGCGGGCGTTCTCGCGCGCGATCATGGAGTCCAAGACCCGGTCGATGCGCTGGATCAGGAAGGCCGATTGGGTTTCGCCCAGCGCCCCACCGCCGTTACGGGCATCACGCCATTCCTTCAGCGCCGCCTGTAGCATACGCGGCAAAGGCTGGCGCGGACGCTCGCCCGCTTCGGTCGCCACGTCCTCCAGGCTGCGCCCGCCGGAGACTTGATCCTCGAACTTATCCGCGGCGGCATTCAGCGAGGTAAAGCGGAAGGTCTTGTCGATGATGACCGCCCAAGACCACAGCGAGGCCAGGGCCAGACCCGTCATCACCGCCTTGATCACCCAGTCGGCCCGAAGGAACAGGGTGAGGAAGGAGAAAGTCTCCGGCGTAACGTTCGAAGGATCCATGGGCGGTTCGTTCCTTTAGTCCGGTCGATGGAATCGGCACGCAAATGTACCGTAGCCATGGTGAAACTATGGCCTGAGCCGTCACCGATGTCTTGCCCCAGCCTAGCGAAGCGCAAACCATGGCGTCAAAAGCTCAACCATGGAGCGGGGCGGTTTACGCGGCTTTCCATTGCGACCAACGCAAACGGCGGTCACAACCGCCTGCGCCAGAATCTCGCCATCGCGCATGACACACTGGCGCGCAATGAGGCGAACGCCCGTGGGGGCCGAAAACGCGGTGCGCACGATCAGGGCGTCATCAACCCGCGCCGGCTTCTTAAAATCGATGTCCATATGGGCGATGGCGAAGGCGGTGGCGTACTGCGTTTGCAGACCCTGGTGATTCACCCCCGCTAGTCGCAGGAAGTCCGACCGACCCCGCTCCATGTAGCGCAGATAGTTGGCGTGATAGACCACCCCGGTGAAGTCGGTGTCCTCGTAGTAAACCCGAACAGCAAGCCAGTGGGCCCCATCGCGGAACTGGCCGGCGGAAGGCTCACTCATGCCTCATCCTCGAACAGGGCACCCTGCCCCAAAATAGGTGGCGCGGCGGGCGGGGTAAGTCCCATGTGCTCGTAGGCGCGGGCGCAAGCGATTCGGCCGCGCGGGGTACGCTGGATGAAGCCCTGCTGCAGCAGGAACGGCTCGATCACATCCTCTACCGCGTCACGCGCCTCGGCGATGGCATAGGCGAGCGTTTCCACCCCAGCAGGACCGCCACCGTAATGTCCAATCAAGGCATCGAGGTAGCGGCGGTCGAGGCCATCTAGCCCCGCCTGATCGACCTCCAGCCGGGCCAGGGAACGGGCCGCTACCCCCTGGTCGATCACCAGAGCGCCCTCCGCAGCCGCGAAATCGCGCACCCGGCGCAGCAAGCGGCCCGCCACGCGCGGCGTGCCCCGAGACCGAGCAGCAATTTCTGCCGCGCCATCCGCACTCAAGTCGAGGCCCAGCTTGCGTGAGGCATGGGCAAGCACCTGGCAAAGCTCCGCCTTGGAGTAGAATTCCAACCGCAGCGGGATGCCGAAACGGTCTCGCAACGGCGTCGCCAACAGACCCGCCCGCGTTGTCGCCGCCACCAGGGTGAAGGGGGCCAGGTCGATCCGCACCGAGCGAGCACTGGGCCCCTCACCGATCATCAGGTCCAGCACATGATCTTCCATGGCTGGGTAGAGAATTTCCTCAACCGGCGCCGACAGGCGATGAATCTCGTCGATGAACAAAACATCACGCGGCTCGAGATTGGTCAGGATTGCGGCCAGGTCTCCGGCCTTGGCCAGCACCGGCCCGCTGGTGGTGCGGAAATTCACGCCCAGTTCGCGGGCGACAATCTGGGCCAAGGTGGTCTTGCCCAGCCCTGGCGGGCCAAACAGCAGCACGTGATCCATAGCCTCGCCACGCTGGCGGGCCGCCTCGATAAACACCGACAGATTGGCCTTGGCCTTGGGCTGGCCGACGAACTCGGCCAGGGTCTGCGGGCGCAGCGCCTTGTCAGCCGGCTCGGGCCCCTCGCCGGCCTCGATCAGCCGACTCACCGGGTGGTCTCCTGCAGGGCGGCCCGGATCAGCTCGGCTAAGGGCGCGTCATCACCCAGGCGGCGCAGGGCGAGGTCCACAGCGCGGCGGGCCAGCACTTCATTGACGCCAAGCCCCATCAGGGCGGCCGTGGCCTCGCCGGAAATCGATGGTGCAGCCGGGGCGAGGGGCGCAGCGCCGGGCGAGGCGATGTTCAGGCTTGCGCCCAGCGAATTGCCCTTCAACTCGGTGATGATGCGCAAGGCCAGTTTCGGCCCGACCCCATTGGCCCGGCCGACGGCGCTCTTGTCCTCGCGCGCCACCGCCTGCGCCAGGTCGGCCGGTGACAGCACATCCAGAACCGCCATCGCTGCCTTAGGGCCCACACCCTGAATCGAATGGAGCGCGACGAAAGCCTGTTTTTCCTCTCGTGTGAGGAAGCCTGACAGTCGCAGGCCCTGCGACTCGCTCCACTGGCTCTCAACTTGCAGAGTGACGTCTTCTCCAAGAGCCGGCAGGCGCGACAGGGTCTTGGCACCCAGACGCACCACATAGCCAACCCCACCACAGTCGATCACGGCCTCCTCCTCGCCGATCTCAGCCAGCAGGCCACGCAGACGCCCGATCATGCGACAGACCTCAGGGCGGCCGAGCGGCGCGCACCCGCGTGGGTGATAGCAACGGCCAGGGCGTCGGCGGCATCCGCCGTCGGCGAGCCGCTACTGGGTAGCAGCCGGGCAACCATGAAGGCGATCTGAGACTTGTCCGCCGCGCCGGTGCCGACCACGGCCTTTTTAACGTAACGGGCGGCGTACTCAGCCACGGGCACGCCGGCGCGGGCCGGGGCGATCATGGCGGCGGCACGGGCCTGCCCCAGCTTAAGCGTCGACTGCGGATTGGCGTTGACGAAGGTCTCCTCGACCGCCGCTTCATGCGGGCCATGAGCGGCGATAACGCCCTCGATAGCCTCGAACAGCCACAACAGCCGTTCGGCCAGGCTCAGCCCATCGGGCGGGCTGATAACGCCATGGGCCACATGGCTAAGGCGGGAGCCTTCCACAGAGATCAGGCCCCAGCCGGTGTGGCGCAGGCCAGGGTCCAGGCCAAGGATACGAATCGGGGCAGCGTTCATCATGTGTTCCCCACTGTCGCTCATGCTTTAACGCGAGGAAAGTGCGGATGGGTTAACGCTAGGGAAGGCCCGCCGCCTAAACGATTAAGCAGGGAGGGATCATCCTGCCAGGGTGGCCATGTCCTCATCGCTGATGTCGAAGTTGGCGTAGACCGCCTGGACATCGTCTTCCTCGTCGAGACCGTCAATCAGCCGCATCAGGGCAGCGGCTTGCTCGCCAGCGACCGGCACGAGACTCTTCGGCCGCCAGATGATCTTGGTGCTGTTGGCCGGTCCCAAGGTCTTTTCCAGGGCGGCGGCGACCTCGTTAAGGGCTTCAAAGGTCGTATAGATGGTGTGGCCCTCGCCGAATTCGTAGACGCCGTCGCCCATGTCTGACTCGACGTCGTCGGCACCGGCCTCGATGGCGGCATCCATCACGGCATCTTCGGTACCGGCCTTGGACGAATAGCGAATCTCACCGGCACGATCGAAGTTGAACGTCACCGAGCCGGTGGCCCCCATGTTGCCGCCCATCTTGCCGAAGATACTGCGCACATTGGCGGCCGCGCGGTTCCGATTGTCGGTCAGCACCTCGACCACGATACCGACCCCGCCAGGGCCTACTCCCTCGTAGCGGATCTCATCATAGTTGGCGGCATCGCCCATCTGGCTCTTTTTGATCGCGCGATCGATCACGTCCTTGGGCAAGGACTCAGCCTTGGCGTTATTCACGGCCAAACGCAGACGCGGATTCATGTTCGGGTCCGGCATGCCCGCCTTGGCGGCCACCGTGATTTCGCGAGACAGTTTGGAAAACAGCTTTGACCGGGCCGCATCGGCGCGGCCCTTGCGGTGCATGATGTTCTTGAACTTTGAATGGCCGGCCATGTTGCTTCTTCTGCTTCGCCAAATCGAGACGTTGGCGGGCATTTAGCCCTGAGCGGCGACCGGCGGCAACGACAGTCTGTGCGGCGGCAACGGTAAAGACGTGCTCTAGGGCGCGGCCGACAACGACACGCTGACCGGCGGCGCGGGCGTCGATAACCTGGTTGGCGAAACGGGAAAAGACGTTTTCGTGCTCGCGAACACCTATTCCGGTGCCTTCACATCGGGCACGGCCACCACTGCCCGTTGGGACGTCATCACCGACTTCAACGTCACGGTCAACAAGATCCAGACCACCCGCGGCACGGTGAGCGCATCTATACCGGCGGCAGCCAATCGGCCTATGCCCTGGCCCAGACCGCCGCCAACAGCTACTTCGCCGGCTATACAGGAACGGATGTGGTGGCCGAGCAGGTCGGTTCAGACACTTATGTGTTCTTCGACCTGACGAACACCAACCTGGCGTCAATGGTGGTGCAAATGACCAGGGTTACGGCCAGCACCCTGATCCTGACCGATTTCATCTAGCGGGCAGGCCGCCCTCGGGCTTTAGACCAACGGAACGGTGCGGCTAAGTCGCCCGCCGACCCGGATGGGTTCTATGCGCCGAGCCAGGCCGGTGCGGTCATCGGTTTCAAGGTAAAGTCCGCAGACCGTCGCCTCGCCGTCGGCCGGACGGTAGCGCTCTTTGGAAATGCGGGTGGTGAACCGGCGGATCGGCTCGTCCTTGTGGTTGCCGATAACGCTGTCGTAGTCGGCGCAGGCCCCGGCGTCTGTCTGATAGGCGGTGCCGCCGTTCAGGATCTGACAGTCGGCCGTAGGCACATGGGTGTGGGTGCCGACCACCAGGCTGGCACGACCGTCGCAAAAATGGCCCATGGCCATCTTCTCGCTGGTCGCCTCGCAATGCATGTCGACGAGGATGGCGTCAGCGACGCTGCCCAAGGGCGTATCATTCAACACCCTGTCGACGGCAGCGAAAGGATCGTCCAGTGCATCCATGTGCACGCGGCCCAGCAGGTTGACTACCAGGATCGACTTGCCGCTGCTAGCCTCAAATAGATTGGCCCCGCGCCCCGGGGCGTCAGCCAAGACCGGATAGTTCAGCGGTCGGATAAGTCGCGGCTCCCGCACGATATAGGTCAGCGCCTCCTTCTGATCCCAACTGTGATTGCCGAGCGTCAGGCAGTCGGCACCGGCGTCGAACAGCTCGCGAGCGGTATTCTCGGTAATTCCAAACCCGGCGGCGGCGTTCTCGGCATTGATGACCACGAACTCTAGGCCGAGGTCACGGCGCAGGCCCGGCAGGTGGTCGGCCAGGCCGTCGCGCCCGCTGCGACCGACCACGTCTCCAAAAAAGGCAATCCTCATGCGAAGGATCTATAGCCCTTTTCGGTCAGAACCGCGTCCAGCTTCTGATCATGCGGCTCGAATGGCACGGCGGCGACCTCCTGCTCAGCATAGGCTAAACCCAGCGCGAAGACCGTGCCGCTGAGGCGAAGCGCTGCAAGGGTGCGGTCGAAATGGCCCGCGCCATATCCCAGGCGATGGCCGGCGGGATCGAAGGCGGCCAAGGGTACGATAATCAGGTCCGGCGTGGCGCTCAGGGAGTCCTCGTGCGGCTCCTCTATGCCATAGCGGCCGCGGCTGAGTGGATCGCCCGGCGACCAATGCCGGAAGTCCAGCGCCTGCCCAGGGCGAGCACTGGGCAGGCAGAGGGCCACGCCTCTGGCGGCCAGGGCCCGCATTAGCGGGGCCGGATCGATCTCGGCGCGGATCGGGTGATAACCCGCGGCACATTTGAAACCATAGAGTTCGGGTGGTGCCAGCGATGCCGCTGTGTTCCCTGCATCGGGATGGGCCGCGGCCAAACCCTTTCGGTGATCCAGCAAGGTAGCGCGCAGGACCTGTTTGGCGTCAGCAGCGCGCAGCATCGGGCCGTCGAGAAGGGGTATAAGGTGGCGGCGCCGCAAGAGCCGTGAAGGACGGTTCAATTCCCTCGGACCTGTCGTAACAGGTGGGCTCCGTGTACTCGCAGCCACGGCCACGAATAGGTACAGATCCCGTAGAGTGAATTAAGGTCACAGGAATATGGTTGCCTTCGACGAGAGCCGCAGCAAGGCCCGCCATCGACACCTGTAGGCGCTCCTGACAATTTTCGCCACCCTCACCGCACTGACAGGCGTTAACTTTGGGTGTGGCTGGAAGGTGCCTACAGACCGAACAGCGTCTGCGCGTTCCCGCCCCGAATGGCGTCCCGCTGTTGCGTTGGCATGTCGCCCGTATGCGTCCACGACCCCGCCATGTCGTGCACCCGGTGCGGATAGTCAGTTCCGTAAAGAACACGATCTACGCCCACGATCTTGACCAGATAGTTCCGGGCGTCTGCGGTGGATATAATGCAGTCTTACCAGATCCGCTTGAGATAGGCCGATGGCGGCACCTTGATCTTGCGGATCGAGGGCAATTCCACCTCATGGCCCTTATCAAAACGGCCAACCAGGTACGGCAGGGTAACGCCGCCTTGTGACGCAATCAGCTTGATGTTCGGGTATAGGTCGAGGAACCCGTCGAAGATCATCCGGGCGAAGCACAGCGTGGCGTCAGACATAAAGCTAACCGACCAAGAGAGGTCTTACCGGCTCTATCCATCAGGTCAGCACCCGGCGGATCGGTAGGGTGTACCAGCAAGGGCAGGCTGAGATCGTCGATAGCTTCCCAGATCGGGGCAAAGAAGGGGTCGGTCAGACTTCGGTCCTGGATATTGGCCAGCACCATTACGCCGCAGGCACCCGAGCGAGCGGTCTAGACGCGGCGATCTTAGGCGCCCAGAGCCTCGATCTTAGCGGTCGCCGCCTCAAGAGCCTGTACGGCACGACTTTCGAGGGCCGCCTGGACAGCTTGCAAGCGGGCCAGTTCAGCCTCCGCGCGGGCATTGCGCATCTTTAGATCGCCCAGCTCGTCTGCCAGCAGTAGTGCCCCCATCAGAAATAACCGCGTCTCGCCCAATTGGCCGACATCCTGGCTCACAGTACGCACCTGAGCATCGAACAGTTTGGCGATCTCCAACAGATGCGCTTCCTGCCCGTCTTCGCAGCCGACGGTATAGGGCCGGCCGTTGATGTAGAGGGTCAGCTGGGCCATGGGCTAAGTCTCCGGTCCGAGGGCAGCACGGATTTCTTCGATAGCTCGGCCAAGCGCGGCAGAGGCGTCGGCACCGGCGGCCATCAGGTCTTTTTCGCGGGCACGCGCGGCGTCCAGTTCGCTGGCAAGCATAGCGCGATCCTGGTCAAACGCACCGCCGGCGGCGGCCCCGGCCTCACTAACCCGGCTGGCTAGGCGCTGCTCGAGGCGGGATACGGCCTGTTCAAGTCGGCGAGCGGCCTGTCCCAAAGCCTCGCCTTCAATAGCATTCTGCATAGTCAGTGGCCCTCCGTCGGCCCGGCGCATATCTATAGCCCGCACCGGCCCAGGACCGAAAGGGTCCACCTTAAGAGTTGACATCAAGGCGGGCACCCGCACAACGCCACGAATAATTTTTGAATGCCGAAGGAGAAAGAGCCCCATGGCCATCCGCGTCGCCATCAACGGTTTCGGCCGTATCGGCCGCCTAGTTCTGCGCTCGATTATCGAGCATGGCCGCACTGATATTGAAGTGGTGGCGATCAACGACCTGGGGCCGGTCGAAACCAACGCCCATTTGCTGCGCTACGATAGCGTGCACGGGCGGTTCCCCGGGACGGTCACAGTAAAGGGCGACACGATAGACGCCGGCATGGGGCCGATCAGGGTCACGGCAATCCGCGATCCGTCGCAATTGCCGCACAACGAAATGGGCGTCGATATCGCCCTGGAGTGCACGGGCCTGTTCACGGACAAGGCCAAGGCTAGCGCCCATCTGACCGCCGGTGCTAAGCGCGTATTGATCAGCGCCCCGGCAGAAGGCGTCGACAAGACCATTGTCTACCAGGTGAACCACCACCTGCTGGGTGCTGACGACATCGTTGTTTCCAACGGGTCCTGCACCACCAACGCCCTGGCCCCAGTCGCCAAGGTGCTGAACGATCTGTTTGGCATTGAACGCGGCTATATGACCACGATCCACAGCTACACGGGCGATCAGCCAACACTGGATACCATGCACAAGGACCTCTACCGCGCCCGCGCGGCGGCCCTATCCATGATCCCCACATCGACCGGCGCGGCCAAGGCGCTGGGGCTGGTGTTGCCCGAACTGTTGGGCAAGCTGGACGGCAGCTCGATCCGCGTACCGACCCCAAACGTGTCGGTCGTCGACCTCAAGGTCGTGGCCAGCCGGAATGTGACTGTCGAAGAAATCAATGCCGCGCTGATGGCCGCCGCGGATGGCCCGATGAAGGGCGTTCTAGCCTACACCACAGAGCCGCTGGTCTCGACCGACCTCAACCACGTCGACGCCAGCTCGACGGCCGCCCTGCCCCAGACCCAGGTGGTCGATGGCAAGCTGGCCCGGGTGCTGAGCTGGTACGACAACGAGTGGGGCTTCTCGACCCGCATGGCCGACACGGCTCTGGCCATGGCGAAGTTCCTTTAAAAATGACTTTCCGCGACCTCGGACAAGCCAATATCAAGGGCCAGCGCGTCCTGGTCCGGGTGGACTTCAACGTGCCGATGGAAGGCGGACGGATCAGCGACGACACACGTCTGCGCGTCGCCCTACCAACGATACGGTTCCTCTCGACCCAAGGTGCCAAGGTCGTGCTGATCGCGCACTTCGATCGGCCCAGGGGCAAGCGAGTGGCGGAGATGAGTCTAGCACCCCTAGTTGCGCCGCTTTCGACCCTGCTGGATCAGCCGGTATATTTTGCGGATGACTGTATCGGCCCGGCTGCCGCAAAGGTGGTGGGGGCGCTGGAGGATGGCGGCGTCGCCATGCTCGAAAACCTGCGTTTCCACGCCGGTGAGGAAAAGAACGATCCCGCCTTCATCGAAGCCCTAGCGGCCAACGGCGACATCTACGTCAACGACGCCTTCAGCGCCGCACACCGCGCCCACGCCTCAACCGAGGGGCTAGCGCGCAAGCTTCCCGCCTATCCCGGCCTGTCCATGCAGCGAGAGCTTGAGGCGTTGGATAGCGCCCTTGGCAATCCTCAGCGCCCCGTGATCGGTATCGTCGGCGGCTCCAAAGTTTCGACCAAGCTGGACCTACTGAAAAATCTCGTCACCCGCCTGGACAAGCTGGCCATCGGCGGTGGGATGGCCAACACCTTTCTGTACGCTCAGGGGCACGATGTAGGAGCCTCCTACTGCGAGAAAGACCTGGCCGAGACAGCTCGCGAGATTATTCGTCTGGCCGGACGCAACAACTGCAAGCTCTTCCTACCGCTGGATATCGTGGTGGCCGAACTTCTTGGCCCCGGCGCCGTCGCCCGCGTGCGCGGCCTGGGCGAGGTCGACGACGACGAGCGAATTCTGGACGCTGGCCCGGAGACTGTGGCGCGACTCAAGCGCGCCATGGAAAACTCCAAGACCCTGGTCTGGAACGGCCCGCTCGGCGTTTTCGAGGTGCCGCCCTTCGACACAGCGACCGTGGACTGTGCACGCCATGCGGCCGACTTGGTCGAGGCCGGCAAGCTCGTGGCCGTGGCTGGCGGCGGCGACACTGTGGCCGCGCTCAATCATGCCGGGGTCGTAGACCGCTTCAGCTTTGTCTCCACAGCGGGCGGTGCCTTCCTCGAATGGATGGAAGGCAAGGCCCTGCCGGGCGTAGCGTGTCTGGAGATTTGACGCCGCGGCGGAGTTCCTGACCCATCCCGTGAATGCGCCGCTCGCCGATGCCATCGGGGCAATCCTGCTGATGGGGATGGCTCTGCTTTCGTGCCAAGAGTTCCGCAGCATTCGCGGCCCGATAAAGCGACGCAAGGCGCATAAGCGCGAGGACCATCCCGGCCCATGGAACGAGTAGCGAAAATCGGCGGGCCAATGTAAGACATAGCTTTCTTGGCTTTTAGATTCGGGGCGAATTGAAATGGCGCGGATCACCCTTCGTCAGTTGCTCGATCATGCCGCTGAGAACGACTACGGCCTGCCGGCTTACAACATCAACAATATGGAGCAGGGCCTCGCGATCATGGAGGCCGCCGACGAACTTGACGCGCCGGTGATCATCCAGGCCAGCCGCGGTGCGCGCGCCTATGCCAACGACATCATGCTGACGCGCCTGATCGACGCCTTGGTTGAGATCTATCCGCACATTCCGGTCTGCATGCACCAGGACCACGGCAATAGCCCCGCCACCTGCGCCACCGCCATTCAGTACGGCTTCACCAGCGTGATGATGGACGGCAGCCTGATGGCAGATGGCAAGAGCCCGGCCTCCTACGAGTATAACGTCGATGTCACCCGCCAGGTGGTCGATATGGCCCATGCCTGCGGCGTGTCCGTCGAGGGCGAGCTCGGCGTGCTCGGCAGCCTGGAAACCGGCATGGGTGAGAAGGAAGACGGTCATGGCTTCGAAGGCAAACTTGACCACAGTCAGCTGCTAACCGACCCGGATCAGGCCGTCGATTTTGTCGAGCGTACCCAGGTCGATGCCCTGGCGATTGCCATGGGTACAAGCCACGGGGCCTACAAGTTCAGCCGCAAACCCGATGGGGCCGTTCTGGCCATGAACGTCATCGAGGACATTCACCGCAGGCTGCCCAATACCCACCTGGTGATGCATGGCTCTTCATCCGTGCCACAAGATCTGCAGGACATCATCAACCAGTACGGCGGCCAGATGCCTCAAACCTGGGGCGTGCCGGTCGAGGAAATCCAGCGCGGCATCAAGCACGGCGTGCGCAAGATCAACATCGACACCGACAACCGCATGGCCATTACGAGCGCCATTCGTAAGGTTTTTGCCGAGAAGCCCGGCGAGTTCGATCCCCGTGCCTACCTCAAGCCTGCGAAAGAAGCGATGAAGGCCGTATGCAAGCAGCGCTTCGTCGAATTCGGTGCCGCCGGCCACGCCAGTACCATCCGCGCCGTCCACACCAGTATGATTGCCAAGCGCTATGCCTCTGGCGAACTCGATCCGAAGATCACGGGCGCGGTCGGAGCGGCGGCGGAATAGGGGCCCAGCCCCGCCGACATAGATCGTCGGGTAATCGGCCGAAAACCTAGCCCTGAGCGGCCTTCAGACGCGCCTCGACCACCGGATGCAGTTCCATATTGGCCGCCAGGATTGAGCCGGTATCAAGCGGATTGGCGTCCGGATTGTCGATTTCGGAAACCTTGCCGCCAGCTTCGGTGACCAGCAACATGCCAGCCGCGATGTCCCAGGCCTTGAGGTCACGCTCCCAATAGCCATCGAACCGGCCGGCGGCGACAAAGGCCAAGTCGAGCGCTGCGGAGCCGAAACGGCGCACCCCGGCAACACGCTGGCTCATCTGATGCAGTTCCTTCAGGAACTTGGCATGCTGGCCATGGCCCAGGAACGGGATGCCGGTGGCAAGGACGGCGTCTTCCATCCGCGAACGGCCAGCCACCCGCAGGCGCTTTTCATTATTGAGATAGGCACCCTTGCCACGCTCGGCCCAATACAGATCCTGCGATACGGGATTGTAGACTAGGCCCGCAACCAGCGTTCCCTCGCGCTCGACGGCAATGCTGACCGCGAAATGCGGCAAGGCATGCAGGAAGTTTGTGGTGCCATCGAGCGGATCGACAATCCAGCGGTGGCTCTTGTCGGTACCCTCGATCAGGCCGCGCTCCTCGCCCAGGAAGCTATAGCCCGGGCGGGCCTTTTCCAGCGCCTCAAAGACGACCTGCTCGGCCTTGATATCGGCGGCGTTGACGAAATCAGCCAGCCCCTTCTTGGAGACCTGCAGCTCATTCAGCTCGCCGAAATCGCGTATGAGTCCCTTGCCGGCCTTTCGGGCCGCCTCGATCATCACATTTACTAGGGCGCTGGGAGTGGCCAAGGCGGGTCGTCCTTATTCGGGGGCGAACCTCTAGGGCTAGGACCTTATGAACGCAAGGCGATGCCGGCGCGCATGGCACGGTTGAAATCGGCCACAGCCTGGCCCGGGCCGGCCGGATAGGTCCACACGCCCGCGCTGACCGCGAGGAAATCAGCCCCCGCCTGGGCAAGGTCTGAGGCGGTTTCAACCGTGATGCCGCCGATAGCAACGCAGGGCGTCTGCATGCTTTCCTGCCAGATGCTGAGCAAATCCGGATCAGCGCGAGCGGATGCATCCTTGGTCGCGGTGGGAAAGAAGGCCCCGAAGGCGACATAGTCGGCCCCGCCCTCTGCGGCCTCCATGGCCAGATGTCGGCTATCGTGGCAGGTGACACCAACCATACCCTTGCCCATCAGTCGGCGCGCGTCAGCCAGCGAGCCATCCTGCTGTCCGATATGCACGCCGTCACAGGTAAGCCGCGCCGCCAGGGCCGGATCATCGTTGAGGATCATGGCAACGCCATGCCGATGGGCGATCGGCATAAGCGCCCGCACCACCGAGGCGAGCGTCTCGTCCGGCGCGTCCTTAAGCCTGAGTTGCAAAGCCGCCACCTGGCCGCCCTCGAGGGCGGCGGAAAGTGCGATTTCAAACGCGGATAGATCGATGGCGGGCGGGGTGATCAGGTAAAGGCGGCAGTCGGTCATGATGCCTTTTAGTCAAATTTGACGCGTCATCCCACAGCATTAAATCAAAGAGATCGGCGCGATCGGAAGGTCGGCGCGGTGCCGGCCGCCAGCCGGCTGACCTAGCCTCTAGTTACGGACTAAAGTCTCGCAGGATCGACCAACGCCGCTTCGTCGTTTGGCAAAGGCGAGGGCGCACCTGCGATGAGCGCCGCGAGATGTTCGGCCAGCAGCGGGGCCGTGCAGAACCCGCGCGAGCCCAGACACCCCAGCACATACAGCCCGGCCTTGTCTGGCACGGCACCGGCCAGCGGCATGCGGTCTGGCGTCGCCGCGCGCCGTCGGGCACGGCCTTGCAGCGGCAAGTTGGCGACCTTGGCCGCCAGGACGGGCATGCCCTTAGCGAGCAGGGCCAGATTTCGATCATGGTCGGCAAGCCGCAGTGTCTCGTCGGTATCGCCCCGGTCGTGAGTGGCACCGAAAAGCAGACCGCCATCAGGTGTCGGGATCACGTATCCCCCAAAGGCGGCGGGCATTGGCGGCCTTGCCTCGGCGGTCCAACTCGCCTGGCCACGAACGCTCTGGACGGTTGCCCCTGGCCACAGGCCGCCCAGATCCGCCCCGGTCGCCAGAACCACGGCCTCGAACACGCCCAGGTCCTGATCTTCCGCGCCAATGAGACGCCAGCCTGCGCCATCCGGTCGCATGTCCGCCACAGTGCCCCCGCGGTCCCCACAAGCCCAGGCCGATAACACCGCAGCCGGGTCAACCACGATCGCATCGGCGATCGCCAGTCCGCCGACCGCGGGCTCACAGAGCCGGGCCTCAGACTCTTGCGGACTGAGACGACTCAACGAGACAAACAACGGACTAACGACCACCTTTTCAAACCGGGCCGGATCTCGCTCGGTTGCTTCAAGCTGCACCGCCCCGCGCCCAATTACCGCACCGGGAACCTGTCCATAGAGTGCGGTGGCGCGTTGCTGGGCCTGAGCAAACATCCGCGCGCGAGGCCCCTCGCCGGCGTCGAACCCGGGCATGACCAGGGCCGCCGGGTTGCCAGAAGCGCCAGCGCCCGGGACATCGGTCTCGAACAACACCGCCTGCAAGCCAATCGCCGATAGCGCGCGCATTAAGCTGGCCCCGGCGATCCCCGCGCCAATGACCGCCACCTTGGG
>Ga0114970_10001492_pt1 | contig 17508 bp, 16 predicted proteins | sample M_140205_XF_Meta_FD_87030 | JGI IMG/M metagenome (GOLD analysis project Ga0114970, IMG submission 87030) | Freshwater microbial communities from Lake Montjoie, Canada to study carbon cycling - M_140205_XF_MetaG | ecosystem: Environmental > Aquatic > Freshwater > Lake | place: Lake Montjoie... | reverse complement strand
CGCTCATGTGGTGCCAGGCATCGCCCTTCACGGACGCCGAGCCGATCTCCGACGCCACGCCGCCCACCCACCGCGACAACGCGGCTTTCACCACCATCACGACGATGAGCACGACCAGCGTCCACCAGGCGGGCGCGTGATGCGGTGTGCGGATCTCGCGCAGCGACTCGATGCCGATCGCTGTCGACGCGCCGAGCAGCATCAGCGCCACCACAGCCGCCGCCAGCGTCTCGGCCTTGCCGTAGCCGAACGGATAGGTTTCGTCGGGTTCGCGGCCGGCTACCTGAAGCCCGCCGAGCACAATGGTGGATGACGCGACGTCGGCGCTCGACTCGATCGCGTCGGCGACGAGGGCGTACGAATGACCGGCAATCCCGGCGACCAGCTTGAACGCTGCCAGCACCGCGTTGGCGAGGATGCCGAACCGCGCGGCACGCTTGCCGCGATCGAGCCGCCCCTGCTGCCCACTCGCCCGCCGGACCGACCCGCCGTCGGAAGTCACGACTGCGATCTTACGCGCGGAACGGCGAGCCCGACGGTGTCATCCGGCCTTCACCACCCGGCACGCGAAGCACTTGTAGGCCTGCTGTCCAGACAGGTTGTCGAAGTAGCGGTCATCCACCAGGGTGTTCGCCGGTTCGTACAGCGGCAGGCCGATGTCCCGGCCGACGAACTGCTGTGGTCCGAACAGGTTCGGCACGAAGATGGTGTCCTTGCGGATGCCGTCGAACAGCAGCGCGGTCGCGCTGATCGCGCCACGCGGGCTCTCCACCGTGATCGCGTCGCCGTTCTTGATACCGGCCGCAGCCGCGGTTTCCGGATGCACCTGCACGAGACGAATCCCGTTCATCTGCTTTCCGGTCATCGTCCACTGCGTCATCGTCGCAAAGTGCACCACGCTGGGACGACCGATCATCCCCATCAGCGGGAACCCCTCCGGCCGAGGCACCTTCACCCCGACCTCGGCCTTCGGCGTTGGCGCGCCAGGGTTCACCGGGTTCGTCACCAACTGATCGAGGTTGCGGGCCGATGCCAAACCACCGGTCACTTCGGGATGGGCATAGAACGGCGGCAGGGCCGCATGGCCCGCCGGCGCCAACTTCGCGTCGAGGTCCGCGGTGAAGATCTCCACCTTGCCGCTCGGCGTCAGGAAGCGCTTACCCGTGTGACCGAGCGCCTCGGCAGCCACGTACCACGACGGATGGTCCATGTAGAGCGTGCTGACGCCAGGATGCTCCGCCGTCGGGCACGGCCACCGCAGCGGCTCGTTCCGCTCGCGCATGCGCGCCGAGGTCATGCCGGCGACACCGGGTGTGTTCGTCGCGAACTGGTTGTCCCAGAGCGTGCGGTAGTCCTTCCACTCGTCGCGCAGGTTGCTCGTCCAGTACTCTGGCGGGTGCGTCTTGTCGAGCGCTGCCATCTTCTTCGCGAGCTCGATCCAGATCCAGATATCGGGTCGCGACTCGCCCACCGGCGGCACCGCCTGGTTGCACCAGCGGATGGCGCGGTCGTCGCGTCGCATGTAGATGGTGTCCATCTCGAGGACGCTCGGCACCGGCAGGATGTAGTCGGCGTAGTAGGCCGGCTCCTCCATGAACAGCCCGGGATAGACCAGGAATTCCAGTTGCTCGTAGGCCTGCTTCACGCGGCGGCTGTTCGCACTGTCGACCAGCGGGTTGCCTTCCATGAAGATGGCGCGCAGCTTGTACGGCTTCGATTCGAGAATCGACGTCGCAAACCAGTCGGGCCCGACGGGCAGTGGACCGGTCTTCGTCGGCGTCGCGCCAACGATCGGTGCCAGGTCGAGGCCACCAGGCCAGGTGTTGTGCATGAAGTTGCAGCCACCGCCCGGCTGACCGATGTTGCCGGTGATCGCCGGCAGGAACGCCAGGGCACGGTAGGTATGAAACGCGTTCATCTGGTGCGAAACACCAGCGTTGCAGAAAATGGCCGCGGGCTTCGCGGCGGCGAAGCGCTCCGCGAGCGACCGGATGATCTGCGCCGGAAGGGTGGTGATGCCCTCAGCCCACTCGGGGCTGAAGCCCTGGCTCTTGATGTGCGCACGCAGTTCGTCGAAGCCGAGCACCCACTGCGCGACGAACGCCTTGTCGTAGAGCTCGCGTTCGATGATGTGCGCCAGCATGCCGTACGCCAGCGCCATGTCGGTATGTGGCCGGATGGCCAGGTACTCGTCGGCATAGGCGCTGGTCGGCGTGCGGCGCGGATCGACCACCACGAGCGTCGCGCCGGTCTTCGCCTTCTCGCGCAGCAGGTACTCGAACGTCACCGGATGCGTCTCAGCCTGGTTCGTGCCGAGGAACAGCAAGAACTTCGAGGCACCCAGATCTTCCTTGCCGGTTGCCCCGTCGACGCCGTAGCCGTTGGTGAAGTTGCCAAGGCCGAAGGTCCATGCCAGCGCGTTGCCTCCCGCGTCATTGCAGACGGGGCCGACGTCGGTGGCATTCGGCGAGCCGTACAAGTCGAAGAAGCGGCCGATGATCGAGCCGGTGCCGCGCGGCAGTCGACCCGACGTCTTGTTCGCCACGCCCCGCGGGCCGGTGGTGTCGCGAATCTCGATCAGCTTGCGGGCAATGCCATCGAGGGCGGCGTCCCAGGTGATCGGCTCGAACACCGAGTTCGGGTCGCCCTTCTTGCCGCGCACCCGCTTCAGCGGCGTCGTGATGCGGCGCGGATTGTAGACCAGTTCCGGCATCAGGTCGGCCTTCACACACAAGTTCCCCGCCGCGACCGGGTCTGCGGCCTCACCGCGGATGCCGATGATGCGTCCGCTCTTCTTCAGCACCTGGATGCCGCACAGGGAGTTGCAGAACTGGCAGGCCGACTTGACGATCTCGTCCGGCGCGAGTGCGCCCGAGTCCTTCGTCAGGTCGAATTTCACCACGGCGCTCGAAGGCGCGCCGGCGGTCGCCTGAGCAGACGAGGGCGTCGACTCGGTGGAACAGGCCGCGACACCGAGCCCAAGCGCGGGAGCGGAAATCAGGAACTTGCGACGACCAGGACTGACCGGCTGACTCGAATCTGCAGACATCACGCACGCGCTCCTTGTGCTTCTCTTATACGCAGCCTCGCGTGCCGCGCTGCTACTCGTCGCCTTTGGCACGACTCCACGCCACGTCCGCGGTCACCGGGGGTAGCAGCAGCGCCACCGCCCCCGCGAGGCCCGCGAGCACGACGGCGCCCCACAGCGACGCCTCGACGCCGGCCACCTGATAGAGGACGCCCGAGAGCAGGGTGCCGAGCAACCGGCCGCAGGCATTGGCCATGTAATAGAACCCCACGCTCAGCGACACGCGGTCCGCTTCCGAGTACGCGAGCACCAGATACGAGTGCACCGACGAGTTCAGCGCGAATACGACACCGAACAGTCCGAGCCCGCCGAGCATCGTCCAGGCTGGCGGCCAGCCGAGCGACAGACCGACGGGGATCAGCGCCGTGACAGCCGCGAGCCCGAATCCGAGCGCACTGGTGACCCCTGGCCCCGGTGGCCGTCCCCCCGTGAACGCACGCAGTACCAGCGGCGACGCGCCCTGGACCACGCCGTAGCCGATCACCCAGAGGGCCATGAACGCCCCGACCTGGGCGAACGACCAGCCGAGGACCGATGCGAGGAACACCGGCACGCTGACGACGAACCAGACGTCGCGCGCGGCGAACAGCACGAGGCGAGCCAGAGACAGGCGATTGATACCGGCGGAGTTCGAGAGAATGCCGGAGAACGGCGCCTTGCTCCTGGCCTGACCAATGTTCGCCGGCAGCGTCATCAGCACGGCCGCCAGGACCGCCACCACGGCCACCGCCATCACGAGCAGCGCGCCGCGGAAGCCAGACGTCGTCAGCAGCAGGCCGCCGACGAAGAAGCCGGCACCTTTGAGCGCGTTCTTCGACCCGGTGAGTACCGCCACCCACTTGAACAGGCCCGACTCATCGCCCTTCGGCACGAGCACCTTCACGGCGCTCTTCGCACTCATCTTCGTCAGGTCCTTGGCGATGCCGGATAGCGCCTGGCACCCCATGACCCAGGTCACTGCCGCCGCCGCGCCCCATGCGGGATTCAGCATAGCGAGCAGCGCCAGTGCCCCAGCCTGCAGCGCCAACCCCGACACCAGCGTGGCGCGCACGCCAGTCCGCGAGGCCACCCACCCGCCCACCAGGTTGGTGACGATGCCGAAGAACTCGTAGAGCAGGAACAGGAACGCGAGCCTGACCGGTGCGTAGCCGAGTTGGTTGAAGTGCAACAGCACCAGCATGCGCAGCGCGCCGTCGGTGAGCGTGAAGGCCCAGTAGGCCGCCGTCACGGTGACGTAATTCCGCAAGCTGATCGACGAGGCCGTGCTCACAGCGACGCACCGACCTTCTGCGCGAGTTCGACCATCCGGTTCACGTAGCCGATCTCATTGTCGTACCAGGCCAGCACCTTCACACACGTGCCATCCACTACCATCGTCGACAACGCGTCGACAATGGCGGATCGGGGATCGTCCTTGAAGTCCACAGACACGAGCGGTCGCTCCTCGTAACCGAGGATGCCGAACAGCGCGCCGTCGGCCGCCGCGCGGAACGCCGCGTTCACCTCGTCGACGCTGGTGGGCCGCTGCACCTCGAACACACAGTCGGTGAGCGATGCGTTCTGCAGCGGTACGCGAACGGCCACGCCGGTCAGCTTCCCTTTCAGCTCCGGGTAGATGAGGGCGATCGCCGTCGCCGAGCCGGTACTGGTGGGAATCAGCGAGAGGCTGCTGGCGCGCGCGCGGCGCAGATCCTTGTGCGGCGCATCGACGACCGACTGCGTGTTGGTGACGTCGTGAATGGTCGTGATGACACCGTGCCTGATGCCGATGGTCTCGTGCACCACCTTGACGACCGGTGCCAGGCAATTGGTGGTGCATGACGCCGCGGTCAGCAGGTGGTGGGTCGCCGGATCGTAGAGATGGTCGTTCACGCCCATCACCACGTTCAGTGCACCAGCCTTTACCGGGGCCGCCACGATGACCTTCTTCACGCTCGCCGCGAAATACGGCTCCAGTGTCTCGACCGTGCGGAACCTGCCGCTGCACTCGAGCACGAGGTCGACGCCGCTCGCGGCCCAGTCGACACTGCCCGGTCTCGACTCGCTCGAGAACGTCAGCGGCGTTCCGTCGATGGTCAGGATCGAGTCGCTGACAGCCACCTGATGCGGCCATCGGCCGTGCACCGAGTCGAACGTCAGCAGGTGCGCGGCGGTCGCCGAGCCGCCAGCGACTTCGTTGATGTGGACGAAGGACAGATCGGGACGGCCCCAGCCTGCGCGCAGCGCGAGGCGACCCATGCGGCCGAAGCCGTTGATGCCAATGCGAATGGACATGAAGACTCCGTCGCGCTCAGCGACTCTTGAGGACGGCGACCGGCGCCGATTCTCGTACACAGCACAAGTGGGCGGCGCTGTGGACGACGGGCAGGCAGCAGCCGGTGCGGCTCTGCAGCCGGTCCGCATCCTTCTTCACGTCGTCCAGGTGCGTCAGCGCATGACGCACGGCGTCAGTGATGACCGACAGCACCGGGTCGGACACGCTTCCGAGGCGGTAATGGACCCACAGGCCGGCGCGCCGGGTATCGACGAGCCCGACCTTGCGCAGGTAGGCCAGGTGTCGCGACGCCTTGGACTGGGGGATCTTCAGACTCTCGTGGATGTCGCACACGCAGACCTCCCCGGTGAGCAGCAGGCCCAGGATCCGCAGCCTCGTGCTGTCTCCCAGCGCCTTGAACAGCGTTTCCATTCCAGTCAGTCGCGTCTTCATATATTCGCGTTGACAAATATAACACGACTCCGTAGAGTCACCTCATATTCGCATTTGCAGATACATGGAGCTGTAACAATGTCGGAAATTCAGCAGGCCGTCCAAGAACACTACGGGGCCATCGCCAAGTCAGTCAGGAACGGCAGCGGTGGCTGCTGCGGCCCCACGTCGTGCGGCGGCAGCGACCCGATCACCAGCAACCTCTACGACGCTGCGCAGACGAGCGGCCTGCCGCAGGCAGCCGTGCTGGCCTCGCTCGGCTGCGGCAACCCCACCGCCCTGGCCCAACTCGAACCCGGACAGATCGTGCTCGACCTCGGCTGCGGCGGCGGCATCGATGTACTGCTCTCGGCGAAGCGGGTTGGCCCCGCCGGCAAGGCCTACGGCCTCGACATGACCGACGAGATGCTGGCGCTGGCCCGCGAGAACCAGACGAAGTCGGGTGCGACGAACGTCGAGTTCCTGAAGGGCACCATCGAAGCCATCCCGCTGCCCGCCAACTCGGTGGACGTCGTCATCTCGAATTGCGTCATCAACCTCTCGGGTGATAAGGACGCGGTGCTGCGGGAAGCCTTCCGCGTGCTGAAGCCAGGCGGACGCTTTGCCGTTTCGGACGTTGTGGTGCGCGGCGAGGTGCCAGCCGACGTCCGCCGCAGCATGGAATTGTGGGTGGGCTGCATTGCCGGAGCCCTCGAGGAAGGCGACTACGCCGCGCGGTTGCGTGCGGCTGGTTTCGAGGATGTAGACGTCGACCCGTGGCGCATCTACCAGGTCGACGATGCGCGCGCGTTCCTGACCGAGAGTGGCGTCGATGTCGACCGCCTCGCGCCGGCGGTGGATGGCAAGTTCGCCAGCGCATTTATCCGGGCCCGCAAACCCGCCGCGGCACAGGCGTGCTGCGGTCCAACCTGCTGCACCTGAGACACGGCAGACTGCGGCGACGAGGCCCGGAGCCTGGCGTCGTTGCCGAGGCCCGCGCACCACGCCTCCTGTCGGCAATCCGGTAACCGCGCGCTGCCACTCGCGCAGGCGACCGTGTCGGAACATCTGCGGGTGCTGTGCGCGGCTGGCCTGGTCCGCGCCAACCGGAATGGCGCTGGCCTCGCGCCTGTTCGGCGACTTGTGCCCCGAACCGCACCTGGACGGGGACGTGTCATGAGCCCCCTCCAGATCTACGACCCGTTGATCAGCGGCTTCCTGCAGCGGCAGGCGGTTCGTCACCCCGATGATGCAACTGCAGGATCCGCATCAGACGCAGGTCATCATCGTGACGCTTGTCGAAACGACGCCCGTGCTCGAGGCTGCTGGCCTGCAGGCTGATCTGCGACGTGCCGGCATCGAGCCCTGGGCCTGGGTGACGCCACACGTCACGGTAGGCGTTGAGACGGACCAGCCCCTGCAATTGCTGGCAGGAGTGCGCGGTTGCCCGGTTGCGCTACGGCGAAGAGGTGCAACTGACGCTCCACTCCGACTATGCGCTCCGCGGGCTCATCTACCTTGGCACGCACCCCGGCGAACACGGCTACGTGAAACTGTTACCTGGACGTTCGGGCGGAATGGGGCCGGCGTGGGCGCCGGAGTTGATCCGGCTGGGTGATGTGGTCGTCGATGCGGAGCAGAACATGCGGCTGGTCGAGTGCTTCGACATGAGCACCCACAGCTGCCCCATCACGAAGCACTGCGGACTGAAGGGGGCGCGGAGTGAGGCGCTCGACGCCTTCGTCGCCTCGCTCATCACCCGCACGCTGGCCGACCGGCTGCACGGCGAGCGCCGGAAGGCGCTGAAGAGCACGTTCGTCCGTCTGCAGCGCTGACGCCGGTCAACCCGGCTGTGCCGGCTAGGCGAAGGTCTCGGCCAGTTCGATGTAGACGTGCCGCTCGCCCTGGCGGGCCAGCAGCCACGCGCAGGCCCTGTCCAGGATGTCCTTGGCGGTGACCCCGAGCACGATATGGTCGCGCACGTGGACGACGGCCGTGCAGACCTCCGCGCCTTGCAGGACGACGGAGATGAAGAGTTCGCGGCCAATCCGCGAGACGCCGGTGATCGAGAACTTCCACGCCTCGCCGGCCACGTGCAGCGTCACTGGCGCCTGGTCCCCCGTTGCGTTCACGTGCAGGCGCGTCATCCCTGTCATTCGGACTCCTGTCGACGCGGTCTTCGCGCCGTCTGAATGGTTGGACGTTCGGCCCGCCAGATAGTTTGTGAAACAAACGTGACACCGTCGAGGTAGCCAGCGGCACGACGAACGCGCGGGAGACTCCCCGCACCTCCCGCTCCCCGCGCGTACTCCACTTCATCCGTCCTGGCGCTGTCGGCCGCACACTTGTCGCTTCACGCTGAGCAGACAACTGAACTATCAGCACGGGCTTCAGGCCGAGCCGGTCGTCCGGCCTCAGTCGCCCACGACGGCCGCCCGCACCGCATCGGCGGTCACGTTCCAGTGCGACCCGTGCCAGCGCACGGCGCCGCCCTGCAGCACGAGCAACTGCGGCGACTCGTGGCGCACCTTGGCGCGGGCGGCGAGCGCCTGCGACAGGGTGCGACTCCGCAGCACGTCAAGCAGGTGCACCTCGGTTGCATCAGGCCCGCTCAGGTAGGAGGCGAGTTCGTCGTACGCCTGCGCGCTGGTGCCACAGGTCGGGCTGTGCTTAAAGATGACCACCGGCCCGAGCGCGGACCGCTCGAACAGCGCGTCGAGTTCAGGCTGGCTTTCGATGGGGGTGAAGGTCCGGGTCGTCTGAGTCGTCATGAAGTCCAATCCGCAGAGTATGAAGAACCGCAGTGCCAAGTATCGCCCAGTCCCGATCCTTATGGTTTACCAAGGCCACGCCTCTGCGCTACGCTGATCCGCCCGTCCGATGGGCACGCTGGGATACCGAGGTCTTTTCCCGGCACCACATCATCCTGAATTGAGGTTTTCGTGAAGCGTGTGCTCTTCTCCTGCCTACTGCTCGGCCTGCTGGCCTCACCCTTGGCTGCCCAAACCGTCCCCCAGCTCCCGTTCGAGCCGGTCAAGGACTTCTTCCAGATGCCGAACGACGTGCACTTCGGCGAGATCGGCGGCGTCGCCGTCAACTCGCAGAAGCACATCTTCGTGTTCTCGCGCGGCAACGTGACTGGCGCCGCCTACATGGCGCAGGCCGCACAGTTGCTGGAATTCGACGCCAACGGCAAGTTCCTGCGTGAGATCGGCAAGAACATCTTCGCGCTCTCGTACGCGCACGCCGTCCGCATCGACAAGCAGGACAACATCTGGATCGTCGACAAGGGCTCGAACATGATCGTCAAGTTCAACCCCCAGGGCCGCGTCGAGTGGCTCTTCGGGCGGAAGGGCGAGTCGTCGCACCTTGACGTGCCGCCCGACTGGGCGTCGCAGATGGGTGTACTGCTGAAGCGCGCCGGCCTGCCGGTGACGCTGCCCGAGAACAACAACCCGCGCAACCCCATCCCGGTGCACCGCGACAACGTCTTCAACCAGCCGACCGACGTCGCCTGGGACTCGAAGGGCAACTCGTACTTCAGCGATGGCTACGTGAACTCCCGCGTGGCCAAGGCGAACGCGAAGGGTGAATGGGTGGCCAGCTGGGGCTCGCTCGGCAGTGGTCCTGGACAGTTCGACACGCCGCACGGCGTCGCGGTCTCACCGAAGGACGAGGTCTACGTCGCCGATCGCGGCAACCGCCGCATCCAGGTGTTCGACACCGAGGGCAAGTACCTGCGCGAGTTCACCATCGACGTGCCGGTGGATACGACGAAGGGCAAGGTCGTCTACGGCGGCGAGACACCGAACGCCAAGACCGGCTCGCAGGCGCCCGGCGCGCCTGACGCCCTCTGCATGACGCCCGGTCCGAACCCGGTGCTGTTCGTCGGCGACCTCTACCCGAGCCGCGTCTACAAGGTGTCGCTCGAAGGCAAGGTGCTCGGCGTCTACGGTCAGCCCGGCCGCAACCCCGGTGAATTCGGCTGGATCCACGCGATCGCCTGCCCGTCGGAAGACGAGATCTACGTGGGTGAACTGATCAACTGGCGCGTCCAGAAGCTGGTCACCAAGAAGAAGTAGCACGCAGCAGCGGCACGCGGGCCGGACGGCCTCACGCTGTCCGGTCCGCGCGTCGTCGTTACTCCCCGATCGCGCGCGCCAGCGCCGCCTTCGCCACGTTCAGGCTGAACGTGGCCGCCACCTCGTTCTCGCTCGCGACCGCCACCTCGTTCTGCGCCTGAATCACTTCCAGATTACTGGTCACGCCCGCCGTGAAGCGGATGCGCGCCAGCGACAGCTCCTGGTTTGACAGCGAGACCCGTTCGCGCGCCACGGCCAGCGACTGCTCGGCGGCGTTCAGGTCGAGGCACGCCGTGCGCACCTCGGCCTCGATGCGCTGCTGGAGGTCGGCCGCTTCGGCCTGCCGCTGCCGGAGCGACGCCAGGTTCTCGAGCGCCCGTCCGCTGCGGTCGGGATCGAACAGCGGCACGCGTACGCCCACGGCCATGGCGTAGGTCCGGCGTGCGTCACTGGGGTTCGAGCCGATGGCACCGACGTCCGCGCTCACCTGCAGCGTCGGCAGGGCGTCCTGCCTCGTCGCCCGCAGCATCAATTCCGCGGCCAGCACCCGCTCGAGGCTGGCCTTGTAGTCGGCGCGCGCCGCCGCGGCCCGCGCCAGGGCCGCGTCCACCGTCGGCATCTCGCCCGACGTCGTCGCCGCGCGGTCGGCCAGCTTGATGGCCTGCGCGGTCGGGATGCCGATCGCCCGCACGAGTTGCAGCGTCTGCTTCGCGAATTCGTTCTCGGCCGAGATCAGCCGCTGCCGCTGCGCCTGCAGCTGCACCTGGGCGCGCACCACGTCGATGCCCGGCGCCACGCCGGCGTTGCGCAGGTTGGTGGCCTGCGTCAGCAACGCCTCGGCGGTGCGCACCTGGCTGCGCGCCGCCTCGATGCGGCTCTCCCCCGCCGCCGCCTGGAAGTAGAGCGTGGTGACGACGTACGTGACGACGGCGCGGGCGTTCTCCGATTCAAAGCGAGTCGCCTGCAATGCCGCATTCTTGCTGCGCAGTTCGCTCCTGGCACTGAGGTCGATCACCGGCTGCGACGCGTACACGCGCGCATCGAAGATGGTGTAGGGACCGACGACCGACGGGATGCCTGGAAACAGCGACGAGTCGAAGCCGAACGCCGCGAGGTTCGAGGTCTGGCGTGTGTCGCCGGCCCGGGCATCGACGCGCGGCAGCAGTTCACGTAGCGTGCGCAGGCGCGAACCGCGGGCGCTCTCCACCTGCTGCTCCACGGCCACCAGGCCGAGGTTGTGCGCCAGGCCACGTTCGATCGCACCGGCGAGCGTCAGTGGCACCGCGTCGGCCGTCACCGTCAACTGCGCGACGCTGCCGCCGAATGGGCCGGTCGCGGTCTGCGCGAACGCCGCCCCGCCGCCGAGCAGCAGGCCGCCGACGACGAGCAAAATCAGCCGGCTCCTCATCGTGCGTCCCGATCCGCCGCGGTGCGCGGCTCCACCGGAGGCAGCGCCTCCGCCGCCTGCCCCTGCGCCAGTTGCACCAGCAACTCCGCTGCCTGCGCATGACCGACGACCGCGGTATCGAGCGTCACGTCATAGAGCGTCGCGTCGCACCAGTCCTTGCCCGTCAGGGCGCGGACAAACTTCGCGCGGGCCGCGTCCGATCCACGAACCACGGATTCCGCGGCGTCGCGTTCGGTGAAGCCGTACTCAGCCATGGCCAGCGTCACCCGCTCCTGTAGCGGTGCGTGCAGAAACACGCGCAGCACCTCTTTCGAATCGCCGAGGATGTGGGCGGCTCGCCGCCCGACGATGACCGCCTTGCCCTGGTCGGCGATGCTCTTGATGACTTCCTGCTCGACGTCGAACAACTGCGATTCACTGACGCCAGGCAGCGTTGGCGGAATGAACGGGGTGTCTGGCGCGCCGAGGGCGAAGAGCTCACCGATGCGCTCCCAGACGCTGGCCGTCCGCTCTTCGAGCGGTTCGAGATCGGTCGCCTCCATCTTGAGGACACGTGCGGCCTCGGCGAGAATCTCGCGGTCCGCATACCGGAACGCCAGCCGCTGCGCCACGGCGCGGCCGATGCGGGCGCCGCCACTTCCGAACTGACGCGAAACAGCCACGATAGTCGCCATCTGTCGCTCCTACTTGGATTCGCCGACGAACACCGTGACGTCGGCCGAGAGGCCGGCCTTGAGCGCAACGCCTGGTTCAGCCGTCCACGCGAGCCGCACGGGCACACGCTGTACGACCTTCACGAAGTTGCCCGACGCATTGTCCGGTGGGATGAGGGAAAAACGCGAGCCGGTGCCGCCGGCCAGGCTTTCGACGGTCGCCGCGAAGGTCCGCCCGGGGAACGCGTCGATGGTGACGGCCGCGCGATTACCCGGACGCATGCGGTCAATCTGCGTCTCCTTGAAGTTGGCCAAGAGATAGGTGCGCACCGGCACCACCTGGGCCACCGGCTGCCCGGCCTGCAGCATCCCGCCGACACGCGCCGTCAGCTGCGTGACCTGGCCGTGATTCGGCGCCAACACAGTGGTGTACGACAGTTGCAACTCGGCGAGCGTGAGCGCAGCGTCCGCCGCCGCGATGCGCGCATCCGCCAGCTGCACGGCCGACTGTGCCGTCTCGATCTGCTGCGGCACGGGCGTCGTCTGCGACAGACGCGCCTTTGCCTCGTTCACACGGCTCTCGGCCGCCCGCTTCGCTTCCTCCGCGGCCGTCACGCCCGCCTGCGTCTGACGAAGCGCGGCGTGCGTGGCGTCAGCCGCCAACTGCGCGACATCGAGCTGCTGGCGCGCGATGGCGTCAGCCGCCACCAGTTCCTTCGCGCGGGCGAGGTCGCGGTCAGCCTTCTCCACCTCGGCCTGCGCGCGCGCCACGGCCGCCTGCGCCACCGCGATCTGCGCGTCGGCCGACTGCACCGCCGACGCCGCCGACGTCACCTGGGCCTGCGCACCCTGCAGGCCGCCGCGGGCTGTCGCCGTCACCACTTGCGTCTGTGCGTGGGCGCCGGCTGCCTGCGCCTGGGCCGTCTGGAGTTCCGCACGCGCCTGCGCGACACGCGCGCTGAAGTCGGCGCTGTCGAGCCGAAGAATGGGATCGCCCTTCTTCACGAGCTGGTTGTCGTGCACCAGCACCTCGGCGACGACGCCGGGCACCCGCGATGTCACCGCCACGACCTCCGCCTCCACTACCGCATCATCTGTCGTCTCGCGGTTTGCCGTCGAGAAGGAGTAGACGCCGATTCCGCCGACCACTACCAGCAACAGCACACCGAGGACCACGAAGGCCCGCCGGCCACGCGGCGCCGCTTCTTGTTTCACTGCATCAGCACTCATTTGCTACATCTCCATGTGCAACTCGTCTGGTGCCGGCTGTTCCCGCTTCGGTAGGCGCAGGAAGAACAGCAGCGGCAGGACGAGCAGGAAGAGCCCACCGGCCAGGATGAATATGTGATTGAACGACAGCACCGTGGACTGGGCCATGACCGTGCCGGCCATGACCCTCACCGCCGCCGCCTTCGCGGACACCGCGTCCATGCCACGCGCCATGAAGCCGGCCTGCAGCGCCTGGAGGCGCTGATAGACCTCGGGGCGCGTCTCGGTGATATGCGGGCTGATGCCGCCGCGCGACACGATGGCGTTGTTACCGATCATCGTCGCGAAGATGGCGAGGCCGATGGCGCCGCCAATCTGCCGCAGCAGCGAGCTGAGCCCAGTCGCATCGGACATCTTGTGGCGCGGGATATTCGACAGTGCCACGGTGGTGAGCGGCACGAAGAGGAACGCGAACGCCAGTCCCTGGATGATCAGCGGGATGATGATGTCCGCCCGGCCAGACGCCAGCGTCAGGTGACTGAGCATCCACGAACTCGTCGAGAACAGCAGCACGCCGGCGGCGATGAACACCTGCGGTGAGAGACGCTGGTAGAGGCGCCCCACCAGCGGCACCGCCAGCATCATCGCGATGACCCGCGGCATCAGGGCCGACCCCGACTGCACCGCCGAGAAGCCGAGCAACTCCTGCATGAAGATCGGCAGCAGGAACATGTTCGCCATCAGCATCGCGAACATCAGTCCGCCGACCACCGTGCCCGAGAGGAACACCGGGTCCTTGAACAGGCGCAGGTCGACGGCCGGATAGGGCGCCGTGAGTTCGCGAATGACGAATGCCGCGATCGAGAAGATCGCGGTCAGGAAGACCGCGGTAATCACCCCCGAGTCGAACCAATCCTCGCGGCTGCCTTCTTCCAGGAAGTACTGCAAGGCGGCGAGTCCGATCCACATCAGCAGGATGCCGACCCAGTCGAGATTCCGGCGCTGCTTCTCGGCTTCACGCCGGTTGTACTCGAGCAGGTCCGGGTCTTCGTGCACGAAGGTGGCGACCATGAAGAGGCCAAGCACGCCGATCGGCAGGTTGATGAAGAAGATCCACGACCAGTGATAGTTGTCGACGATGAAGCCGCCGAGGGTGGGACCGATGGCGGGTCCGAGCATGACGGCCATGCCGAAGAGCGCCATGGCCATGCCCTGCTCCTTCGGCGGGAAGGTCTGCCTGAGGATGGCCTGCTCGGTCGGTTGCAGCGCGCCCGCGCCGAAGCCCTGGATGACGCGGTAGACCACGAGCGTGGTGAGTGAGGTGGCGAACCCGCACAGCAGCGAGCCGAGCAGGAACAGCGCCAGGCACGCCATGTAGACGTTCTTCTGGCCGAACTGCCGGCTGAGGAACGCCGTCAGCGGCATCACCAGCACGAGCGCCACGGCGTAGCCCGTGCTGATCGCGGTGATCTCCTGGAGCGTCGCTCCGACCGAGCCACGGATGTGCGGCAGCGCCACGCTCACGATCGACGAGTCGATGGCGCCCATCAGCGTCCCGAAGCTGATCGAGATGGTGACAATCCACTTGTTGACCGGGACCCGGCGGGCGATGGCGGGAACGGACGGCATGGACGGCACGACGAGGGCCGCGGTGCTCATCGGACTGCTCCGTGCAGGAACATGCGGACGACCGAAGCCGTCCAGTTGCCGGACAATCCGCCCTCTCCCGTGAGCGACGCCAGCGCGGCGCCACGCACCATGCCGAGCAGCAATGCGGCGTAGACCGTCGGACTCTCTTTTCGCAACGCCTTGGCGCGAATACCGCGGTCGATGAGGCGCTCGGCGCGCACCATCATCTCGCGGCGCATCGCGGTGCGCCGGGTGGCCGATTTCGCATCGACGCCGCGCAACTGTTCGTCCTCGAGCAGCACGCCGAGCAGGAAGCGGTTGGCTTCGAAATGCGCGGCCAGGGTGGCCACGAACTGTTCCAACTGGGCCTCGAACGACGCGGCTGCGGTCGCACCCGTTCTGCCACGCGGCGCCTCGCCCGCCGATTCCAGTGCGTCCATCAGTGTGCGGCTGCGCGTCTCGAGCAGGGCGAGGACCAGCGCCGTGCGGTCTTCGAAGTAGTTGTAGACCGTGCCCACGGCCACGCCGGCGCGCGCGGCGATATCGTCCATCCGCATCTGCGAGGCTCCCTCGGCTCCCATGAGGGCCGCGGCCGCGTCGAGGATCGCCTCGCGGGTCGCGGTCCGGAAGCGGGCGCGCAGACTGACGCGTGCGTCAGTAGATGAAGCCGGATTCATTTGTCGAGTATAGCCTCACCTGGCGGACCGGCGCCACCTCGGCTGGCCTGCGATTTTGACAACTTCTTGGCACACTCCTGACACCGCTCTTCCCGGCGCGCGGCATTCTGGATCCTGTCGCGGCGCATGTGGCGTCGCAGTGCACAGGCGGTCCGGCGGGGGCCTGGCCGCCGCCCAACAAGGAGTTCTCGAAATGCGGATGTCTTCACTCAGCGCTGTCGTTCCCGTCCTGTGCGCCCTCGCGCTCGCTACCGCCGCCTGCTCCGGCCGTGGGTCGGGATCGGGCTCGGGCTCGCCTCTCTCTCCCTCGACGCCGTCGCCGTCCGCTGCCGCCTCGGCGCCTGCGTCCACGCCGGCCGATGCGTCGCAGAGCGCGGTCAGCGCGAATGAAGTGGAAGTGACCGCCCGCATCACGGCGGCCGGCGCTGGAACCGTCGCGCTCGGCAGCCTCACCCTGACCATCGCAGTGCCCGCCACCACCGTCATCACCCGCGGCGCCACCGCCAAGACCGTGGCCGACCTCGTGGTAGGGCTCCTGGTCGAAGTGAAGGCCGTCCGCAGCGGCACCGTCGTCACCGCCACCCGCGTCAACATCGAAGATGAGACGCCCGGCACCGGGACCGGCACTGGCGTCGTGACCGGTGAAGACCTCGAGCTGACCGGCACGCTGGCGGCACGGCCGGCCGGCACCTGCCCGGCGGTGACGTTCACGCTGGGCGGCACGACAGTGACGACGACCGCGGCCACCCGATTCGACGACCTGACCTGCGCGAGCCTGGCCGTCGGCGATGCCCTGCGCGTGGAAGGGGTGCGTCAGGCCAACGGCTCGGTGCTGGCCAGCGAAGTGAACCGCTCCACAGACGTGGCCTCGGATGACGACGACAACGACGACGACAGCCGTCAGGAGGTTGACATGACCGGTTCGCTCGGTGTGCGCCCGGCAGGCTCCTGCCCGGTAGTCACCTTCACGCTGAACGGGGCGAACGTCGCGACAAGCGGCACCACCCGCTTCGACAACGTGTCATGCACCAGTTTGGCGGCCGGCGACGTGCTCCGCGTGAAGGGGCTGCGCCAGTCGAACGGATCGATTGCGGCCAGTGAAGTAAAGAAGACCAGCGGGTCATCGGGCGGCAACAGCGGGCGCGGGTCCTCGGGGAGTGGCTCGTCTGGCAGCGGCAGCGGGCGCTAGAGAACGGTGGGTAGGGTGACGGAGGCGCGGGTCGATGACGCCCGCCGTCAGTTCCTCCAGTTCCGTCGTCGCCCTGGTGAGTTACTGGAGGATGCGGCCGATGGCACTGCGGAGCACGCCGGAGCGGACGTCAGCCCTGCGGCGCGCGTAGCCCGGCGCGGACGCCGGCGGCAATCAGCACGGTTGCCGCTCCAAACGTGAGGGCGATGCCCCACGCGGTCCACCACGCCCAGGCCTCGCCGCGCATAGCCACGCGCACGTAGATGGCCAGCGCCAGCAGCATCGCTGCCCCCTCGTACAGGAAGGCGCCGCCGAGCCACTGGCTGGCGGCGAAGAAGCCGACGCCCGCAGCAAGCGCCCACGGGAACAGCCGCCGGCCAGCCGCCTCCCCCATCAGGTCGCCGACCGCGCCGACCACGAATAAGGCCACCGCCAACCCGAGTGACAGATAGAGCGGCAGCCAGATCTGCGCACGCACAGCAGCAGAGAGTTCGAAGCCGTGAGTAATCGCGCCGAGGACGGAGCCGGCAACGAGCAACCCGAACACCTCGCTCCAGACATTCCGCTGCCACGCCGATCGGACGCGCAGACGCCGCAGGTCGAGGCGCAGCAGGAGCGAGAGCACACCCATTGCCGCGTCGGTCGCGGCGGTGGTGAACTCGGAGAGTGACGGATTGAGCGGAAGCACGCGCCTATCGAGGCAGGCGAAACGCAACGTATTCGCCGGAGTAGGCGCCGCCACTGATCGCGACCACGAGATACTGCCGCCCGTCCACCGCGTAGGTCATCGGTGTGCCCGACTGCGGCGCCGCCATGAACACCGCCCCCACTTCCCTACCGGTCCGCTTGTCGTACGCACGGAGCATGGCGCCGCGCGGGTGCTGCGG
>Ga0114970_10001491_pt1 | contig 17521 bp, 15 predicted proteins | sample M_140205_XF_Meta_FD_87030 | JGI IMG/M metagenome (GOLD analysis project Ga0114970, IMG submission 87030) | Freshwater microbial communities from Lake Montjoie, Canada to study carbon cycling - M_140205_XF_MetaG | ecosystem: Environmental > Aquatic > Freshwater > Lake | place: Lake Montjoie... | reverse complement strand
GGGGGTGGAGACGCGGTGGATCGTGTCGATCGCGCTGCTGTAGAGCGCGGCGGCGGCCTCGGTGGAGGCCTCGTTGATGCCGCCGACCACCTTCGGCACGGTCTTCGTCGTCCAGTCGGTGCGGCCCGGGTCGACGCGCTCGGGTGAGAAGGCGAGGAAGAAGTCGGTGCCGGCCTTGAGGCCCGAGCCCTTCTCGAGGATCGGCAGCACGACCTCGCGGGTGGTGCCCGGATAGGTCGTGGACTCGAGCACGACGGTCTGACCCTTCTGCAGCCGCGGTGCGATCAGCTCGACGGCGCTGCGCACGATCGACAGGTCGGGCTCGCGCTGCTTCGACAGCGGCGTCGGCAGGGCGATCAGGATGCCGTCCACCTCGCGCAGGCGGTCGTAGTCGGTGGTGCCTTCGAGGCCCGCGGCGACGAGCTCCTTGAGCTTCTCCGAGGGGACGTCCTCGATGTAGCTCTCGCCCGCGTTGATCATGCGGACGCGCTCGACCGAGACGTCGACGAGCAGGACCTTGTTGCCAGCCTCAGTGAAGACCTGGGCGAGCGGCAGGCCGACGTAGCCCGCTCCGATGATTGCGACCTTGCGGCTCATATGACGGACAGGTTACCGGGGTGTCCTGCTGAGAGCCTCGGCGATGCGTTCGGCGGCATGGCCGTCGCCGTAGAGCTGGGGCCGCGCAGCGGGGAGCGGGCGGGCTGCGGCGACCGCGGCGACGAGGGCGTCGGGGTCGTCGTCGACCAGCGTGTTGCCGCCCTGCTCCACCGTGTCGGGCCACTCGGTGGTGGGGCGCGCGGTGACGCACGGCACGCCGTACCAGTACGCCTCCTTCTGCAGGCCGCCCGAGTCGGTGACGACGACCCGTGCCTGCGAGGCGAGCACGGCCAGGTCGAGGTAGCCGAGCGGCGGCAGTGCCTCGACGCGCGGCCCCAGCACCAGGCCCTCGCGGGCGAGCGCGTGCGTGGTGCGCGGGTGGACGGGGAAGAGGATGCGCTCGGGGAGCCGGTTCAGACCCTCGAGGATGCGGCCCAGGCGCGGCTGGGAGGTGTTCGCCTCGCGGTGCAGGGTGGCCACGATGTAGCTCCCGGGCACGGCGGCGTAGCGCGCCAGTACGTCGGAGCGCCGTCGCGCCACCGGCAGCAGCGCGAGGCAGGCGTCCAGCATCACGTCGCCGACCACCGCGACCGCGCCCGGCACGCCTTCGCGGCGCAGCGTCTCGGCCGAGCGCTCGTCGGGGGTCAAGAGCAGCGTCGCCAGGCGATCGACCTCGACGCGGTTGCGCTCCTCCGGCATCGTCCAGTCGCCGCTGCGCAGGCCCGCCTCGACGTGGGCGACGGGGAGGCCGCACGCAACAGCGGCGCGCGCTCCGGCCGCCGTCGTGTTCGTGTCGCCGAAGACGAGCACCCAGTCCGGCCGCTCGGCGCGCAGGATCGCCTCGATCGCCGGCTCCATCGCGCCCGCATCGGCGGTGCGCAGGTCGAGCCGGTGCTGCGGCTCCGGCAGCTCCAGCTCCTCGTAGAAGACGCCGCTGAGGGCGTCGTCCCAGTGCTGGCCGCTGTGGATCACGACCTCCTCGACCCCGGCCGCGCGCAGCGCAAGCGAGAGCGGGGCGGCCTTGATGAACTGCGGCCGGTTGCCGACGACGGTGACGATCTTCATGCGGCGGCGCGGAGCGGGTTGGGAGCGTCAGTAGGCAGCTTCGAGCCCTTCAATCATCGGGTAGTGGCGCACGTTCGTCGTCAGCAGGGGGGCTTCCAGCAGCTGCGCGGTGGCTGCGATCAGATAGTCGGCCGTGTCGATCCCGCCGTGGCTGCGACGGTACCTGCGGGCGAACGCTCCGGCGAGCCGGGAGACGTTCTCATCCACCGGGCACCACGCGAGCGCTCCGAAGAACCGCTCCATCCGCTCTCGCTCGTCGTCCCGGACACCAAGCAGGAGCTCGAAGCGGGTCACCTCGCTGGCCACGAGCTTCTCGCCCTTCCCCAGCGCATGGCGGAGCAGCGCCGTCGCCACCGGCTCGCCGCGGAGGTGGTCGATTGCGACCGAGGTGTCGACGAGCTGCACGCGCTACTCCAGTCCCAGCGCTGCAAGCCTGCGTTCGAGGCCGCCGCGCAGCGTCTCGACGATCTCTGCGCCCGTCTCCTTGCGCCCCGGCCAGGCGCCGGCGGACTCCAGCAGCGCGGCAATCCGCTCGTCCGCCGGCGTCCCTGCATAGGCGGTGTGGATGGCGCGCCGGATCAGCTCCGACCGTGATGCACCGGTCTCACGCTCGGCCTGCTCGAGCAGCGCGATCTCGTCGTCACCGAGGTAGATCTGCGTGCGTCCCACATACATCACTATACATCACATGGCGTCGTCGGATGGACCGCTATACTCGTCCCGCTTCGGGCCGTTAGCTCAGCCGGTAGAGCAGGGGACTCTTAATCCCAAGGTCGTTGGTTCGATCCCAACACGGCCCACTCGGAAGGGGCTCCGCAAGGAGCCTCTTCGCGTTGAGGGAGTCGGTTCGCCGGCTCAGTCGCGGGCGAGCGCGGCCTGCAGCGTGTAGCGGCCCTCGAAACCGCCCTGCAGCTCCCACACGTCCACGAAGGCGGTGACCGGCGTGGCGCCCGGGTTGCGGTAGCGCAGGTCGACCTTGCCGCCGTCGCGCGTCACCGTGGCGAGCAGGTGGCTGTGCTGGTCGGAGCCGATGCCGTCCACCGATGTGGTGTAGCTGTCCCACACGCGTACGCGCACGCCCGCGGGAACAGCGCTGCGCAGGGTCAGCGTCGAGTGTGCGGGCACGACGACGCGGTAGACGTCGTGCGGATCCTTGGTGCCGTCGATGTGGGCAGCGACGGTGCCGCTGGCGCGGCCCGGGCCGACGAGCAGCGGGCGGCCCTGGAGCACGACGTTGCCGGGGGCGACCTGGTTGATGTCGTCGTTCGGCTCCTGCGGGTCCCTCGGCGGTGCGGGGTAGCGCAACGCGGCCGCGACGTCGAGCACGCCCCAGCCGGTGTCGAGGTTGACGCCGGCGCGGCCGACGTGGCGGGCCGAGTGGCGCAAGACCTCGAACAGCTGGCCCGCGTCGAGCTGGGGCCGCCGCGTCCACACCCACGCCGCCGCGCCCGAGACGATCGCCGCGGAGAAGCTCGTGCCGCTCTCGCTCGACTCGCGCGTCTCGTTGTAGGCCTGCGGCACCGCGACCGTGAGATCCTCCCCCGGGGCGGCGACATCGATGCCGCTCGACTGGCTGGAGAACGTGCTGACCGCGAGGCTCTGCCCTACCGACGAGACGGTGAAGACGTGCGGCTCGCCGGCCGGCCGGGCCAGGAACGTCACGAGCGGCCGCTCGTTGCCCACCGACGCCACCACGAACGACCCGCGCGCGATCGCCCGCAGCACCGCATCCTGCAGCTGAGGGCTGTAGAAGCCGCCGCCCACGCTCAGGTTGATCACCGAAGGCCCGCGCGCCGACACCGCGTCGATGCCGTCCACGATCTGGCGCAGGGTCAGCTCGCCCTGCGCCGTCGCGTTCCAGATGACGAGCCTTGCCTGCGGATAGACGCCCACCACGGCCGAGCCGTCGGCGCCGTTCCCCACCACGAGCGACGCGACCGCCGAGCCGTGGAACTGGTGGCGGTTGAGCAGCCGCTGGCCGTTGAGCGGGACGGTGTTGGGGCGCTTGGCGAAGAGCGGGAGGCCCATGTCGACGCCGGTGTCGACGAAGGCGACGGGCTTGCCGGGGCCGGGTGGCGCGGCCCTGTCGGCGCGGATCGCGCGCAGCCACCACGGTGCGGGGACGGCGGGCGTCGCGGCGGAGTGGGCGTGCGGGGTCGCCGTGGCGCTGCCTGCGAGGACTGCCGCGGCGGCGAGCGCGGCCACGCCAGGCGCGATCAGGGCGAGCCGAATGACTCTCATCACCGGATGTTCGCACGCCGGCCCCCTTTGGATTTCCCGCCGGGGCCCTGCTGCTCTAGAGTCGGCGCATGGTGGACATGATCGTCGTCGGCGCGGGCACTGCTGGCATCCCGTGCGCGATCGTCGCGGCCCAGGCCGGCGCGACCGTCGCAGTATTCGAGAAAGACAGCCAGATCGGTGGCACGTTGCACGTCAGCGCCGGCCACATGAGCGGGGCGGGCAGCCGGCGCCAGCACGACGTCGGCATCGACGACGACACGGTCGATCGCCACTTCGACGACGTCATGCGTCTCTCCCGCGGCCAGGCCGACCCGGTGCTCGTGCGGGTCGCCGTCGAGGAGGCGCCGCACACGATCGACTGGCTGCACGGACTCGGCTTTGCCTTCGATCCGGAGACGCCCGCCATCTACCTCGGGCACGACTCGTACTCGCGCGCGCGCACCGTCTGGCACGCCGCCCCGGCCGGCTTCGAGCACATCCCGATGGGCCGTGGCCTGGGCATCCTCGAGACGCTGCAGCCGCTCTGGGACGAGCAGGTCGCCGCAGGGCGGATCGTCCCGCACCTCTCGACCGCTCTCACGAGCCTGATCGTCGAGGACGGCGCCGTGGTCGGCGTCCGGGCGACCGGTCCGGCCGGGGCGCTCGAGCTGCGTGCCGCGCACACCGTGATCGCCACGGGCGGCTATGGCTCCAATCCCGAGCTCTTCGCAGAGCTCACGCCGGGGCGGCCGCGCCTCGTCACCAACACCTGGCACACCTCCACCGGCGACGGCCTGATCGCAGCTCGCACAGCCGGGGCCGCGATCCGTGACGGCGAGAAGCACAACTACCGCCTGGGGATGATCGAGGTTGAGCCCGGCTCGGGCCGCGGCGACATGCGCAAGGACTTCGTCAACATCAGCGCGGCCGTGCGTCGCCCCGACGAGATCTGGGTCAACGCGCGAGGCGAGCGGTTCGTGAACGAGACCTCGCACGACATCACCGCGCAGGAGCGGACGATCTTCGACCAGCCTGGCCATCGCTTCTGGCTCGTCTTCGACGAGGCGGCGGTTGTCGGCCCGCAGGCGCCGCTACCGCTGCTCTGGGACCGCGACCGCCTGCGTGCCGCTGCCGACGAGCAGATCTTCCTCTGGCGCGACGCCACACCCGCCGGCCTCGCCGCGAAGGCCGGCATCGACCCGGCCGGCCTCGAGCAGACCCTGGCCGCCTACAACGCGCGCATCGTCGAGGCCACCACCGACCCGCTCGGCCGCACCGGCACCGACGCGCCGCTCACGCAGGGTCCCTTCTACGCGCTGGCGCTCCCGGCCGGCGTTCTCGTCACCTTCGGTGGCATCCACGTGGATGCACAGCTGCGCGCGCTCGACACGGCCGGCCGCCCCATCGCCGGTCTCTACGCCGCGGGCGAGGTCGTGGGCGGCGGCGCCACCTCGGGCATCGCCTTCTGCGGCGGCATGCTGGTCACCCCGGCGCTCTCGTTCGGGCGGATTCTGGGGCGGACGCTGGCGGCCGCGGCGACCGCTGGCGAGGGGGCGGGGAGGGCCTGAGATGGCAGCCGATCCCGGCAGCTACGTCCCCGGCGGACCCTTCGGTGGCGTGCCCCGCGCGATGGAGGTCGACGCAGCCGCGTTCCGCGCGTCTACTCTGCGCAGCATGAGCTCGATCGAGGTGACCGTCTTCAGCGATCCTGGCTGCCCCTGGGGCTACTCCGACGAGCCGATGATCCGCGTGCTGCGCTGGCGCTACGCCGACCAGCTCTCGTACCGGCTCGTGATGATCGGCCTCACCGAGCGTCACGAGCAGTACGTCGAGCGCGGCTACACCCCGCTGACCATGGCGCACGCGTACATGCGTTTCCGCGACACCTACGGGATGCCGTTCTCGATCACCCCGCGTGCCCGTGTCGCCGCCACCTCGCTGGCCTGCCGCGCCGTCGTCGCCGCGCGCCTCACCCAGCCGGGGCGCGAGTGGGACGTCTTCCGCGCGCTCCAGTACGCCTGGTTCACGACGCCGCTCGTGCTCGACGAGGCCGACGCGATCGCCACCGCCCTCGGGCCGGTGCCCGGCCTTGACGTCCAGGCCATCGTCTCGCGGCTCGAGTCCGCCGAGGTCGTCGCCGCCTACGAGGCCGACCGCGCCGAGTCCCGCTCTGCCGCAGGCTCGCCCTCCGACATGCAGGGCAAGACGGCGCAGTCCGACGGCCCGGTGCGCTACACCGCCGCCTCGCTGATCTTCGAGAAGGACGGCAAGCGGCTCGAGGCCGGCGGCTTCCAGCCGGTGCAGGTGTACGACAACTGCGTTGCCAACCTCGACCCGACGCTGCGCCGCCTCGCCCCGCCGGAGACGCCGCTGCCGCTGCTCGAGCGCTTCCGCGACGGCCTGACGACGATCGAGATCGCCTTCCTGCTCGCCCAGGGCAACGATGCCCCGGACACCTTCGCTGCCGAGCGCGCGCTGCTCGAGCTCGTCTTTGCCGGCCGTGCCACGCGCACGCAGCTCGGCAACGACGCCGTCTGGCGCCTGGCCTAGATCTCCCGCGCGACGCGGTTGCCGTCGCTCGTCGCGGCCCAGAAGCCGCGCGGCGCCACCGCATCGCCGATTGCCCAGATCGCCGGCGACCCCTGCGGCGGGTGCGCCTCGGCGCCGGGCGCGCGCAGCGTCGCCACGGTCTCGGCCAGCTCCGGCGAGCTCGCGCCCGTCGACAGCACGATCGCGTCGAACGGCCCCAGCGATCCGCCGCCGAGCAGGTGCACCGAGCCGCCGCTCCCGGCGGCCCCGCCCACGCCGCCAGCCCTGTCTACTCGCTCCACGAAGGTCCCGGCCCGCACCGTGATCCCTGCCGCCGCGACCCGAGCGCCCACCTGCGCCGTCTCCAGCGAGTAGTCCAGCTCCGGCGCCCCGAGGCCCGGCAGCGCTGTCACCACCGTCACCGATGTCACCGCTGTGTCGGCTGCCAGCGTCTCAGCCAGGCTGACCGCGGGCCAGCCGCCCTCCTCGTCGATCACCAGCACGCTCCCGCGTGCGCGCGCGGCGCCCGCGAGCACGGCGCGCCCGTGCGGCAGGCCGATCGCCCCGGGGATGCCGTCGTCCAGCGTCGGCCGGAAGCGCCACACCGCGAGCTGTGAGGCCTGGGCGCCCGTTGCGAGCACCACTGCATCGACGTCCAGCGCCGCCGGGTCGGCGACTCGCTCGCCGAGCCGAACCGTCACGCCGAGCGTCGCCAGCTCGCGCTCCCACCAGGCGACGGCCTCCAGCAGCTCGCCGCGCCCGGGCGCCTCGCCTGCCAGCCGCCACGCTCCACCGAGCCGCGCCTGCGCCTCGTACAGCGTCACGGCATGGCCGCGCTCGGCTGCCACGCGCGCCGCCTCCAACCCTGCGGGCCCGCCGCCGACGACGGCGACACGCTTCCGCCCCTGCGCCGGCTGCGGCTCCCCGAGCCGCGCCTCGTTGCCGGCCACCGGGTTGACGACGCAGGTCCCGTGCGCGCCGCGGATCACGGTGCCGATGCAGCCCTGGTTGCACGACACGCACGGCCGCACGCGCGCCTCGTCGCCGCGGCGCACCTTCACCAGCCAGTCCGGGTCGGCGATCCACGTGCGTGCCATCGCCACCACGTCGGCCTTCCCCTCGGCGAGCACGCGCTCGGCCTCCTCGGGCGTGCGGATGCGACCCGCAACCACGATCGGCACGTTCAGGGCTGCCTTCAGCACGGCCGCCGCCTCCACCGCGTTGCCGCGTGGCACGGCCATCGGCGGAATGATCTGATCGAACGAGTAGTGCGAGCCGACCGTCACGCTTACCCAGTCGAGGAGCCCGCGCGCAGCCAGCGGCGCCATCACCTGCACGGCGTAGTCGGCGTTGTAGTGGGACAGGTCGGCGGGGATCAGCCAGCCGGCGCCTGTGCGCACGCCGACCGCCATCGCTGGCCCAGCCGCCTCCCGCACCGCCTCCAGCACCTCGACCACGATGCGCAACCGGTTCTCCAGCGAGCCGCCGTACTCATCGCTGCGCCGGTTCGTCGCGGGCGAGAGGAACGAGCCCAGCAGGTAGTTGCTCGCCGTCTGCACCTCGACCGCGTCGAAGCCGGCCTCGCGGCAGCGCCGCGTCGCCTCTGCGTAGGCGCGCACGACCTCCTTGATCTCGGCCCGCGTCATCGGCTTCGGCACCTCGCCCAGCCCGGGCGACGGCACCGCCGACGGTGCCCAGGCCGGCACGCCCTCGCGGTACGGCACGTTCAGCCCGGCGTGCCAGAGGATCTGCGAGACCTTCGACCCCTCGGCGTGCACCGCGTCGGCGAGCCGGGCGAGCCCCGGCACCACCTCGTCGCTGTACAGCGCCAGGTGTCGTTCGGCGAAGTGGTGCCCTGTCTTGTGCACGGGCTCCGACTGCAGCCCGATCAGCGCGGCGCCGCCGCGCGCGCGCCGGGCGGCGTAGGCAACGTGGTGGTCGTTCACCAGCGTGTCGGTGAGCAGCATGCCGTGGCCGCTCATCACGGCCCGATGCGCCAGCTCGAGCGGCCCGAGGCGGATCGGCGAGAACAGCGTCGGGTAGCGGAGCTCGGCGGCGGCTGTCATGAGGCGCCGAGTATCCGCCTCTCGGGATCACCCGGTCAAACGTCGGTTGCAGATAGGTGTGACGGATCCCCCTGGCAGGTTCCCGCGTGACCGTGTACTCTCGCCTCCGGTGCGCAAGAACAAGCAGTTCATCCATGTCGCGATGATCGCGATCGTCCTCGGTGCAATAGCCGCCGCAGTCGCCTACTTTGGGAACTGGCTGCCTGCGCCGGCATCCCGTGAGGCAGGCCGGATCTGGTTCAATTTCTGGGCCGCGACCATCGTCTCGATCGTGATCTTCGCCGTTGTGTCAGCCGCGATCATCTACTCGGTCATCAAGTTCCGCGCCGCGCCCGACGACGACAGCGACGGCCCCTCGGTCCACGGCCACACGCGCCTGGAGATCGCCTGGACGATCATCCCGACGATCATCGTCGTCCTGCTCTCGGTCGCCTCGGCCATCGTGCTGCACGAGAACAGCAAGGCCGGGCCGAATCCGGTCAAGATCCAGGGTATCGCCCAGCAGTACGCCTTCGCCTTCAAGTACGAGAACGGCGTGCAGAGCGGCATCCTGCGCCTGCCCCTCGGACGTCATGCAGCGCTGCGCCTGACCGCGCTCGACGTCATCCACGCCTTCTGGGTGCCCGATTTCGGGCAGAAGCAGGACATGGTTCCCGGCCAGACCATGACCTTGGTCGTGACGCCGACGCGCCTCGGTACCTACCCGCTGATCTGCAGCCATCTGTGCGGTCTCGGCCACTCGATCATGCGCACCTCCGCGATCGTCATGGAGCCTGCAGCCTTCGAGAAGTGGCTCGCCGACCAGAAGACCGCGCTCGCCGGGCCCCCCGGTGAGGCCGGCAAGACCGTCTTCACCAACAACGGCTGCGCCGCCTGCCACGCGTTCACGGCAGCGGGCGCCACGGGCGCCGTCGGCCCGTCGCTCGACGACCTGAGCGCCTCCGCCACAGCGGCCGGGCAGCCGCTCGAAGACTTCATCCGCGAGTCGATCGTCGCGCCGAACAAGGTGGCGGCCAAGGGCTACCCGGCAAATGTCATGCCGCAGACCTTCGCGCAGTTGCCCAAGGATCAGCTCGACGCACTCGTCACGTACATCGCTGAAAACGGTAAGGGAGGGAGCTGACCATGGTCGCCGCCCACGCAGAGCACCACGACGTCCACCACGCCTCGGCTCAGGGTCCGCGCAGCCCGCTCGGCTGGATTCTCGCCGCCGGCTACATTCGCTGTCTCTGGACGATCCCGATGATGTTCGGCGTCGGCGTCGGCATCATGGCGCTCGTCCGCTGGCTCGAGGGCTGGGGCCCGATCTGGAACGGCTCGATCGTCACGACGCTGTCGCTGATCACGATCCCGCTCGGCTTCCTCGGCGGCATCGGCGCCTTCGATTTCTGGGGCCGCTACTGCTTCGGCCAGCCGACCGAGGTCGACGACCACAAGAGCCACGGCGCGAAGGACTGGCGCGGCTACTTCCGGGTCAACACCGACCACAAGGTGATCGGCGTCCAGTACGTCGGCACGACGATCATCTTCTTCATGATCGGCGGCCTGCTGGCGATGATCTTCCGCGCCGAGCTGGCGCAGCCGGGCACGCAGATCGTTGACACGCAGACCTTTAACGGCCTCATCTCGGTGCACGCGGCGTTGATGATCTTCCTGTTCATCGTCCCGGTCTTCGCCGGCCTGGGCAACTACGTGATTCCGCTGATGATCGGCGCGCCGGACATGGCGTTCCCGAAGCTGAACGCGCTCTCGTTCTGGCTCCTGCCGATGGCCGGCATCATGATGGTGTCGAGCTTCCTCGTGCCGGGTGGCGCCTTCGCGACCGGCTGGACGAGCTACCCGCCGCTTGCCGACCATCAGCCACTCGGGCAGGTCTTCTTCAACATGGGCGTCCAGTGGGCCGGTGCCTCGTCGATCATGACGGCGCTCAACTTCCTGGTCACGATCATCACGATGCGTGCCCCTGGCATGACCTTCTGGCGGATGCCGCTGCTGGTCTGGGCCAACTTCACGACCTCGCTGCTCGTCGTCTTCGCGACGCCGTTCATCGCCGGCGCCCAGTTCTTTGTCGCCTTCGACCGCGTGATGCACACGCACTTCTTCGATCCGGCGCACGGTGGTTACCCGCTCGGGTACCAGCACATCTTCTGGTTCTACTCGCACCCGGCGGTCTACATCATGATCCTGCCCGGGTTCGGCATCATCTCCGAGATTCTCTCGGTGATGTCGAGAAAACCGATCTTCGGCTATCGCCTGATGGCGATGTCGCTGATGGGCATCCTCGTGCTCGGCTTCTCGGTCTGGGCGCACCACATGTTCGTCGCAGGCATGGCTGGCTGGCTGCGCGTGCCGATGATGCTGACCACCATGCTGATCGCCGTGCCGACCGGCATCAAGGTCTTCAGCTGGATTGCCACGATCTGGAACGGCAAGATCACGCTCAACACACCCATGCTGATGTCGCTCGGCTTCCTGTCGATGTTCCTGCTCGGCGGCCTGTCCGGCATCTACCTCGGCAACGTGGCGATCGACATTCACGCGGCGGAAACGTACTTCGTCGTGGCGCATCTCCACTACGTGCTGTTCGGTGGCTCGGTGTTCACCATCTACGCCGGCATCTACTACTGGTTCCCGAAGATGACCGGGCGCATGTATAGCGAGCGGCTGGGCAAGATCCACTTCTGGCTGACGTTCGTCGCCTTCAATCTCACCTTCTTCCCGATGCACTGGCTCGGACTGCAGGGGATGCCGCGTCGTGTCGCTGACTACGCGCCGGAGTACGGCAACTGGAACCTCTTCATCTCCATCTCGTCCTTCGCGCTTGGCGCGTCGACGCTGGTGTTCCTCTACAACATGATCAACAGCTGGGTGCGCGGGCCGAAGGCTCCGGGCAACCCGTGGCGCGCGCTCACGCTCGAATGGCTGGTCACGTCGCCGCCGCCGCTGTTCAACTTCGAGCAGATCCCGACCGTCGTCGGCCACCCGTACGAGTACGGCGTCAAGGGTGCGCAGCACGCGATCCTCAACGGGCCGACCACCGGCACGCCGGCGAAGGTGGGGGCTCACTGAGATGACTGCGCACGCTGAAGTCCACGCGCACGACGAGCATCACGGGGGCGAGCATCCGCCCGAGCTGTACCTGAGTTCGAACTACCCCCAGACCATCCTGGGCATGCTGCTGTTCATCGGCTCGGAGGCCATGCTCTTCGGTGCCTTCTTCGCCGCGCTGTTCTTCGTTCGCGTCGTCAACGAGGCGCCGCACTGGCCGCCGACCGGCTACCACCTGCCGGTCTTCGTTGCTGCCATGAACACGATCGTCCTCGTGACGTCCTCCTTCACGATGCACTGGTCGCTGGCGAGTATCAAGAGAAACAACCGTGTCGGCATGATCGCCGGTCTCTCGCTGACCGTGCTGATGGGCATCACCTTCGTCGGAACCCAGATTCGCGAGTACTCGCGGATCGGCTTCGCCCCGGGCGACAACGCCTTCGCGTCGACCTTCTACGGCCTGACCGGCCTCCACGGCTTCCACGTGATCATCGGGTTGCTGCTGCTCACGTTCGCCCTGGTTCGGGGTTTGCGCGGCCACTTCAGCGCCGAGCACCACCACGGTCTGGAGATCCCGGGGATCTACTGGCACTTCGTCGACGTGATGTGGATCATCGTGTTCATCACGGTCTACATCATCTGAGCGACCAGAAGCCCTCTCGGAATCCGCTCAAGCGTGAGGCTGACGCCTTCGCTCTCCTCATCTGGGTCGTCGCGGTCGCAGTCGTCGTGGCGCTCGCTGCGAAGTACGCTGGCGTTGCTGCCGCACTCCCTCTGCTTGCGGTAGGCGTTGCCGCCATCGTGCGTTTCTACTTCGGCGTGACGCCCGGTCGTGGCACGGGGCGTCGCAAGCGCCGGCCGTACCGCGGCCCGTCCACGAAGCGCCGCCGCCACCGCGGCGGGTGACGGCGGCCCTTCGTGGCGGCCGTCCCTGACATCCTGACGGCGCGCCTGCGACTTGTCGCTGTCACCGCCGAGCTCCTGACCGCTGCGCTCGACGGGACGGCGAACCGGCTTGGCTACGAGCTGCCCGCAGGCTGGCTCGGCCACGAGGACGGTGACGCCGGCTTCTTCGCGCTCAAGCGCGACCAGATCGCGGCAGATCCAGCCCAGGGCCAGTGGGTGCGCCTGCTCGTGCTGCGCGCCGCTGTCGGTGCAGGGACGCCTACCGGTGACGCTGACGCTGACGCTGACGACGCGGGAGTGAACCCCGGCTCGGCCGTCGTCGTCGGACACGCGGGCTTCCATGGGCCGCCAGGCGTCAACGGCGGTGCCACTCCGGGCGCGCTCGAGCTTGGCTACACGGTCTTCGAGCGGTGGCGCGGGCAGGGCCTGGCCAGCGAGGCTGGCGGTGCGCTTCTACGCTGGGCGCGGGCCGAGCACGGGGTGACGCACGTCTACGGCTCGACGAGCCCGGACAATGCCGCGTCTCGCCGCGTGCTGGCCCGGCTCGGTTTCAAGCAGACGGGCGAGCAGGCCGACGAGGAAGACGGGCCGGAGCTCGTGTTTGAGCTGCGCTACGAGCCGGCGTTTTCGGACACGAAGTCCGCAACAGCCGCGATCTGAGCGTCGTTCAGCGTGCCCTTGAACGGGGGCATGCCGCCCTTGCCGTTGGTGACGCGATCCATGACCAGCGCCTTGTCCGGCTTGGCGGTGTCCAGATTCGGGCCGACGGCACCGGTGGCGCCTGCTGCCTTCAGCGTGTGGCAGGCAACGCAGCCGGCGGAGGCAAAGACCGCCTTGCCGTCGGTGTCGCCGCTCGCATCCTTGCCGGAAGACGTGCTGGCATCGCTGGCGCTGCTCGCTTTGACGGGGAGACCGGCGACAGCGGTCACGTAGGCGGCAACGGCTTCACGATCGGCGCCCGTGACGATGTCGGCGGCCATCTGCACGGTGGCCAGCGGCCCGTCGAGATGGACATCGCGACCCTCGACGAAGAGGTCGCGGTCGGTCGGGTACTTGATCTGCTTGTTGATGACCTCGAAGATGGTTGACTCCGCGAAGCCCTGCTTGCGCAGCTCGACGAAGGCGTCGTCGAGGTTCGGGCCGGCGTTGCCGACCGCGCCGGCGTCGGCCAGCACGTGGCACGCGGCGCACTTCGAGGTGAAGAGCTCCTTGCCCTTGGCCACGTCGGCCTTGCGGTTCCCGATGCCGCCCGTGCCACAGCCAGCGGCGACGAGGACGGCGGCGGTTGCTACGGCAGCTGCGATGAGAGTGTGCGTGCGACGCATCAGAAGGTGGCCACCGTGACGAGAGGGAGGACGGAGTCGATAGGGGTACCGAGAGTCACAGGCGCAGAGTCTAACGGCTCTAGTTGCCAGATGTCGAAGGAACCTTCGACGTCGTTGACGAGGCCGGCTGCAGCGACTTCAGCTGCGTCTGGATGGCGCCGGCGAGCGGGTCGTCCGGAGCAAGCCTGAGGAACGTCTTGAACGAGGCGATCGCGCCGGCCGTATCGCCCGTCTGCTGCTGCGCCTGGCCGAGCTGGACGAGCAGGTTCGCATCCTGCGGGTCGAGCAGGACGAGCTTCTTGTAGACGCCGACCTGATCCGCGTACGCCGTGCTGACCTTCGCCGAGAGGTCGCGGATGCGGGCGCCCTCGATCGACTGCACGGCCTGGATGGACGGGTCTACCCCGAGCGCCTTGCCGATCTGCGTCGTCGTGTCCGGCAGGAACGTCGTGCCGGCGCCGAGCAGCGGGTACGCCTGCTTGATCTGCCCCTGCGTGGTGAGGCGCTGGGCGCGGCCGCCGTAGAGCGCGGCGAGCTCGAGCAGCGCGTCGGAATCCTTGGACTTCAGCTGCGTGTACGTGACGAGCGGGGCGATCGCCTCGTCGGGGCGGCCTGCGGCCTGGTAGGCGGTCGACAGGGCGCGGTAGGCGCTTGCGTTCCTGGCATTAGCGGTGACGAGCTTCTGGGCCTTGCGGATGCCGGGTGTGGCCGACTTCGCGCCACCGCCACCGAAGATCCACGAGCCATTGAGCATGTCGCCGAGGCCACTCGAGCCCGAGCCGACCCCGAAGAGCACGAAGCTGAGCATGAAGACGACGGCCAGGAAGACGAAGACCCACTTGGCACGGCGCCGGATCCGCGAGAAGAACAGCTGATCCTCGAAAGACTTCGGCTGCTTGCCACGCGGCGGCTCGGGCCGCTTGGCGACCTGTGCTGCTCCCTCGGCCCTGGGGGCCGGATTCCGCTGTGCTCCTCCGCGTGCCATCTTTGCGCGTCGTAGCCTACCGACCGGAGCTGCCTCGCGTGGAGAGCTCGGCTCGGCGGCGCTGCCGAGCTGCCCCGGTCACGGCCCGGCCGGTCGCCGGCGCCCGCGTGGAATAGCCCTCGCCCACCGAGCGTTAAGGGACATGCCCGGCCGCTCCGTCCTGGAACAGGGCGCACGTCGGACCGGGTAGAATCTGGCCGAAACCTAGACAAGAATCGGCTTCCGACGTATCGGAGAGGAATCCCGCAACGTGGCACTCCTGGAACTGAAGAACCTGCACGTCGCACTCGAGGACGGCACGCCGATCGTCAAGGGCGTCGACCTCCGGATCGACGCGAACGAGGTTCACGCGATCATGGGGCCGAACGGCTCGGGCAAGTCGACGCTGGCCCATGCCCTGATGGGTCATCCCGCCTACCAGATCACCGGCGGCCAGATCCTGCTCGATGGCGAGGACGTGACCGAGCTCGCGGCCAACGAGCGTGCGCAGCGCGGCATCTTCCTGGCGTTCCAGTACCCGCACGCGATCCCCGGCGTCACGGTCACCAGCTTCCTGCGCAGCGCTCTCAACGCGATCCGCAAGGCGAAGAACGGCGGGGTCGACAACCCGATCCCGATCCCGGAGTTCCGCAAGGAGCTGCTCGCCCAGATGGAGCGGCTCGAGGTCTCGCGCGAGATGGCGCAGCGCTACCTCAACGACGGGTTCTCGGGCGGCGAGAAGAAGCGCATCGAGATCCTGCAGATGGCGATGCTCAAGCCGCGCATCGCGGTGCTCGATGAGACCGACTCCGGTCTCGACATCGACGCGCTGCGCATCGTGGCCGGGGGCGTCCAGCAGCTGGTCGGCCCCGAGATGGGCGCCCTGGTGATCACGCACTACCAGCGCATCCTCAACTACATCACCCCGGACTTCGTGCACGTCTTCGTCGACGGTCGGATTGTCGAAGAGGGCGGCGCGGAGCTGGCCCACAAGCTCGAGGCCGAAGGCTACGCGGCATTCCTGCCGCAGCCGGCCTAGTGGAAGGGAGTCTCAGCGCATGAGCACGAACGAGACCGAGGTCGTCGCGGGGATCCGCAGCGATTACAAGTACGGCTTCCACGAGGAAGAGAACTACTCGTTCAAGTCGCAGCGGGGCCTCAGCCGCGAGGTCGTCGAGGCCATCTCGGCCCACAAGAGCGAGCCGGCGTGGATGTTGAAGGCGCGCCTGAAGGCGCTCGACTACTTCTATGCGCGCCCGCTGCCCGACTGGGGCGGCAACGTTGCCGAGATCGACTTCGACAACATCTACTACTACATCAAGCCGATCGAGAGCCAGGTCAAGTCCTGGGAAGATCTCCCGCCGGAGATCAAGAACACCTGGGACAAGCTGGGCATCCCCGAGGCCGAGCGGAAGTTCCTCGCCGGCGTCGGCGCGCAGTACGAGTCCGAGGTGATCTACCACTCGCTGAAGAAGAACCTCGAGGACCAGGGCGTCATCTTCCTGGACATGGATGGCGCGCTGCGCGACCACGAGGAGCTCGTCAAGCAGTACTTCGGCACGATCATCCCGGCGAACGACAACAAGTTCTCGGCCCTGAACACGGCCGTCTGGTCGGGTGGCTCGTTCATCTACGTGCCACCGGGCGTGCGCATCGAGCAGCCGCTCCAGGCGTACTTCCGCATCAACGCGGAGAACATGGGCCAGTTCGAGCGGACGCTGATCATCGTCGACGAGGACGCCTACGTGCACTACGTCGAGGGCTGCACCGCGCCGATCTACTCGTCCGACTCGCTGCACTCAGCGGTCGTCGAGATCGTCGTCAAGCCGCGCGGCCGCTGCCGCTACACGACCATCCAGAACTGGTCGAACAACGTCTTCAACCTCGTCACCAAGCGTGCCGTGGCCTACGAGGACGCGACCATGGAGTGGGTTGACGGCAACCTCGGCTCGAAGTTGACGATGAAGTACCCGGCCGTCTGGCTGATGGGCGAGCGCGCCCACGGCGAGATCCTGTCGATCGCCTTCGCGGGCACGGGCCAGCACCAGGACGCCGGCGGCAAGGTCGTCCACGTCGCGCCGAACACCTCCTCGGTGATCACCTCCAAGTCGATCTCCAAGGACGGCGGGCGCGCCGGCTACCGCGGGCTGCTCGAAGTCGCCAAGGGCGCGCACGGCTCGAAGTCGAAGGTCGTCTGCGACGCGCTGATCCTCGACGGGGACTCGCGCTCGGACACCTACCCGTACATCCAGGTCGACGAGAACAACGTCGAGCTGGGCCACGAGGCGACCGTCTCGAAGATCGGCGAGGAGCAGCTCTACTACCTGATGAGCCGCGGCCTCAATGAGGCGGAGGCCTCCGCGATGATCGTCTCCGGCTTCATCGAGCCGATCACCAAGGAGCTGCCGCTCGAGTACGCGGTCGAGATGAACCGGCTGATCCAGCTGCAGATGGAGGGCTCGGTTGGCTAGCCCCGCGGGCCTCTCGCGGGCCACCGCCGCGGCACGCTACGCCGAGCTGCCGGCCCCGACCACCAAGGATGAGGCCTGGCGCTTCACCGATCTCGCAGGGTTCGACCCGGCCGCCTTCGCGGCGTCCGGGCCGGGCACTGCGGTCACGCCCGACCCGATGCTGGACATCGCGGTCACGGCCGTGGCGACGATCACCGAGGCTGGCCTCGTCATCGAGCGGGCGCCGGAGGGCATCACGTTCGCGCCGCTGCCAGCCGATCACGCGCTGCTCGGCTCGCTCGTCGGGGCCGATGAGAAGTTCGCTGCGCACAACGCCGCCGAGTGGCAGAG
>Ga0114970_10001490_pt1 | contig 17526 bp, 16 predicted proteins | sample M_140205_XF_Meta_FD_87030 | JGI IMG/M metagenome (GOLD analysis project Ga0114970, IMG submission 87030) | Freshwater microbial communities from Lake Montjoie, Canada to study carbon cycling - M_140205_XF_MetaG | ecosystem: Environmental > Aquatic > Freshwater > Lake | place: Lake Montjoie... | reverse complement strand
GAGGCGAGTTCGACGTCGCTGACGCGGTAGGCGGTGCCGGGAGCGAGGCCCGCGGGATCGGCCTCGATGCGGAAGAGGAATTGCGGGCTGACGAGAATGGCGCTGAGGGCGTTTTCGATGCCGGCTTCGAAGCTCGCGGACGCGAGTGAGTCGGCGGTTTGCAGTGGGGACTTTGAGGATACAGGTGAGGAAGCGGCGAGAAATTCGTCGCGTCCCTCGCGGAAGAACTGGAGGGGTTTGCGAAGATCTTCGTCTGTGATCGGGCGGCGGTAGGCGCGGCGGAGGATGCGGGCGAGGATTTGGCGCGCGCGGGAATCTTCCGAGGTGGCGGAGGCGGAGGGGGTGACGGCGGAAGAAGGAGAGAGGGAGATAGGGGGAGAGGGGGAGAGGGAGCCGAAGATGAGGCGACGGCTCGGGGTGTCGCCGGCGCCCTTGGCGTCGAAGGGGCCGGTGATGGTGACTTGGAAGACGCCCGGCGCGGTGCGCGGGTGGCGGTGCATGTTGAACTGCGAGGCGAGCGGGGCGCGCTCGTTCTCGAGGACAGGGGAAGGATCCTTCGGGAAGGTCACGGCGAGCGTGTGTTGGCCGGCTTTGACGGGGAAACGGAAGGAGAGGTGTTGATCGACGGCCTCGGCATTTTTGTCGGCGCCGGGCGGCTTGACCGTGGCGAGGGCGATGCGATCGCGGTCGACGAGGAGCTCGATATCGTGCGGGCGTTTGAGGCCCTCGACTTGCTCGTTGCGGTCGCGCTGGAGGCGGACCTGGACCTGATAATCGCCGTCACGGGGAAACAGATACGGGATCGAGATGCCGCCGCGGGTGCCGAGCGGTAGACCCTCGACGTGCCCTTCCTGCGTGACGTCGGGGCGGACGCGAAAGGTATCGCCGCCGGGGGATTTGCTGGGTGTGCCGACGGCGAGACGGGCGATCTTCGTCGCGGCGGAAACGTAGCGGTCGAGCAGCGTGGGCGAGAGGTTGCCGACGGCGACGTTATCGAAACCGTGGCTCGGCTCGTCGTTGGGGAGCAGCGCGGTGGCGTCGATGGAAACGCCGAGGAGATCGCGGATGGCGTTTTGGTATTCCGTGCGATTGAGGCGGCGAAAGGTGTCGGTGCGGCCGGGGTTGGGCGCGGCGGCGGCGAGGCGGTCGAGGGCGGCTTGGAGTTCGGAGACGGCGGTGACGTAGGCGGGCGCGGCTGGGCGATCTTCGCCGACGGGAGGCATCTGGCGGTGGTCGAGCTTGCGGATGACTTTTTCCCAGAGAGCGGGATCGCGGGCGAGGTGAGCGGGATTCTTAGCGTCGAGGCCTTCGAGGGAGAGGTTGCCCTTTTTCGTCGTGGAGTCGTGGCAGTCGACGCAGTAGGCGCTGAGGAGTGACGAGGCGGAATCGACCTGAGTGGCGGGCTGGGGCGTCTTTTTTGTGGGTGCGGCTGCGGCCAAGACGGCGGAGGGGAAACCGATTCCAAAGAGAGCTTTTGCTGCGAGCAGCGCGGGGGCGAGCGAGCGGAGGCGGGATGATGGGAAAAAGGGGCGGGGCATGAGAGGAGCGATGGGGGCGGTCGACCCGTGTGGTGGTGGCGAGACGCCGGAGAAAAGAACAGAGACCGAGTCGGGCGGGAGAGCAAACGTCAAGGTGGGTTTCTGCGGCACTGCGCAGGAGCGGGTTGACTAGGCTGGGGTGGTCGGCGGGCGGGGAGCGGTTTCCGGCCAGACCGACCGCACCGCCCACGCGACGCCGAGGGTGACGAGGGTGCCGATGAGGGTGAACCACGGCCAAAAAACTTCGGCGCCGAAGGTGGCGGTCCACCAGGGTTTCAGTGCGGGAATGTTGGCGGGCCAATAGATAATATTCATGACGACGAGGGAGGCGGTCATGCCGACCATCGTGGCGCGGGCACCGAGGCGTTTCCAGAAAAGGGCGATGATGAGTGAACCCAGGAGGGCGCCGGCGGTGAGGCCGCGGAGGGAGAAGGCGGCGTTGAGGACGAAGGTGACTTCGCGGGTGAGCCACGCGGTGCCGACGAGCACAGTGGCCCAGAAGACGGTCGAATATTTGCTAAACTTGAGGAAGTAATTCTCGTCGCGGCCCTTCACGATTTGTTTCACGAAATCCATGGTGGAGACAGAGGCGAGGGAAGTGATCGCGGAGCTGATCGAGGACATTGCGGCGGAAAGAATCGCGACGATGAGGAAGCCTTTTAAAATGTGCGGCACCTCGGTCATCATGAAGATGGGGAAAATAAAATCGTTGGACTTGATGCCGGGGCGCGCCTCGGGGAGCGGGATTTGAAACGGGTGGCCGGTGCCGGTGTAGAAAACCCAGAGCAGCACGCCCACGAGGAGAAAAATGAGGAAGAGGGGGAAGATGAGGACGGCACTGAGGGCGAGGGCCTTGCGGCCATCCGCGACGTCGCGGCAGGCGAGGACGCGCTGGACGATGAGTTGTTCGGCGCCGTGGGTGGAGAGGACCATCACGGTGCCGCCGATGACGCCCATCCAGATGTTGAAGGGCGCGGAGAACGTGAAGTGGGTGTTGAGCCAGGCGAGTTTGCCGGCTTCGCCGGCGATCTTCAGCGCGGAAGACCAACCGCCATCGATGAGGCTCGGGATATAGAGGAGAGCGAAGACACCACCAAGGAGGAAGAGGCCGAACTGCACGGCGTCGGTCCAAATGACGGCTTTGACGCCGCCGATATAGGTGTAGAGCAATGACAGGCCGACGAAGAGGATAATGGCACCGAGGATCGGATCGACGAGACCGCCGAGGCTGCAGACGGATTCGCCGAGGAGGAGACGGATGGGAATGCAAGCGACGTAGACGCGGACGCCGGCGGCCATAGTTTCGAGGAAGAGGAAAAATGCGGCGGCGAGACGCCGGGGGGCGACGCCGAGATTTTGTTCGAGGAGCTGATAGGGAGAATAAATTTCGCCCTTCAGGTAGTGGGGGACCATGACGACGGCCAAGATGACGCGAGCGATCACGTAGCCGACGATCATCTGGATGAACATGATGTTGGAGCCGTAGGCGATGGCGGGGACGCCGATGATGGTGAGTGCGCTCGTCTCGGCGGCGACGATGGAGACGCCGATGCCCCACCACGGGATGTTGCGGCTGCCGAGGAAGTAGTCGCGGGTGTTGCGCTGGTCTTTGCCGAACCAGATGCCGAGGCCGATAATGCCGCCAAGGTAAGCGATGATGACGAGCCAGTCGGCGAAATTAAAGTAGCTGTTCATGCGAAGGTACGGGAGTGGAGGTGAGTAAGAAGGGGGGCGTGGGAAAGGAATGACTAATTACTAATGACTAAGGGCCAAGCGTGCGGGGAGTGGGATTACCACGGGAAGGAGTTGGCGTGGTGGCGAGGAGATTTCGGTGGGAGAGGGAGGGATCAGGGGGCGAGGGAATGTTCAATCGGGTGTAGACGCGTTTTCGGGGGTCTGTAAGGTGGCGATGAACATCATGAAAATTGAGACCTTACTCGCTGATCAGAAGCTCGCGTTGAAAAACGGCGGGGAGCTGGAGCTGTTTTGGATTGGTGTCGGCAGTGCGGCCTCGAAGAAGAGCGGGCAGAGTAATTTTATCATTATCAAGGGCGATGCTCATTTGCTGGTCGACTTGGGGACGTTGGGCCCGCTTGCGCTGTCTCAGACGGCGCGTTTGGCGCCGATGGATATCGGGAATATCCTGCCCACGCACTCGCACGCCGACCATATTGGCGGCATCGAGGAAATGTTCCTCGCGTGGCGCTATGGCAGCGTGAAGAACGGCGGGCCCAAGCCGAAGTGTATCATCAACGAGCAGTACCAAGAAATGCTTTGGGACCGTTCGTTGCGGGGTGGATTGGGGTGGAATGAAGGGGCCGATCGGGGCCAGCTCTTGGCGTTTACCGACTACTGCGACGTGGTGCGGCCGACTTGGAAAATGCAGGAACCACGGGAAATTTGGACGATTGATTTCGAAGGTATCCGGCTGGAGATGTTTCGCACGAAACACGTGCCGGAAACGGCGACCGACTGGCAGTCGAGTTTGCTGTGCTTCGGTTTGATGATCGACGGGCGGGTCTTGGTCTCGGGTGATACGCGGTTCGACCGGGATTTGCTCGACCTCTACGCGGACCGGGCGGACGTGATTTTTCACGACGTGCAGTTTTTCTCGGGAGCGGTGCACACGCCGCTGTCCGACTTGAAGGCACTCCCGGTGAAGTGGAAGGAGAAGATGCATCTCTACCATTACGCGGACAACTACGAGACGCAGGACATCGCGGGGTTTGCCGGTTGGACGCAACGCGGGGTGCGTTATATTTTTTGAGTAAGGGTGGGGCGGTGAGCGCGTGGCCTGCGCTGGCTCAGCGGTGGACGCAAAAAGGGCGGCCGAAGGGGCCGCCCGGTGAAAAGAAAAAACGGGAACGAAGGGATTAGTTCGTAACGTCGAACGTGGTGCTCGAATCGCGGACGGGGATGTAGAGCTTATACCAGTCTTTTTGGGCGGGACTGTCGGTGTAGGCTTTGAGGGCGGCCTCATCGGCGAATTCCATCACGATGGCGTGGGTCTTGCCGCCCTGCACCTTAATGGCGCGGGTCCAGACGCGGGTGATGCCCTTGTAGGCCGCCGGGAGGGCTTTGACGCCGTCGAGAGCGGCCTTGATCTGCTCGGGCTTGGCGTCGGCTTTGAAGGAGACGGTGACCACGTGGATCACGGATTTTGGAGCCGTGTCGGCGGCGGTGAGGGGCGCAGCGGCGAACGCGAGCAGGCCGGCGGTAGCGAGGGAGAGGACGAATTTTTTCATAGGGTTAGGGAGGGAGGATGGTGCCGGAGGACCGGCGGTTCGACGCGGAGTAAAATCACGTTGTCGGAAATGTCCAATGGTTCGGGCGGGAGAATCGATTGCACCCGAGCGAAGGGTTGATCAGGGTCGCGGCCAATCCTTTCCTGGCATGACCCCAACCTCTCCATGGTTTAGCACCTTCAGCGTGATGGTCTTGGTCGCGCTCGGGGTCCCGCGAAGTGAGGCGCAGCCGAAACTGGCGGCGCCGGTACCGTCGGTGCAGACGGTGGGGGAACTCCGGGCGCGGTTGGAGGCGCATGTCACGCAAGCGCGATTTAGTGGCGGGCTCTGGGGAGTGAAAGTTGTCTCGCTCGATTCGGGGCGGACGCTGTTTGAACACCACGCCGACCGGCTGATGAGCCCGGCGTCGAACACGAAACTCTATACGGGAGCGCTCGCGCTGGACGTGCTCGGCGGGGGCTATCGCATCGTGACGCCCATTTTTGCGGCGACGAAACCAGATCGAGCGGGCGTGGTGCAGGGCGATGTGATCGTGAGTGGTCGGGGCGATCCGAGTTGGCAAACGCGCGGTGCGGCTGGGGCCGCGGGCAAGGATTTCTGGAGCACGTTCGAGCCCTTTGTGGCGGTGCTGGAAAAGGCGGGGGTGCGGCGGGTGACGGGCGACCTTGTGGCGGACGCGACCTGGTGGCGCGGGGTGCCGCATGGTGCGGGCTGGACGGCGAATGATTTGAATGACTCCTACGGCGCGGAGATTTCCGCGATTACGCTGGAGGATAATTATGCGGAGTTGCGACTGAGCCCCGGTGCGCAGGTGGGCGATCGCGGTTCGTTTACGCTCGTGCAGCCGCAGACCGGACTGGTGATCGACAACCGGGTGACGACGGTGGCCAAGGGTGGGAAACGCGCGATCGAGGCCACGCGTGTCATGGGGGAAAACGTGGTGCACGTTTTCGGCGAGCTGCCGGCGGGCGACCAGGACGAGGTGGTGAATGTGCCGGTGCCGCGGCCGGCGAACTGGTTTGCAGCGGCTTTGCGGGCAGCGTTGGCGAAGCGCGGCATCGTCGTGGAAGGCGGCGCACGGAGCGTGCGTTGGCCAGAGGCGTCGCCGGTGGGGGCGACGAATTTTCAGGTGGGCGAGATCGTGTCGCCGCCGCTGCGAGAGCTGGTCGCCGCGTTCATGAAACCGTCACAGAATTTGGAGACGGATCTGATTTTTGCGCAGGTAGGTGAAGTGCGGCGGTCGGCGGATGCACCGGTGCGGCGCACGACGGAGGAGAGCGGTGTGCTGGTGCTCGGCGAGTTCCTGAAGGCGCACGGGTTGCCGGTGAGCGAGGTGCGCTTTGAGGAAGGCTCGGGGCTTTCGCGCAACAATCTGACGACGGCGAACGCGACGGTGGCGCTGTTGCAATTGATGTCCACGCACCGGGAGGCGAGCGCCTTCGGGGATGCTTTGCCGATCGCGGGCGTGGACGGGACGCTGCGGCGGCGGTTGAAGGGTACGGTGGCGGAAGGGAACGTGCGGGCGAAGACGGGGACGCTACGTTACGCGAATTCACTTTCTGGTTACGTGACGACGGCGGCGGGGGAGCGTTTGGCGTTCAGTCTCATGGTGAATCGGGTGACGGTGCACCCTGGGAGCACTGTGTCGGCCGAGTTGGACGAAGTCGCGGTGTGGCTGGCGGGGTTGACGGGGCGGAGTGAAGGGGCGGGGAAGTAGTGGGCCGGTGGTGGAGGCCGGCGAGGCCAGCGGGCGGGCAACCTGCCTTTTTTGGGCGCAAAAAAGCCGCGCGGTGAGGCGCGGCTTGGAAGGAGACAGCGGGCGGTGACGGCTTAGTCGCGGCCGCGGAGATTCATGAGGAGGCGGAGGATCGAGATGTAGAGCCAGATCAGACCCACCAAGAGACTGAAGGCGAAGTGCCAGCCCTGTTTGGCATCGGCACCCTGTTCAATGGATTCTTCGATGGCGGCAAAATCGATCACGAAGCACAGTGAGGCTACGACGACGATCACGGCGCTGATGCCGATGGCCATCCCGGAAGAACCGCGGATCAGGCCGAGTTCGGTGCCAAAGAGGCCGGCGACGAGATCGACGAGGTAGAGTGCCATAATACCGAGCATGGCAGCGGTGATGACCTTCACGAAGACCGGCGTCGCGCGCAGGACTTTCATGGAGTAGAGCCACAGGACGATCGAGAAGCAGGCACCGGTGCCGGTGACGGCTTGGAAGGCGATCCCCGGGAATTTCTGGTTGGCGAAATAGCTGATGGTGCCGAGCGCGAGGCCTTGGGCGACCGCGTAACTTCCGATGAGCAGCGGGTTGGTGGCACGCGTGAAGATGATGACGAGCGCGAGCACGAGGCCGACGATGGTGCCGACGAGGCCGGCGCCGACGGGCAACTCGCCACTCTCGAGGCCGCGCCACGTGAGCGCGAACGTGATACCGGTCGCGAGGAGGAGCGCGCCCGTGCGATGGATCACGCCGTTAAACGTGAGCGTGTCGCCCGTGATGCTCTCATTGGACAGGCGCCGGATGGTGGGATTCGCTTCGAACATAATAAATAAGGGTTAAGTTTACTAGATAAGGAACGAGCCGTTGGCTGCGCGTCAAGGCGGCAGGAGAGAAGTCGCAAGCGAGTAATCGGGCGACCGGGCTCGGTGGCAGGTGCGGTGTCGCGGCAGGGGCGATTGACATTCGCAGCGGTGCGGACTTCGTCGCGCGGACACAACCCGCCATGTCCCTTTGCGACCTGACCATAGGCTTCGATGCCGACGACACGCTCTGGCACAATGAAGTTTATTTCGAGCGCGTCCATGAGCGTTACCGAGCGTTGCTGGTGCACGATCACGATGCGGCGACGGTGAATCGCACGCTCTTCGCGACGGAGATGCGCAACCTGCCGCTCTACGGCTACGGGGTGAAGGGTTTCACGCTTTCGGCGATCGAGACGGCGGTGGACTTAACGCAGGGGAAAATCAGCGCGGAGGAAATCCGCCAGCTGATTGTGCTGGGGCAGGAGATGTTGGCGCAGCCGGTGGAATTGCTGGACGGCGTGGCGGAGACGCTGGCGGAACTCGCGGGGGCGTATCGTTTGCTCGTGATTACGAAAGGCGATTTGCACCATCAAGAGCGCAAACTGGCGGGCTCCGGCCTCGCGGCGCATTTCCGGCACGTCGAGATTGTGTCCGAGAAAGACGAAGGCACCTATGAGGCGATCTGGCATCGGCGCGGGATCGAGGCGCGCCGGTTTTTGATGGTCGGTAACTCGCTGAAGTCAGATATTGTGCCGGTGTTGGCGCTGGGTGGGGCGGGGGTGCATGTGCCGTATCACCTGACGTGGGCGGCGGAGCAGGTAGAAAAAACTCCGGAGGCCGGCGCAGATTTTTTTCAAATCGAAATGCTGCGGGAGTTGCCGGAGGTGGTGCGGACGTGGGCGGCGGGGCGGACAGCCTAAGCGGCGCGCCGCAAGGAGAGCGGCCAGGAAAAATCGCCTGCGAGGAGGCCCTATTTGGCGAAGGCATCGACGATGACCTTGGCGACAGTGTGGATAATGGTGCGCTCGTGAGCGTGATCGGTTGTGAAAACGACGAGGAGGAATTTGGGGCCGTGGGGGAGCTCGATGTAGGCGGCGTCGTGGCGGGTCTGGCTCGTCCAGCCGGCTTTCGACCAGAGCTTCGCGCCGGCGGGGAGGACGGGGCCGGTGAATGTGGCTTGGTTGTCGGGATCGGGGTCTTTCGTCGCGAGGTCGCGGGCGAGGAGCGTCATCATTTCGGCACTACGCGCGGGGGTGACGCATTGGCCCGTGGCGATCGCGGTGAAGAGACGCGCGGTCGCGTCGGTGGTGAGCAGGTTGCGTTTGGGCTCGAAGAGGCGAATGGCCTGCGACTCGCGGCCGTAGGGACCGTCGCTCCAAGGTTTTTTGTGGGCGAAGACGCCGGTGTAGCCGAGGGAAGCGAAGTAGTGCGTGACGGCGTTGCGGCGGTCGAACCATGTCTTGATGTCGGCGTCGGAGAGTTCGGGGCCGCTATGCGTGCCGGTGAGGACGTCGATGACGTAGTGGGTGGCGTCGTTGGAGGAGTCGACGATCATGTCTTTCATCGCGCGACGCAGCTCGGGCGTGTCGTTGAGTTTGCCGTCTTCCATCCAGCGGTGGGCGGCGGCGAGGTAGAAAAGTTTGATGACGCTGGCGGGGTAAATTTGGACATCGCCGCGGTAGCTGGCGCGGGGAGCGGAGTCGGCGGAAGACGCGGAAGACTTGAGGGTGGAGAGATCGACGAGGGTGATCGCGAGCTGAGTGGGGAGGAGTTTTTGCGGCGCGTATTTTTCGAGGGCGGTTTGGGCGGCGCGGTCGACGAGCGGCTGGAGCGCGGGAGAGTGGGCGTGGAGGGCCGACACGGTGGAGAAGAAAGTGACGAGGGCGAGTGCGGCGAGCCGGGGAAGGTGGGCGATGGGGCGCGTCATCGGGTGGGAGAACGAGAACGAGAACGATTAGGGGAGGGGAGGGAGGACGACTTCGCCGGTGGCGAGCTTGGCCATGACGCGGGCGGTGAGGCGGGCGCGGTCGAGGAGGCTGCCGATACGGACAAATTCATCGGCGCTGTGGAGGCGATCGCCGATGGGGCCGAGGGCGTCGAGATTGGGGAGGCCGGCGGCGGCGAGGTTGTTGCCGTCACTGGCGCCGCCGGTGTGGACGGACTTGAAGGGCGCGAGACCGAGTTCGTGGGCGGCGCGTTGATACGCGCTGAGGGCGGCGTCTTCGACGGCCCCGCTTTCTTTGGGCGGGCGGTTGAAGGCGCCAGTGATTTCGAGACGGAATCCGTCGCGGGCGTTAATGGGGGCAGCGAGTGCGTGCAGCCGTGCGAGGAAGGGATCGCGGTCGGCCATGCGCGTGACCCGCAGATCCAGTTGGGCCTCGGCGAAATCGGGGACGACGTTGGTCGCGGGGCCGCCGCCGCGGATGTTGCCGATATTGAGCATGACGCCGGGGAGTTCTTCGGGGACGCGGTGGGCGGCGACGAGAAATTCGGCGAGGGCGGCGATGGCATTGCGACCGGCGCGCGTGGGGCTGGCGGCGTGGGCGGCGCGGCCGTGGCAGGTGGCGACGAAGTTGCCGGTGCCCTTGCGCGAGTGGACGAGGTCGCCGTTGGGGCGGGCGGGCTCGAAGACGAGGGCGAGGGCGAACTGGCGCGAGGCACCGGCGGCTTCGAAGAGCGCGCCACTGCCGAAGGATCCGATTTCTTCGTCGGGCGTGAGCAGGACTTCGTAGCCGAGGCGGGCGGTCGCGTCGGGGGGCGCTGATTTTTCGAACGCATGCAGAGCGGCGAGGATGACGACGAGGCCACCCTTCATGTCGGCGACGCCCGGGCCGCGCAGGGTATCGGCGTCGAGGAGCGTGCACGTTTGAAACGGGTGGCGAGCCTCGTAAACCGTATCGTAGTGACCGGAGAACAGGAGTTGGAGTGGTGCAGTGGGGCGGACGCGGATACGGACGGCTTGGGCGGACGTGCCGGCGAGCGGGAGGTGTTCTACGGTCGCACCGCGGAGCGAGGCGAACGCGGTGGCGAGCGCGAGGCGCATGCGGTCGAGGCCGGGAAAGTTATCGGAGCCCGAGCTGATATTGGCCCAAGAGATGAGGAGGTCGCGGAGCGCGGCAGAATCCATCGCGGGAGTCAGGCGGGGGCGGGGGTAGGGCGCAAGCGCAGGAGCGCAGGGGTGGCGGGAGGATCGGCTCGCGTGATTTCCAAGCAGCACTCGGAACAAGGGTAGGAAAAGTTTTTTGGTAGGAAAATTTTTCGAACCGCAGAAACCGAGCGCTGCTCACTGGCTCTTCCTGCACGCGCTCGTTATCCCGGAGCACGGCCCCCGGTGATGAAAATTGACCAGAAAACTAGAGCGTGCGGGAGACTTCCCGCGAAATTTTCCTACCAAAAAAATCTTCCTACCTAAAAATCAGGCGATGCTGTCGGCGGCGATTCGCTTCGCTCAGTCTCCTGCGAGTACGCGAGTGAACTTACGCAACAAGTGATGCGGATGGTCGCGCTGCTTCCCGAGATCTTTCAGCCGGATTTTTCCGACGGCGGCGGTGTGGCAGCGGGCAAAGTGTTCTCAGCCGTGAAGGCTGGCGTAGTGCGTTTTACAGGACGCGGAACATTGCCAGCGCGGGCCGAGGCGGGTGGCGATCGTGCCGGTGCCGTGGGGCACAGTGGCCGGGTAGCGACAGAGGCCGAGCCAGAGCAGTTCGCTATCGTCGCCGAGATCGACGGAGAAAATCCACCCCGCGGTGGGTGGAATCTGCACGCCGACGTGCGTGTCGGGTTCGTCGGGGTGAGGGAGCACTCGCCAAGCGTTGGCCCAGCGGTCGAGCTCGATGCGGTCCGAGCTGATAGGGTTCGCCTCGGTGATGCGGCCGACGGCTACGAATTCGCTGGCAATGGCGTGGAGACGGCGGACGAGCGCGGCGGCGCTCCGGGCGGAAAGGCCGGTGGGGGCGGTCAGACGATGGTGGAGGGTGAGGCCCATGGGACGGAGCTCTCGGCTTTTCGATTGCGGGTGGGCTCAGGTAGCGGAGGCGCGGGACAGACGTTTGGTGGCTTCGGGGGCGTCGAGATAGTTTTCGCGGCTGACGATTTTGCGGCCAGATTTTTTCTCGAGCTCGCGGCGGGCGTTGCCGGCGACGGTGCCGCCTTGCTTCGCGGCGACTTGGTTGGGGGGAGAAACCCTGAGTGTCGGTGGTGCGGGCGATCTCGGTGGTGGCGGCTTCGCCGAGCATGGAAAAGATCAGCTCGAGGTCGGTCATGTGGTCGCGGAGATTTTCGCGCTGCAGGCCTTTGTGGGCGGCGTATTCGCTGGGTGTGAGCCCGAAGGCTGCCTTGAAGATTTCAGCGGTGAGGATGGCGTACTCGTGTTTCTCCCGGTCGCCGCGTTTCTTCCCTCCGTCGGTTAGTTCGTCGCGGATGGCGATGCTGCGCATGCGTTTTTCGATCCACGCCGCGGAGTAGCCTTTGGCGAGGTAGAGGGCGCGGGTGCGTTGGGTGGCGAGTTCGGGATTTTCGATTTCCTGCACGCGTTGATAGCCCACTTTGGCGAGCCAGCTTTTGAAGGGCTCGGCCTTGGGACTGGGGATGGACTGGATCAGGCGGAAAATGCCTTCGGTATGCCAGCAGATGAGTTTTTGCGGGCCACCGGCCGTGGGGAACTCCAGAGCAAGGGGGGGCAAGTTGCCCCCCCTTCAGCGCTTCTGAGAGAGAGGCGTCGCGCAGACGCATTTTTTGAGATTCTCGGCCGGGTTTGCGGAGCCGGTGAGCGCGGCGACGACGTCGACGATCACGAACCACCACTCGTCGGCGTGGAGGGTTTTGCGGATTTCCTTTTTCTGGAAGAGGGCGATTCGGGTTTCCATGGAACGAATGGCGCAGGTCAACGGTGTGCGTGGGAGAAGTCCGCCAGCGTTAAACGCGGATTTCTTTTACGACGGGGGCGAACACTCGGTGCATGATTTCCAGTCGATCCTTGAGCCAAGTAAATTGCTCGGGCCAGAGGTTTTTATTGAGAAAATCGGCGTCCTTCCGGGTAAAGAGGCGGCACATCGCCTTGTTCTCGGGATTGTGCCAGGTCAGCGGGAAACCGAGCGCGCGCTCCAGTGATTCTCTCTGCAGCTCCAAGGCGGCAAATTCTGGTTTGGCGTTTGGTCCGTCCATGTAGAGTTCGACCCGAATCTCGCTGCCTTTGGTGCCGGTCTCCGAATTCCACGTGGAGACGATCGAGCCGAGATGCACCCCTGAACGGCCGATGGCGTGGTTGGTCCAGTGCTGGGGCAGCGGCTTCTGGCAGCGGACAAAACTGCTCTTGGTCTCCATGTAGTCTTTGAAGGCGGTCCAGAAGCTGAGTTGAAACTGCTTGTGCTCAGAAATCTCGCCCGAAGCTGAAGCAGCCGCCGCTTGTTGCACGGTCTTGGACCAACCATTGGGCTGGCTGATGATGTTAAATTTCGGCGCAATCGGCGAATCTCCAATCCGCCAGAGTTCGATCTCCAGGCCGAAGAGATTGATCTTTTCGTCGGTGCGCTCGTTCAACCAGTCGAGGGCGGCGCGATGTTCTTCAGTGAAGCGCTCTGCGATCCAGACGATGGTCACTGCGTTCAGACCGGCTGCGTAGGTGAGGAGCTGGCCGAGGTGGGAGTGATCAGTTTTCTCCAGCTGATTTTCGATCAGCACCCAGGTGTTGTTGGCGGTGTCGTTGCACAGAATATCAGCGCGAAACGGTCCGACTTCTTTTTCCTGCGATTCCAATTCCAGTTCGATACCGACGGCGTCACCGAGTAGTTTTAGGTTTTCCTCTTGTGCCAGCCACGGGGTGAAGTCGCTTGATTCGGAAGACCATGCTTCGCGTAAATCTACTTTGTGCAGACGGCCAAGGGAGGCTGGTTTCATGGTCTAGGCGGATGACTCGGAGGCGGCGCAGTGCCGGCCAAACCGTTTGCGGGAGGAAGCGATTTCACACTGCGACGACGTCGATGCGGGAGGAAAAGCCAAGTTGGCTGAGGAGCGATTCGCAGTCTTCCCACGCGAGGCTGAAGGTGCGCACGTCGGCGACACCGAGGCTCGCGATGACAGCGGACAAAGTGCTGGCGTCAGCCTCGGCCAACTCGCCTTCCATGAGGGCGAGCTCTGCCCAATCGACCAGTTGCGCGAGCGAAATCTTATGGTGGAGATACGCGGCAATCTTGTCGGCGACGGTTTGTTTGGTGATCGTCATGGCGGCGCTCAGGCCGACGCCAGTTCGCGCGCGTGCGGCACATCGTTGGCGCGAAGCGGTCGCACCTGCGCTTGCTCCAGCGTCAGTAACGCCAGGGTGTGGCCGTCGTAGCCGACGAACTCCACTTCAAATGCCTGCCCGTTCTCGTGCACCAATACGGTCGTGCCTACGTCACCGCGTTTCAGGCCGTGGGCGGACAGATCGCCCGTGAGGGCGATTGCGTCCAGTTCTTGGATGGAGTTCATAATTTTGGGAGCGGACGGGCGGTGACAAACCTCGGTGCACTGCTGACTAGAGCGATATACCAAGCGGTGCGCACGTTCAAGCTCGCGCCCGCAGGTGCCGTCAATGGACCGTCGACGACATAGCGTCGGCCGTGGGGCGTTTGCTCCGTCGCGATCACTTCGTTTTCTCGGACGTGCTGGAGCAAAGCATCCGCCAATCGCGACCACTCAGGGCACCGTGAAACCAAACCGCAGGAAAAACACCGCCTTGCTTCCGCCGGCCGAATGCGCCGGGTTCAGCAAACAAAGCGTGATCTTCCTCTTTGGCACCACCGCGAGATGGGCGTTGGGGAGTTTCATTTTTCCAAGTGCTGCGCGCTACCTCACAAACGTCCCCACCGTGTCAACGGGGCGGGCGCGGCCGAGGGTTACGAGGGTGTGGAGGATTTCGGCGATCACAGCGGAGTCGGCGCGTTGAAAGTGGATGGTGAACCGGCGACCGCCGCCGCGGAGCGCGGAAGGCGAAAAACGCGACGAGGGCGTCGTGGCCGCAACGATCGCTGAGACGTAGGAGATGGACGAGGCGGGCGGCATTAGCGACTAGCGGAGCAGAGCTGGCGCGATGGATCAGAGCAAGCGCGGGGAGGGCTTTTAGCGGCAGCCGGACACTACAACGGCAGGTAGCAGACGGTGTTCGAGAGGAGAATCATAATGAAGACGAGGCACGTCGTCAGCGGGCCGAGGTAAATGCGGCCGGTGAGACGGAAGAAGGCGCGGTTGAAATACGGGAGAATAAACATCATCGGGACGAGGGCGAAGAGGAGGTTCACATAGAGCCAGCTCTCGGTCCAACGCACGGTGCCAGTCAGGGCGAAGGTAAGGTATTGGGCGGCGAGAATGAAGACGAGGCCGAGGGAATTGCCGAGGCCGGCGAGGAGGAGGCTGCGCCATTCGGGTTGGTTGGCGAAGCGCATGCCGGCGTTTACGCGGAGAGAATTCGAAAGGAAAAAAACGAAGAAGAATGGCGCATACATCGGGACGAGGATCAGTAGGGCCGGTTGAAATACACGCGCGCCCAGGAAGAGGAACCGGTAGTCGACGTGGAAGACGGCGTACACCACGAAGAGCGTCAGGAAAAACGCGGACCACAACACGGCGGCGAGCACGGCGGTACGGAAGAGTTCGCGCGGCGTGGTGGCGACGCCCCACGCGGCGGGCGAGGCTCCGGAGGCGCGGCCGTGGAGACGGTAGCCGAGGTAGAAGAGGGTGAAGCCGATGAGGCCGTTGCAGAACGCCCAGAGGACGACGGCGTTGTTCATGCGTTGCGGAAAAAACCACGTCTGCTCGCGGCCGGATGCCTCGGTGAAGAGTTTTTGGGAAAGCTCGCAGAACGGTATGTAGCTGAAGCAGGCGATGAGCGCGCCGGTCAGGAAGAACGTCCAGAAGATGATCCGACCGCGGCCCGAAGGCGCGGCAGGCGCGGGCGAGACGGGATGAATCAGGCCGTGGAAAAACGAAACGTGCGCGAGGAGCAGGTGCGCGAGCGGGACGAGCGAGACGAAGGCAGCGACCAGGGCGGCGAGGGAGAAAATCTCTTTCCAGGGCCAGACGCGGTCGGCTGGCGGGAGCGATTTTTCGAGCCCGAAAACTTTTTGGAAATAGGCGATCTGATCGGCGACGTCGGCGGGGCTGTAAGGTTGAAACGGATGCAGAACGGGCGGGTTGTGTACGACCCGAAGCGTGCGCGCGGAGGCGTCGCCGTAGCAGCGTCCGAGCTCAACCGCGTCGATTTTCGCGGCGGAGCCTAGACCGGAGTTGACGACCCGCAGTGCCTCGGGGGCGCGGCGCATATCGCCGTTTTTGAGTTCGTTGCGGTAGGCGCCCTCGTCGTGGAAAGCGTAACTGAGGCCGACGTTGGAGCGGACGGAGCGGAGGATTTTTTCGGTGAACGTGAGGACATAGCCAGATACGAAGACAGCGTGGACCTTGCTCGGCGTTTTGGACTTGAGGGATTCAGCGCCGAAATACGAGGCGGCCTGAATCGCGGCATTGCCCCCGGCGGAGTGGCCGGTGACGCCGATGCGGGTCTTGTCGATGTAATTGAGGTTGTCCGTTTCGGCGGCGTAGTTGACGACGGCGAACATGCCGTAGCCCTCGTTGGTGGCGGAGCGAGGGTTGGTGGAGGAGCTCGATGAGCCCTGCGAATAGGGATCGATGGCGATGACGACCATGCCGCGGCGGGCGAGCTCGAGGGAGATGTTGGCCTGAGTTTCCTTGGCGCGTTGGAAACCGGGCACGACGACGACGAGAGGCGCGGGCGTGTCGGCGGTGGCGGTGAGCGGACGGAAGAGATCAGCGACGATCCACTGGCCGTTTTGGGTCGGTAACCGGATTTCGGTGACGCGCACGTGGCCGAAGGAGGTTTGCACCAGCGAGGCGAGCCAGCTGGCGACGAAGATAACGACGAGGCACGTGGCGAGAAGAAGGCGGCTAGCAGCGAGACGCGGTGCGGAAACCGATTCGGGAACGGGCGAGGCGGTCATCGGGGAAGGGATTCGCGGTCTGCCGGTGGCGTCAAGCGGATGGTTTCGCGGTGTTGATGGCGGTGGAGTTGCCAGGAGTTCCAGAGGTTGTGCCAAAGGACGTAACACGTGGGGCCGAGGGCGATGAGCGGATTGGCGTAGGTCATCGCGAGGTAGATGGTGAACGTGGTGTTTTTTTGGCCGAGCGCTTGGCTTGCCTCGCGGGGGAACTCGCGGCCGCCGATCAGGCGACCGACGGTGAAGTTGACGACGCAGATGAGCAGTGAAACGGTGGCGACCTCGACGAGGACGGTGGACGAGAGCTGGGTTTGGTGATGGAGGAATTCCGAGGCGTTGGCGGTGATCAGGAAGATGGCGGTGACCCACGCGGAGAAAGTGAGGTTGCCGAGATGTTGGGGCCATCGGGCGGCGGCGGGGTGCAGGCGACGGATGAGCCAGGCGAGGACGAGTGGGGCGAAGACGAGCAGGCCGACGCTGCGGGTGACCTGCGCGAAGGCGTCGGGCGTGGGATGGCCGAGCACGAACGGCAACAGCACGGGAAAGAGCGCGGCGATGACGACGTTCGAAAGGAGAAACGCGGCGACGACGTAGGAGACGCGGCCGCCGAGGAAACTCGTGATGACCGGCGCGGCGGTGGCGGTCGGCGTAATGCCGCAGAAAAATGCGGCGAGGGCGACGTCGCGTCCGCCGACGAGAAAGCCGACGCCCCACGCGGCGGCGGCGATCGCGAGATTGGCGGCGAGGAGGAAAACGTGACTGCGATGCAGCGATTCGCGCGAGAAACGTGTCTGCAGAAAGACGACGAACAGCATCCCGATCACGAGCCAACGAATGAGCCACGCGGCGGTATGCGCCTGAGGAAGTAACGCACCGAGGGCAATGGCGGCGAGGATGGCGGCGGTGCGGGAAAGACCACGTTTCAAGAGTGTAATGGACCAAGACAGCAGGGGATCTGAGCCAAAGCAACTACGCCAAAGGCAGATGAATACAGTAGAGAGCTGGGCGTCCACTCTTCGGAGCGAAACTGCGCGCGGTCGCGCTGGTAAACCAGCGTCACGCTTTGATTTTGCTCACGGGATTGCTCACCGCGCTCGAAGCGTGGTGGTCGCCTGAATGTCTAGGCCAACGAATCCGGCAGCGGAGAGGAGTGGCGGTTCCCGCGGGCGACCGGCGGTGGACACGACGACCGCGCCGTTCTGGGGCTGCGTAACCAAGGGTTGATTC
>Ga0114970_10001489_pt1 | contig 17530 bp, 14 predicted proteins | sample M_140205_XF_Meta_FD_87030 | JGI IMG/M metagenome (GOLD analysis project Ga0114970, IMG submission 87030) | Freshwater microbial communities from Lake Montjoie, Canada to study carbon cycling - M_140205_XF_MetaG | ecosystem: Environmental > Aquatic > Freshwater > Lake | place: Lake Montjoie... | reverse complement strand
CGCGTTTTGATGCTGTCAAGAAAAAGTTTTGATTTGGCTAAATCTTCAGGAAAAATCTCTGGCTTCAAAAGAATATGTCGCACATTGATTTGTTCTCCCCTGCGATCGATTAATTGGATAATATGATACCCAAATTTGGTTTCAATAATTTCCGAAACTTCTTTTTCTTTGAGCCTGAATGCCGCTGCTTCAAACTCAGGGACCAAATCACCACGGTTTACATAACCTACTTCTCCGCCTCTTTTGGCTGTGGAGATGTCTTGGGAATATAAAACGGCTAAGGTGCTAAACTCCTCGCCATTGATAATCCTTTTTCTATAGGTTTCAAGTTTGGCTTGAACATCTTGTTTTTGCTGAAGGCTAATGGGTGGGGATTTTACGATCTGTGCTATTTCAATTTCAGCATTAATTAAGGGTAGGCTATCCTTGGGTATCTGATTAAAATAGGTTTTAACATCTGATGGAGTTGCTGCTATGCCCGCAGTAATTTTTGACTGCATATTTTGGCTTAGCAATTGCTCTTTAATCAGCTCTTTAAAATCAGCCTTGATTTCAAAAATAGATTTTTTATAATACTCCTCGAGTTTTTCTTCTGATCCTATCTGCTGAATAAAATATTTTATTCTTCTGTCTAATTCTGATTCTACCTGATTTTCAGTGATCACTACGCTGTCTAATTTCGCTTGATGAATAAGCAGTTTGCTTACCATCATTTGCTCAAGAAGCTCGCATTTGGCATGTTCATCTGCTGTGATTCGGGATAGCATTTGGTAATACTGCGCATCGATTTCCGAATACAATACAATATTGTTTCCCACTACCGCCGCAACACCATCAATCAACTTTTTTCCTTGCGAAAAGGACATACAAGTGTAAAAAGTGCAGATTAAAAAAAGTAGGGTCTTCTTCATTTTATTAATATTTCAAAATCATTATTTTTCAAGGCCTCTTGATAAGTATTGTCTTCCATTTGGCCAATAAGTTCTAGCTTTCTTTTATTCAAAATCATACTCTTGATGTTGTCCTTTTCAAAGCTTAGCGGTGAAAGACTATCTTTTATTTTAAATCCTTTGATGTTTACCAAATATACGCCTGTAGAATCTTGAATTTCGATGTAACGATTATTTTTAAGGAATTGTTCCTTATCATAGGTTTTTATCGGTATTTCTTTTAATAAATCATCAAATAATAACCAGGTATTGTCATCTAAAAAATAATTCAGTGCACTCTGCTTGCAATATTTTTCAAGCAACGCTCTGTCTGCTCCATTCTCTGATTTATACCAGGATTTTACCAAATCGAATTTGCTGTCTTTCTTTCGCAATTTCAAATACAATACCCTGATAATATTGTCCTTTAATGTAAAATTATCTTGGTTCTCATTGTAATATTTTTCGATTTCCTTATCGGTAACAATGGTGTCCAATTTCTGCCGAACCAGCTCTCGCTCATAGGCATAGGTTATCAACGAACTTTTATAATCCTCCAGTTGCTTGTCTATCTCATCATAAACCGAATTGTCTGAAATATTGGACTCGGCCCTATGTAAAATCAACTCCTGCCGTACCCAATTATTTAGATAGCTTTTTAAGATGTTTACACTGTCTTTCGCTGAGGTGCCTTTGGGAATGATGTTGTTGATGTTCTCCTTATAAAATTCTTTATCATACACCCTGGCGATGACATCTTTATTGCCTTTATGGAAATAGGAACAAGATGACCATATACTGCATAAGAAGATGCAGAAAAATAAACCTGATGGCTTTGGTTTTTCTTGTGCAGATGAATTATAGAATCGATACCCCAATCTTCAATTACTGAATAGTAGATAAAATATCTTTGTTGACAGAAACTGGATATTTTTTTCGGAGTTGTTCTATCCATTCTTTTTCCAAAAAGCTTTGATAATCCGCCGTCACCAAGCCTTTGGCATCCTCAAGCAATTTGGGTTGTGCTTTTAAAATGTTTTTTATTCGGGCTAATACAACCGATTTGTTTGCGTTTTTAGAAGGTGTTATCCCTTTCGTCCAACTTACGCTGTCCAAATAAGCATTCTCTCCTTTTTGATAGGTGCCTGAGGTGATGCTTAAATCCAATTGTGAGTTTTTATTGATTTCTTCTTTAATCTGCTCATCAGTGAGGTCTCCTTTTTGTAAAAGGGTTTTAACCTTTCCTGCAATGTCAGCATTTGCACAAGTATAAATACTTGCCTCTGCTCTTTCTGTCCACATGTAATTGCTTTTGTTTTTTGCATAAAATTGCTGTAGGCCTAAGGTGTCTTTTACCGCACGGGTCCATACTTTTTGGTCTGTGAGCTCAAACAATAATATGCCGTCTCTGTATTCCTCCATCAAGGATTTAAATTCAGGGAATTCTAAATCGAGTCTGCTTTCTTTTAAGCCGATGCAGCTTTCATTTACAAATTGATCATAGTTGGTATGCAGGCTTGAATTTAAATCTGCTCCTTTTCTTTTTGATTGATGGTCTGCAAGGTACTTAGCCAACTCTCTTTGGGTATAGCTTTTGTTTAGAATTTTAAATACCGGCTTGTCTAGGTTTGAAATTTTTCCGGCATTCCATTTTCCTTCTAGGTAGGTGGTGTCAATACCTGAAAATACTTCTGCTCTTGCCGCAGGAAATTCAGCGAATTGATATTCTTTTTGGATTTTATTGATTAATACACTCCTGCTCATTTCTGAACGAGAGTCCCTGCTAATCTTGGTTTTTAATTCCGATTGCATATCTTCATAGCTGCTAAGGTCTTTCTTTTCAAGACGCTTGATAATGTGCCAGCCAAAAGGGGTGCGAATTGGCTCTGAAATGTCCCCATCTTTTTTAAGGGCAACAGCTGCTCTTTCAAATTCAGCAACCATTCTGCCTGTCCCAAACAAAGGCAATTCGCCTCCTTTTTTTGCGGATGATTGGTCGTCAGAATATTGGGTTACCAAATCTTCAAATTTCTCTCCTCCTTTAAGCTTTTGGTTGATTTCATCAATTTTTGCTTTTGCCTTTAAGGTGTCTTCAGGAGTATAATTTTTAGGTGATTTGACCATAATATGTGCAACACGATATTGCCCCATCGCTGGACGAATTTCATATACAAACAACAAATGATATCCATATTTGGTTCTCACCACTTTTGATAATTCACCCGCTTTGGTATTGTATGCTGCGTTTTCAAATGGATATACCATCAACAAGGCTGTGAAATAACCCAGGTCGCCACCGTTTTCTTTGGCCGATGCATCTTCGGAAACTTCTTTCGCCAATTGATTAAAGTTTTCCCCTTTTTTTACCCTTTCAGCTATCTTGCTTATTTTGTTGTAGGCAACCAAGGTGTCTTTGGGAAGGGCATCAGGGCCTACTCTCACCAATATATGACTGGCGTGAATGTCTTTTTTTAACCGGTCATAGGCCTCATGCATCAACTTGTCAGTTACTTCCTTGTCTGATAGATAGGGTGCTGCAAGCTGCTTACGGTAATTTTGCAATTCGCTTTTAAAGGATGGGGAGGTGTCTAATTTTAAAGATTCTGCCTCTTTTACCTTTAATTTATAATTGATGAACAATTCCAAATATTCCTCTAAGGTTTTCTTGTCCGCTAGGTTTTCCTTGGTGGTGTTGTTCTTTTTGTAGATCTTTTCAAAGGCCGATTTGCTGATAGGCTCATTTGATATTTTCATTAAAACAGGATCCGATTTCTCTTGTGCCCAGACGCCCTGGGTTAAAAATAACAGAGTGCCAAAAACAAACAGTATTTTTTTTCCTGTCATGAATGATCTTTGTGTGTCCATTGCAACGGAATGTTTCATTTTTATTTTATTTATAAGGGTTTTGAATGCACAAAAATAATTATTCTACTGATACATTGAATAAATTCTATGATTTTAGTTTATAGGGCTTTACCGAATTAAGCTTACCATACCCTTTTTCTCAAAAGAAACGCCATTGAGGCCTCTGATTTGAATGATATAGGCATATATGCCCTGTGGGCAATGTTTTCCTGCGGAGGTGCCATCCCAACCTTCTGAGGGCAATGTGCTTTGGTATACCAATTCGCCCCAGGTGTTATAAATAGACATTTGATAATATCTTTCATCTGTAAATGAGGATATGGGCGTAAATAGCGGGTTTCTTCCCAAAGGGGTAAATGCATTTGGAATATAAATTGATGGGCTCAGCAGCACACATGATGAGTCGGAATAGCTTTGGGCATGGAATTGATAGATATTGCCTGCTCCTTCTTCTGCCAATACCCTGTAACACACCATTCCCTGATTTTCTGCATCCGTTTTCAAGGTATCTATGTAGGAATAGGTTCCCGGAGGAAAGATGCCTAGTGGTTTGAGGTCCCAAACCCCATCTATCGAGCGATAAATGGAATAGGTAAGCACTTTCCCGGACCATTTTTCATATTCACTCCATTGAACGTGATTGCTGAAATCCGAATTTGCCTGGGCCTTTATTTTGATTAAATGGCCTGTATTGGAAGTAATTAAATTATAGCCACAGTTGTCATATGCTGATACATAATAATAATATTCTGTCTTATTGGTTATCGCTGTTTTATCAGTGAATTCAATGAGTGGCGTTTTTGATGCCGGAATTTCTGCCAATTCGGTAAAAGGGCCTGCTGGATTATCGGACCTTCGGATACGGTATCCTGAAACATACACGGATGTATCGGTAAAGATTTCAAGTTGAACTTCATTGTGTGCAACTACACTTGCCGTTTTGAGGTAAAGAAAGGAGGGTGGAGGCATGCCGCTGTTAAAGATGCAGGAGGCATTTGAGGTAGAGGTTTTGTTTAATCCATTGTTCCATGCCCTTACAATATAACAATAGACTACCCCTGTCTTCAAGCCTGTATGCAGAAAGGTGTTGCCATTGGTGTTGCCAATGGCTTTGAAAGGGCCTCCATTTTCAGAACAATACACCACATACGTCGATATGCCTCCGGCAAGGTTTTTATAATTGTTCCACGTCAATTTGGCAGAGCGGCTGCATACATCAAAATTGCTATTCAAAAACAGCGTGTTATATAAGAGGATGGCCGGACTAATGTTTCCGCAGCTGTCCATTGCCGCAACTTTGAAAATCTTGCTGCCTGCGGCGGCAAGATAGGGTGGCGTACTTCCAGAATAATAAGTATTATATCGGCCTGAGATGGTATCTGTTGGCGTCCAAATGCCATTCATAAATGAATAAATCACATAGGCCTTGGTATCGCTTGATGGATTGATATTCCATCCGATGCCTGCATATCCGCTCAATGGGTTAACACTTACCGTGTCAACAATTGGAATGGCAGGAGGGGTAACATCTTTAAAAATTCCTCCGAAAATGGAAGAGGCACGCACACATCCTGAAGTGTCTCTGTTTTTAATTTGATAGTTCAGTTGTGTATTGCTGCAAATAGATACAATGGTATCTTTATAAAAGTTTGCTTGCGTAGAGTCAATCAAGGTCCAGATTCCTGTTGGATATTCTCTGTATATCAAATAATAGGGTAAGGCTCCTCCTGACTTGATAGAAGTATAAGGCCTATTCCACGAAATTTGAGCTGCACCACTATTGTTATTGATGACATCCAGCTTCATCGAGGCAAGCGTATCAGCCGCTGCAAAGGCATTTCCAAAGCAGTCATATTTGCTGATGATATAATAATACCAGGGATTGATGCTCGCATTTGCAGTGAGATGGGTATAGGTAGATTGTGCCAATACCAATACACTATCCAATAAAGTATACGGGCCGCCTTTGCTTTTTGATGCATAAATATAGTAGCCATGAAAAGAATTGCACGGGTCTAATGGGGTATCCCAATTCAATACGGTACTGCCACCAGGGTTTACGGATACGCACTCCAGCAGAGGTGCTTTGCTCTGCCCTGATGCAACATGCACAGAAAAGAAGCCCCCAAGGAGGATTATGATGAAAGGTAATTTGTATATGCGGGTAATCACCAAATTTGAGAAAGAATTTTTATTCTGATTCCTGCTTGCCTACCACCAATTCTACCATGCTATCTGCCTGAAGATATCGGTTGGCCAGATATTGGATTTCTGCGGGGTCAATGCTTTTTATTTTTTCTGTGTATTGCGTGTAATAATCGGCTTCAAGCTCAAACAGAATCAGGGTTTTTAATCTTGCTGCCAGCTCGAAGGGGCCATCAATACTCCTTAAAAAAGATCCCATGAGGAAATTTTTAACAAGTTGAAGCTCTTCAATCGGCACCAAAGACTCCCTTAAACGATTTATTTCAAAATAAATTTCATGGATGGCTTTTTCGCATACGGCATTGCCCACCTCACTGCTGATATAAAAAAATCCCTCCTGTAAATTTGACGCCAGTCCGGAGCCAATTCCATAGGTGTAGCCTTTGTCTTCTCGGATGTTGGTCATGAGTCTTGATCCAAAATATCCCCCCAAAATGGTGTTCAATATCTGCATCCCATGGTAGTCCGGATGCTTTTTATTGAAAAGCCTTTTTCCAATGCGAATGGCTGACTGAACGGCATCTTCTTTTTGTATGTTTTTTTTAACTGCCTTAAAAGTGAAGGGTTTGCTAATAATTTGCGATTGGATATGGAGGCTATCAGATTTTTCCTTGCCAAAATAATCATTCAGCAATTGGGGCATTTCTTTGCTCATTTTTCCTGCCACCAAAATCTTGCAAAGACTTAATCGATAATGGGTTTTGAAAAAGGATACCAAATCAGCCCTTGTAAGACGCTCATAATCATCTGCAACTACATGATGTCCATACGGATGATCACTGCCGAAAAGCAATTCCCTGAAGTGGTTTCTCGCAATAAAATCGACTTTTTCATTGTTTACGGAAAGTCTTTGGATGCTGTTTTTCTTGAAAATATCCAGCTCTTTTTCCGGGAAAATAGATTCATGCAGGATTTCAGATATCACAGGTAAAATTTTACCCAAGTGCTTGTTTAAGGTGAAAATCGATAAAAAAGCATTGTCATCACTATGCTCAGCTTGAAAATAGGCGCCATAATTGTCAATCATATATGCAATTTCTGCTCCGCTATGTTTTGCCGTTCCTTCGTTGAGCATGTAATTGGTTGCACTTGCCAATAGGGGTTTGTTCTCAAAAACAGGCCCCGCAGGAAATATAAATTCAATCTTTACCAAATCTTGTGTGCCTGCTTGAATGATATACACCGGTATGCCATTATCCAAATCAAGACGCTCATGAGGAGGGATGTCCACTTTGTTAATTTCTCCGAAATGGGGAGTGATTTCTCTATTTAATTTTTCCATAAAATGTATTGTGATATTTGAAATCCCGTGTCTAGTTTGTTTTGGTTACATAGTAAAGGCAGCAACAGTTTTCATCTGTAAAAATCTCTTCTGCTAACCTTTGCAAATCCTCGGCCTGCACTTCCTCGTATTTTTTTAATTCCTCATTCACCAGATTGGCATCGCCTAAAAGTTCTGAATACGCTAGATTCATCGCCTTATTCATGATGTTCATTTCAGAAAATTGCAGGGCAGATTCAATCTTGTTTTTTACCTTGTTTAATTCCGCTTCTGAAACCGCTTTGCTTTTCATGTTTTCAAGTTCCTGTCGGATGCTGCCTTCTGCTTCTTCAATGCTTTTTCCATCGGAGAGTTTGCCTTCAATCACAATGAGGCCTGCATCAATGTCGCCAGTAATGTAGGCGTTCAGCTCGCTAAAGAGCCTTTGTTCTTTTACCAACCTTATATAAAGTCGCGATGATTTTCCTCTCGACAAAATATCCGTTAAAAGGTCGGCAGCATAATAGTTGTCGTCTGAGCGCCCCGGACAATGGAAAGTCATATATAAAGCATCCAAGGGTACTTCTCTTTCTAAGGTCAAAATTCTTTTTTCAGTTTGTCGGGGTTCTTGCGGAAGCATTCTTTTGTATGCTGTGCCCGATGGAATGGGCTCAAACCATTTTTCTGCCAATGCTTTTATGTCTTGTAATTTCACATTTCCCGATATCACAAGTATCGCATTTCCCGGATGATAAAATTTTTTGAAAAAGTTTTTTACATCCTCAAGTTTTGCATCGGAAATGTGTGCAATTTCTTTCCCGATAGTCGCCCACTGATAGGGGTGGACTTTGTAGGCTAGTGGTCGAAGGTTAAGCCATACATCCCCATAGGGCTGATTGAGGTATCTTTGTTTGAACTCTTCAATCACCACATTTCTTTGTACATCTAAACTTTTTTCTGAAAAAGCCAGACTTAGCATTCTGTCGGATTCAAGCCAAAAGGCTGTTTCTAAATTGGATGCTGGCAAGGTCAGGTAGTAGTTGGTGATATCGTTGGTGGTAAAAGCATTGTTTTCGCCTCCAGCCATTTGCAAAGGCTCATCGTAATTGGGAATGTGTACCGAACCCCCAAACATCAAGTGCTCAAACAAATGGGCAAAGCCCGTTTGCATAGGGTTTTCGTCCCTTGCCCCCACATCATACAAGATGTTCATCGCGGCCAGTGGTGTTGAATCGTCTTCATGCACCAAAACTTTCAGCCCATTTTTTAATGTAAATTTTTCAAAAGAAATCATCGTATTTCTATAGTTTTAATGTGGCAAGATAAGATATTAATTTTGTTGCCATGCTTTGAAAAAATAAATTTCAAAGTCCGGCAATTTTTTCTTTGGCTTCTTCAAATTCCCGCCAAAGGTCTTTCATGATTTGTGATACCGATTTTATTTCTTTAATTTGACTGGCAACCTGTCCTATTTCTAGTTCTCCTTCTGATAGGTCTCCTTCAAACATTCCTTTTTTTGCCCTTGCTCTGCCCAAAAGAACTTTTAGCTCTTCTGCGCTTGCGCCTTGGCTTTCGGCTTCTGAAACGGCTTGCGCAAATTCATTCTGCAAGAGCCGAACGGGCATTAGCTTCTTCATGCGAAGCATGGTTTCTCCTTCTGAAGAATGGATGATTTTCTGCTTGAAGTGTTCATGGGCAGAGGATTCTTCAGCGGCAGCAAACAGGCTTCCGATCTGCACCCCCTCTGCACCCAAGGCAAAGCATGCCAACATCGCCGCACCACTGCCAATACCTCCGGCTGCTAGCAAAGGAATATCCGCCACTTTCCGTATCATGGGCAGCAAACACATCGTAGTGGTTTCCTCTCTTCCATTGTGCCCCCCTGCTTCAAATCCTTCTGCAACAATAGCATCTACGCCTGCATCTATAGCCTTTTGGGCAAACTTTGTATTGGCAATAACATGTACTACTTTGATGTCATTTTCTTTCAAATAGGGCGTCCAGATAGCCGGATTGCCAGCAGAAGTAAACACGATTTTTACACCACTTTCAACAACTACTTTCATCACATCCTCTAAATCCGGATAAAGCAAAGGGATATTGACACCAAAAGGCTTTGGGCTGGCTTGCCGACATTTTTGGATGTGCATTTTCAATACATCCGGATACATAGAGCCCGCCCCAATAAGGCCAAGGCCGCCGGCATTGCTTACCGCAGAAGCCAATCGCCATGAGCTGCACCAAATCATGCCCCCCTGAATAATTGGGTATTGAATATTAAATAGCGAACAAATTCTGTTTTTCATATTTATCGTCAACGAAGGTAATGAGAATTTAAAACTGCACAGATAAATTTGTTTGAAAATACAAAAGCGTGCATTCAAAAAATTTTATCGAAAAATAATTTCTTTGAGGTCATACATGCCTTCCGTTCCATCTTCTTTGTGGATACAAAGTTTGCCATCTGCCGTTATGTCTTGGATTTTTCCTTGAAATGTAAGGTCCCCGCTCTGATAGGTCGCCACTTCTTGATATTGGTATAAAGCATTGATATACGATGCTCTTTGAAGGTCTAATTTTCCTGCCTTTAGTTGCAAATAGCGCGCTTCTAAAAAACTACTTACCGCATGCAGCTCCTCTTTCAAGGGGTATTCTTTTCCGCTGAAAGATTTTTTCGAGGCTGCTTTTTGAAGATCTTCGCCAAAGCTTTCCTGGTTGATGTTGATGCCCATGCCCACAATACTGCTCTTGAGTCCACTGCCACTCCAAATATTTTCGATGAGGATGCCTGCCACTTTTTTGTGGTCTATATATAGGTCATTGGGCCATTTTATTTTGACCCTATCCCCAAATTCGGCTTTGAAATAATCATGTAAGCCAAGTGAAATGGCGATATTTAAAGTAAATTGTTTGTTGGCGCTTACAAAAGTTGGATAGAAAATAAAACTCACCGTAAGGTTTTTATGGGCTTCACTTTGCCAGGTATTTCCTCTTTGCCCTTTCCCTGCTTCCTGGATATGTGTCATTATGGCAGTGCCTTCCGCCGGTTTTTGTGTATTTAATAATTTGGCAGCAAAATTGTTAGTGGAGTCCGTCCTTTCTAGTTCAATGATGGATCTTCCAACGAATAAGGTATCGAAAAAGGGTTTATGCAAAAGAAATGTGTATTTTTGTTCAACAAAATTAGAAATAAAGAATGGGAAAAACCAAAAAGCTGAATGAAGTAAGTGCGCTAGCACAATTGGCAGTAGAAGGAATACTAGAAAAAAAAGGAAGTGATATCGTCTCTATGGACTTGCGAAATGTGAAACATGCCGTAACCGATTATTTTATCATTTGTCATGCAGAATCTACCACACAGGTAGGTGCTATTGCACGTTCTGTAGAAGAAGAAATCTATAAAGCAACCGGTGAAGATCCCTGGCATAAAGAAGGATTTCAAAATGCAGAATGGATTCTTTTGGACTATGTAAACGTCGTAGTGCATATTTTTCAAAAGGAAAAACGCGACTTTTACGCTGTTGAAAGTCTTTGGGCTGATGCAGAGGTTCTAAAAATTGCAAGTAATAATTAAATAAATGGATAATATTGTGGTTTAAAATTCAGTTTGAAAACCATTTATCCCCAAACAACAAGAAACTTAAAGCGTGGAAGAAGAAAAACAATCATCAGGGCCTGAAAAAAAAGGCAAAAATTCTAATAAACCGAAAATGCCGGGACAAAAATTTAATTTCAATTTCTATTGGATTTATTTGGTTTTAGCGGTCATATTTCTCTGGTTTTTAACCGTCAACTGGGGTGGTTCTCCAATTGCTGTAACCTGGGAGCAATTTGAAAGCGGCATGCTCAAAAACAAGGATGTCGAAAAAGTAATCATTGAAAACAGAGATATTGCTAAGATCTATATTAAGAAATCTTCTTTGGAATCCAATCCTTTATATAAGGATATTAAAAAGCATGCCATTGGCAATGCGGTGAATGCAGGTCCGCATTATGAAATAAAAATTCTTTCCGTGGAAATTTTTATGCAGCAATTGAAAGATGCGGAGATAAAATATGGATATACAGAAACAGAAATGATCAATCCTGCCTCTCAGGATAAGAATGATTTCTGGGAAAAGCTTATGGGCTGGTTGTTTCCCCTCATTATTTTTGTGGGTATTTGGATATTTATCATGCGCAGAATGGGTGGCGGTGCCGGTGGCAGTCAAATATTTAACATCGGTAAGTCAAAAGCGACTTTGTTTGACAAAGACTTGCAGGTAAAAGTTACTTTTAATGATGTAGCAGGCTTGGAAGAAGCCAAGGTGGAAGTGATGGAAATCGTTGATTTCCTTAAAAATCCTAAAAAATATACTTCTTTGGGTGGTAAAATCCCAAGAGGTGCTTTGCTGGTGGGTCCTCCCGGAACGGGTAAAACCTTATTGGCCAAAGCCGTTGCCGGAGAGGCACAGGTGCCCTTTTTCTCTCTTTCCGGTTCAGACTTTGTCGAAATGTTTGTGGGGGTAGGTGCTAGCAGGGTAAGAGATTTGTTCCGTCAAGCCAAAGAAAAAGCACCCTGTATTGTTTTTATTGATGAGATTGATGCCGTAGGTAGGGCCAGAGGCAAAGCGCCTTCTTTCAGTGCCAATGACGAAAGAGAGAGTACCCTCAATCAGCTGTTGACGGAAATGGATGGTTTTGCCACCAATAGCGGTGTCATCATTCTCGCTGCTACCAATAGGGCAGAGATTCTCGACAGAGCGCTTTTGCGTCCAGGTCGATTTGATAGACAGATATTTCTAGACCTGCCAGATGTCAATGGCAGAAAGGAAATTTTCAATGTGCATCTGAAGCCTATTAAAATTACTACGGATCTCGATATTGATTTTCTTTCCAAACAAACACCTGGCTTCTCTGGAGCCGATATCGCAAACTTATGCAATGAAGCAGCCCTTATCGCTGCCAGAAAAAATAAAACCGTAGTAGAAAAACAGGATTTTCTTGATGCCGTTGACCGTATTGTAGGTGGCTTGGAAAAGAAAAACAAAATCATTACCCCCCACGAGAAAAAAGTTATTGCCTATCACGAGGCTGGACATGCTACCGTTAGCTGGTTGTTGGAACATGCACACCCCTTGGTAAAAGTAACCATCGTGCCCCGTGGGCAGTCTTTGGGTGCTGCATGGTATCTGCCTGAAGAGCGCCAAATCACCACCAAAGAACAGATTTTAGATGAAATATGTGCTGCTTTGGGAGGTAGGGCCTCCGAGGAAATTACCTTTGGTGCCATTTCTACAGGGGCTTTGAGTGATCTTGAGAAAATTACGAAACAAGCCTATGCCATGGTTACTATTTTTGGTCTCAATGAAAGAATTGGAAACATCAGTTTCTACGATTCTTCTGGACAGCAGGAATATGCTTTCTCAAAACCCTACAGCGAAAAAACAGCCGAAATTATCGATGAAGAGGTAAGCAAGCTGATTGAAAATGCCTATATCCGCACCAAAGAAATTCTCACAGCCCATAAAAAAGACCTTGATCGTTTGGCCAATCTCTTGCTCGAACGGGAAGTGATTTTTATAGAGGATTTGGAATTTATTTTCGGAAAAAGACCCTTTCAAAAGGAATTACCCGCTCCTGCAAAAGGGGTGAGTAACACGGAAAGTCCGGTAACAGAAACATCATCAGCCATCGAACTCGACAAAGAATCAGATTTGCCGGTTTAGCATTTATCTTCTTTCATGCAGGAAAGCACTTCAAAGGAAAAAATTTTAAAAAAAATCAGAAAGGGTCTGATTGAAAAAACGGCGAATCCTTTTCCCGGTTTGGATATGGATGCCTCTTTGTTTCTGCCTGCAGAAGATTCTTTGGATATTCTTTTTGCCCAAAACCTAATCGCCGCAGGCGGAAGTTTTGTTTTTTGTGAAAATGAACTCGAATTTATTGAGCATTGCATAGAGCTGGCATCGGATAACGCATGGAAAAGTATTCTCTGCGTGGATGAAAACCTACAAGCCCTCTTGGATGCCTGCGAATTTCCGTATGTAAAACATGCCGGCACACATACCGGTCATCAGGTAGTGATAACGTCCTGTGAAAACTTAATCGCCAGAACAGGTTCTGTGCTGATCTCTTCGGAGCATTCAGGGAGAAGAGCCTCTGCTTTTTCAGCCGTGCATATCCTCATCGCCTATACTTCTCAGTTGGTTTTTGATATCAAAGATGCGCTCATCGATCTGCGAAAAAAATATGAAGAGAAAATTCCTTCTATGATATCCATTGTTACCGGCCCCAGTTCAACGGCCGATATTGAAGGAAAAATTATTCAAGGGGTGCATGGCCCTTCAGAAATTTTTGTTTTTATGATTGATGATGTACACGAAAATGGCGGATAATTGGATATCGATATTTGAAAGCTTTTTTATGCATGAAATTCAAATCGCCCAGTCCATTTTGGATCAACATGACATCCCAAATGTTGTTGTCAATAAAACAGATTCCATCTATCCCGTTAATGGACAAATTGAGCTTTATGTGATGCAAGACGATGCTTTGAAAGCAAGGCACTACCTTCAGACCGAAATGCGTTGATTCATTTGAAGGTTCTAATTTTAATCGCTATTCATCTATAAAATCAATTTCAATTATTATCTTTCAGAAAAAAAATTCATTTATGAAAACATTTTTAACCAGGGCTATTACCGGTCTTTTTTTTGCAATCACCTTGATTTCAGCTGTAGGGCTGAGTGAATTCTCTTCTGCTCTTTTGTTTTTGATTATTGCCATTGCAGGGATGTTGGAATTCTTTCGGATTCTAAAGCCCGCAGGAATAAAACCCCATTCTATCTTTGCCCTTTTGGCTGCTTTGGTCATTCATTTGGCAATCTTCTTGCTCAATAAAGATTTGATGGATTCTGCCTGTTTGGGCTTTTTATTGGTATTGTTTTTCATTCCTTTTGTTTTGGAATTGTATCGAAAGACCGACAGTTCCTTTTCTGATATTGGGTATACGCTCATTAGCCTGATCTATCTTGCCATTCCTTTGGCATTATTTCCATCCATTGGCTACCGGGGTGGAGTATATTCATCGCATATTCCTTTGGGTATCTTGTTTCTAATTTGGTCTAGTGATTCCGGTGCCTATGTGGTGGGGTCATTGATTGGCAGAACACGTCTTTTTGAGCGTATATCCCCCAAAAAATCATGGGAGGGTACTATTGGCGGTGGCTTGTTCAGTCTTTTGGTAGCGTATATCCTGTCGAGGTATTTCTTGGAAATCCGCACCGATCAGTGGCTCACTTTGGCGGTCATCGTGATTGTGGCAGGTATTTTGGGCGATTTGATAGAGTCGATGCTGAAAAGAAGCCTTCAAATCAAGGATTCCGGCAGCATCCTTCCCGGGCATGGCGGCATCTTGGATCGCTTTGATGCACTGATTTTTGCCGTGCCTTTTGCCTGGGTCTATCTGCAATGGATAGGTGCCCACTCTTAATAGTGATTTGATTTACTGATATTTCTCATTTTATTGCTTGGAAATGCCAAGGGATTGATTAATTTTTTACCTTTGCGCCGAAAAATAACTCTTTAATATGTCCACAGTGAAAGAAAAAAATTCGGAGAATACCCCTGTCAATGAAATCAATCCTTATGATTCCATGCTTGCTCGTTTTTCAGCAGCGGCAAATAAAATAGGGCTGGAAGAAGAAATATACAATATTCTAAAGGTGCCTGCACAGCAGCATATTGTTAATCTTCCTGTTACCATGGATAATGGTAAAGTACAAGTTTTTGAAGGGTATCGTATTATCCATTCCAACATATTGGGGCCATCTAAGGGTGGTATTCGCTATGCAATGGAAGTGAACCAGGATGAAGTAAAGGCATTAGCTGCTTGGATGACCTGGAAGTGTGCCATTGCAGATATTCCTTTTGGCGGTGCCAAAGGAGGTATTACCTGCGATCCTAAAAAGCTCTCTATGGGAGAAAAAGAAAGATTAACCAGGGCCTATACCATTGCGATGGCTGATGTTTTTGGCGCTGATAAAGATATTCCTGCTCCAGATGTGGCTACAGGCCCTCAGGAGATGGCTTGGATTGTAGATGCTTTTTCAAAAATAAACAGAGAATACATTCCTGCCGTTGTAACCGGAAAACCTCTTCATTTGGGTGGCTCATTGGGTCGTGTAGAAGCTACCGGCTTGGGTGTGGTAATTGCCGCCTTGGAAGCCATGAAAAAAATGGGTATTGATCCACAGAAAAGTACTGCTGCCGTTCAAGGTTTTGGAAATGTGGGTTCTATCACTGCCAAGTTGTTTACTCGCAAAGGGGTTAAGGTAGTGGCTATTTCTGATTATACCGGTGCCTATTATGATGAAAACGGTTTTGATATTCAATCCGCTATCGACTATAGGGATGCCAACAAGGGTTCGCTTGAAGGCTTCTCAAAAGGCAGAAAAATTAGCAATGAGGAACTCTTTAGCTTAGATGTTGATATTTTAGCGCCTTGCGCTCTTGAAAACCAAATTACCTCAGAAAATGCAAATGATATCAAAGCAAAATTGATTGTGGAAGGCGCCAATGGTCCTACCGCTTCAAATGCTGATGAAATTCTAAACAAAAAAGGCATCATTGTTATTCCTGATATTCTTGCCAATGGCGGTGGGGTTACCGTATCTTATTTTGAATGGGTACAAAATCGTGCTGGATACTACTGGTCTGAAGAAGAAGTCAATGAAAAAGCTGAAAAGTCCATGAAAAAAGCTTTTGAAAATGTATGGTCCGCATCTAAAGAATATGATGTGTCCATGCGCATTGCCGCTTACATTGTGGCTTTGAAAAAAGTAAGCATCGGACTGAAAGCAAGAGGACATTTCTAAAATATCCTTACGCATCGAACACCCTAAAGACACCGCCCTGTGTGGTGTCTTTTTAGTATACATCCATTATTTTATTTATAACAGATCATAAAAAAACCCCACCATGTTTCATAAAGAAGGTCATAAATTGTTAATCAGGTCGCTATTGATTCTTGCCGCCTTGAATTTGCTGCTATTCGTTTTGCCATTGCCTGAAATCATCACCTATCTATTTCTAGGTCTCAGTATTATTTTTTATGGCATCTTGCTACAGTTTTTCAGAAATCCCAAAAGAAAAACCCCTGTTGACAATACCAAGATCATTTCTCCTGCGGATGGAAAAGTGGTGGTGATTGAAGAGGTTTTTGAAAATGAATTTTTCAATGACAAGCGCATTCAGATATCTGTTTTTATGTCGCCTTTTAACGTCCATGTCAATCGGTATCCAATCAGTGGCAGAGTGGACTATGTTAAGTATCATCCAGGCAGTTTTTTGGTGGCTTGGCATCCAAAATCCTCCACTGAAAATGAGCGTACCACTGTGGTTGTTGAAAATGGCAAGGGTGTGAAGGTATTGTTCCGTCAGATTGCCGGCGCTTTGGCCAAGCGTATCATCTGCTATCCCAGTCTTGGCGATATTGCCAGGCAAGGTGAAGAATTCGGTTTTATCAAGTTTGGCTCTCGGGTGGATATTTTTCTTCCCCTCGGAACAAAAATCAATGTGAAACTGGGCGAAAAAGTTGTCGGCGGAGAAACCGTATTGGCTGAATTTTAATTCGCGAATCCAATACCTAGAAAGCTAAGGCTTTTTGTTTTCATTGCAATAGATGGACTTAGAAGGCGATATGCTGCAAATATATTTCTTCTGGATTACAATTGAATGAGCGCTTTAAAAATGACCTTCTTGCTGTGATGACTAATCAGATGCAAGTATGTCTTGTGAGGTCGTTAAACGAATCATAAAAAACTTTGACAATGGAAATGTACAAACGCGTTTATGTATTTCTGATTTCTCTATTTTTACTAACAGCTTGTAAGCATGCCGACCCAGAAGCCGCTATCAAAAATTGTATTGATGTGGTTTACACCCAGCCGGATCCCTATCACAACAAGCAGCTGGATACAGCGGTTTTTTCTCGGGATGTATTCAATCTGCTCAGGGCTTGCCGAAATGTTGAAGCCCAAGATCGCGAGCGCATCTTGCACAGCGCATACCCTACCGATAAGCCCAAGCTGATAGAAGGCGAAATATTTGCCGGGCTATATGAAGGCTATTCATCCTATTCTATCGAGAATATCCGTGTCAATGATGCAAAGGCCATCGCCGTTTTGGCGTTTCGCAATGATGCCTATCATACCGATTGGAAAGACAGCATTCTGCTCGTGCAGGAAAAGGGCTGGAAGGTAGATCAGGTGAATTACGGGAAAGGCGG
>Ga0114970_10001483_pt1 | contig 17565 bp, 15 predicted proteins | sample M_140205_XF_Meta_FD_87030 | JGI IMG/M metagenome (GOLD analysis project Ga0114970, IMG submission 87030) | Freshwater microbial communities from Lake Montjoie, Canada to study carbon cycling - M_140205_XF_MetaG | ecosystem: Environmental > Aquatic > Freshwater > Lake | place: Lake Montjoie... | reverse complement strand
TCTGGAGTCGAGCTTTCATCAATCCAATCGCTTCACTGCCGATGCAGCGCATGAATTGCGCTCTCCGCTGGCGATTCTGCAAGGCGAACTGGAGCAGGCCTTGCAACACTCGCCCGATGATTCTGCCGAGCAACGCCGCATCGTGCCGCTGCTCGATGAAGTGCAGCATCTCAAAGCCATCGTCGAAAAGCTGCTTCTGCTCGCCCAAGCCGACGCCGGCAAACTGCCGCTCGATCTGCAACCGGTGAACGTGAGCGACATGCTACATGAAGTCATCACTGATGCCGAAATCCTCGCCAATGGCCTGCGCATCGAACACGCCATCGCACCCGACTGCATCGTGCGGGCAGATTCCATCCTGCTGCATCAACTGCTGCAAAATCTCTCCGCAAACGCCCTGCGCTACAACCAGCCCGGCGGCTTCGTTCGCTTCACGCTCGCCCAAGATGAAAAATCGCTGCGCATCACCGTTGCCAACAGTGGTCCTGGCATTCCCGAGGCAGATCGCAAAAAAATCTTCCAGCGCTTTCATCGTGCTGATGCCTCGCGCAATCGCGCCGAAGGCGTCGGCCTCGGCCTCGCCATCGCCCGCGAAATCGCGCGAGCGCACGGCGGCGAATTGGAACTGCTCGATTCTCCTGCGAATGAAACCTGCTTTGGTCTGATCCTGCCGCTCTAATTTTTCAACTCGCTCAGCATTTCCAGCAGGTTCGTCGTGAGAATGACGCTCGCGTCTTCCTGCACCACATTCGTGCCGATCCACGTCTCATAGCCGCCGAGCTTGTGTTGCTCGGGCGTGGGCAGGTAGCCGTGGCGACCGTTGGCGAGCCCGATGACCATCGTCTGCGGGAACGGGCTGCGTTTTTTCAAATCGAGACCGATCTCGACAAACGTCTCGAACGGAATGCCACACACGGCCAGATCACCGATGCGAATGGCCTGGATCTTCACCGTGATGCTCTCCTCCGGCCGTTCTGCGGCGCTCACCACACTGCCAGCATAATTTTGCGCCAGACGCGGCAGTTTCTCGATCTCCGCCTTGTCCTTCACGGCAAGCACGGCCTTCGCGTCCTTCACCTCCTGCTCGGATGGCCGACGATACTTCAGCGTGATCTCACGCTGCAGCATTCCAAGCGGCGCGTCGGCACGATGCTTGTCGATCTTCTTCAAGGCAAACCACACCGTGTCCGCCGCCTTCTGCGCCACGATGCGGATCTGCTCAAACGGCTCACGTGGTGGTCGCGTGACGTTGAAGGGGATGTTGTTGATGTCGCCGGAGGCACCGTTCGACATCATGGCGACGAGCTTGCCATTCCCACGCAACCGCGAGGGCATCAGCCGCGCAAACTCACCGTAGTAATCCGCCGACACCTGTCCTCCAGGCGAACCACCGACGTAATGCAGCGCGTAGTTCGCGAACAAGCACACCTGCTGGCGCTTCGGATCCTGCACGGAGATGATCGTGATGTCGGGGTCAGTCAGACCGGCAGGATGATCCAGTACCTCGGGATTCGTGCCGGGGTTCATCTTCACCGCGTCGAGTTTACCAAACGGATTCAGCGGCATCTGCCCCGGCTTCAGATACCAGCGGCGATTGAAAACTTCGTCTGGAAGAGGATGGGCTGCCGCGCTTACGCTCGCAGGCTTCAGAGCCGCATGCGCCTGCACGATGGAATCCGCAACGCCCTCGACAAACAGCTTCCGATACGCCGCCGCAGCCTCGCTGCGTGTGTTTAAAGCGGAACCGCTGTGCGTGTGGGTGGAACTGACGAGCATCTTTTCAACGGGAATGCCCGTTTTGGCCGAAGCGATGGCCTTCGCCTCATCGAGCACGTCAGGCCCTGCGCCAAGATTATCGACCACGACCATCGCCAGCGTGGTTTTACCTTCCGAAAGCACCAGCGCCCGCGCATGCAGCGGATCGTGCGCGCTCTCCGCCATGTTCGCACTGAAACCACCGGGCATGTTCAGTGGAAAAATCTTTGGCGTGATGTCCACCGCCGCCGCTCCGGCACGCAAACTGTCTGTTTGAGCAAGAAGAGGCGACGTGACGACCAGGAAAGCACATAGAACAAATTTCATGACCGATGAATACGCATCCAATGCAGCGGATTCTCATGCCTCATCTACTTGTTAGCTGTTATTGTGTAAGCAACTGCTGCCTGCTTTCATCGAACAAGAGATGTCAATAGAGCATGCACTATTACAGCAGCCGCTTGCGCTTGAACCAGATGATCGGCAGCACGGCGGAGATGATGAGCAGCATGATGACGGCGGGGTAGGCCCAGGACACTTTGAGTTCGGGCATATGCTCAAAATTCATGCCGTAGATGCTGGCGATGAGCGTCGGCGGCATGAATAGCACGCTGGCGACGGTGAAGATTTTGATGATCTGGTTCTGCTGGATGTTGATCAGGCCGAGAGTGGATTCGAGCAGGAAGGTCATCTCCTGCGTCTGCTGATTGGTGTATTCATCCAGGCTCTTGATGTCGCGCATGGCGCTGCGGAACTGAGCCGCCAGATCACCGCGCATCCATGAGGCGGCGTTGTTGAGGAAGTATTGCAGCATGCGACTGAGGCTGAGCAGGCTCTCGCGCAGGTTCGCGACGAGGGCGCTGCGACGGCCGAGTAATTTCACCACATCGCTGAGATCTTTTTCGACGCCAGGATTCGCCTTGTGTGGATCGAGACGGAAAATATCACGGCAGATTTTCTTCATATCACCTTCAACGCCCTGCAAGGCATCGGCGATACGGGCGACGATGAGTTCCATCAACAGCAGGAAAACTGCGTCGCTGCTGAGCGGGGCTGTGCACTGACGCTTTGCCTGATCAATGAGTACGCGGAAGGCTAGGGGGTCCGCATAGCGCACGGTGGTGAGACAGTCAGGTGCGAGCACGAAGGAAATGGCGGTGCTGTCGGGATCAGGTGTGTCGAGGCCGACGGGTAGCCACGCGGTCATGTAGAGCGTGCCTTTCTCGGTGTAGAGTCGGCTGGACTCCTCGATCTCCTGCATTTCTTCGCGCGTGGGGAGTTCGTATTCGAGCCACTTTTCCGCTTCGAGTTCCTCACCGCGTGAGGGATTGAGCAGATCGAGAAAAACGAGGTTATCAGGGAACGGACGGGTCTTTTCGTCGTTCCAATCGATGAGTTGTCCTTGCTGGGTGAGAATTCGAACCATGCGTGCGGGGGAGGGGCACGCATGGTAGCCGCAGCGCACTCATGTGCTAGAGCAAAGTCGCGTCAGATGCGTTTCAATAACGTGGCAGTTCCGGGTCCACCAAGTCCGCCCAAGCATCGACACCGCCGCGCATGCTCTGTGCATGCACAAAGCCGTTCTGCCGCAGCCATTGCGCCGCACGCTGGCTGCGCATGCCGTGGTGGCAGTAGATGATGAGATGCTCCTGAGTATTCGTGAAAAATTGCGGAGCTAGTTCGCCAAAGCGCGATAGCGGCACCAAGACTGCATCCGGCAGATGGCAGATGTGCCATTCGTCTTCCTCACGACAGTCGATGAGACGGAAGGTGCGCTCACCTGGACGCTCCAGCAGGTAGCTGACATCCGTGGGGCCGATTTCGAGCGGTGATTCCGGTGTCATAAGATACGCGGGTGAAGATTAGGGCCGCACGGTGACTGGCGTGCCTTTGGCGACATTGTTGTAGAAAATGGCCGCCATGTGCGGTGGCATGCGCACGCAGCCGTGCGAAGCGGGATAGCCGGGTAAAAATCCTTCGTGCATGCCGATGCCGCCGCTGAAGCGCATGAAGTGATGCATCTTCGAGCCTTCAAAGCGTGTGCCGGGCGGCGGCTTGTCCTTCGTTACATCAATATTCGCCATGACCACAGTGCCAGCGCCATCGACGAAGTCGCCGTACAGGTTTGATTTATGCCACTGGTCTTTCTCGAAGATCTTGAAGTTGCCAGTCTTGGTCGCGTGCTTTTCATCGCCAGTGGAAAGTGCCGACACACCGGCCAGCGTGCCACCTTTGTAGAAGTAGGCTTTCTGGTCGCTGAGATCGATGACGATGCTCGCCGCACCGCCGACACCGTCGCCATCCCAGTAGGATACCTGATCGGCATTGTACATGGCAGAATGCGGCACGGTGTTGGACGGGAAAGCTTCGAGGTACTGCGTTTGACCACGCATGCCGCCGCTTTGGCAAGAGGCCAGCAGGACGAGTGTGGAGAACAGAAAAAGACGAATGACTTGGGGGACTAACAATTGACTCATGCGTGTGGGGGCGAGGAGCGTTTTCGTCTCGATGTATGCTCCGCCACGGGGCATCTGTCCAGCGTCAATCAATGCATGACGCAGTCCCTGTTCAGGCTGCGCACGCATGATAAGCCTTCTGTTTCAGCCATGTGGCTGATTACAGGTACAGCGGTGAACAAGACAACACGATCAAATCGACACCGGCTTCTTCGTCTTCGCGGAGGCGTAGATGGCGTCAATGACCTGCATTAGGCGCAGGGCTTGCTCGGGGGTGTTGAGCGGGGCGGCCTTGCCTTCGATGGCGTGGATGAAGTTCGCGGCGGAGCCTATGCGGCCCATGTCTTCACAGGCTGGGGTGATGATGGTGCGGTTCACACTGTGGCCGTTTTCCTGGACGTAGAGTTCGCAGGTGTCGATGGCGGTGTTATCGAGGCCGTCGATACCGAAGAGGCGCTCGACCTTGCCACCGGCCTTCGTGCCTTGGAAGACGACGGAGACTTCCTCACGCTTCACCATCTCCGCCCAAGAGACCTGGAGGCTGAGCACCTGGCCGCCTTTGAAGGTGACGAAGCCGTGCGCGGCGTTTTCCACGTCGGTGGTGCCGTCAGCACGGTCCGGAATGCCCCAGGGGCCTTTGAACTGCTTGTCGGTGATGAAATCGGAGAAGGTTTGGCCGAGCACGTGCGCAGGCTCGGGATAGCCCATGAAGTACATGGCAAGGTCGATCATGTGAAGAAGGTCAATGAGCGGACCGCCGCCGGAGAGTGCCTTTGTGGTGAACCAGCCGCCGAAGCCAGGGATGCCAGTGCGGCGGATCCACTTGGCCTGCGCGGAGTTGATTTTTCCCACGGTGCCATCGGTGATGTACTTCATCATGGCCTGCGATTCTGGGCGGGCGCGGTTGTTGAAGTTGAAAAGCACTTTGCGCTTCGCGGCCTTGGCAGCGTCGATGATCTCCTTCACCTCCTTGGCATTCATCGCCGGTGGTTTCTCGGAGAAGACATGCTTGCCGGCCTTGAGGCACTGAATGGTGAGCGGCTTGTGGAATTTGTTCGGGACGATGACACTTACCGCCTTGATCTCAGGGCTGCCTTTGAGCATCGCGTTCACGGACTCATAGGACTTGGCGATGCCGTATTTCGCCGCAGCCTTGGCAGCAGCGCCGGGGGCCGCGTCGGCCACAGCCACGATTTCTGCTCCCGCCTGACGGAAACCCGCCGCGTGATATTGCAACATGCCGCCTGCTCCGATGATTCCGACTTTGATGGCCATAAAGGTGTGTGTTTTAAGGTGGTTGATGGATGAAATCCGGCTGTGAGAATGCCGGTCTAGGGATGGGTAGTCAAGAATTGAAAGTGGCGATGCACGCGGTCACGTTCGCCAACCGTTACACACTCAGATTTCGACATTCGTCATTTGAAGGCTTCTTTTTCAACCAAAGCCACGTTTCTTGCCCCATGCCCGTCTCCACCCGACCAGCCACCGCAGCCGATCTCGACGCCATCAACGCGATCTACAATCACTACGTCGAGCACAGCACCTGCACCTATCAAACCGTGCCCAGCACCGCGCAGGAGCGAAGCGACTGGTTTGATGCGCACGGCGCCGAGCATCCCATCATCGTTGCCGAGGAAAACGGCCAAATCATCGGCTGGGGCTCATTGAGTCGCTTCCATCCACGTCAAGCTTACTGCCACAGTGTCGAGGACTCCGTTTACCTGCATCACGAGCATCAGGGCAAAGGTCTCGGCACTCTTCTACTCGGCGAACTCCTCGAACTCGCGAAAAAAATCGGCCACCACACCGTCCTCGGCGGCATCGACGCCGATCAGCAAGCCAGCATCGCGCTCCACGCCAAATTCGGCTTCATCAAAGTCTCCCACCTCAAAGAAGTCGGCCACAAGCACGGCCGCTGGCTCGATGTGATCTGGATGCAGAAAATGCTGTAGCGGATTTATGGAGTGGCGACGATTCGTCGCCAAAGAAGGCTCAATGCCGACGAGTCGTCGGCTCTCCATAGTATTGACGTTTGCCGCTCAACTCGCTAGAACCGCCCTCTAGCCAACGTCTTCACGCCATGCCCAGCGACCTCGCCCATAAGCTCTTCCGCCGCCGCCTTCTCGGCACGACGGCCATGGGCCTGTCCGGCGTGGCGCTGTCGTCCCTCATGGCCGAGTCGCGTTCACATTTCCTGGCGAAGGCGAAACGCGTGATCTGGCTATTCATGCATGGCGGACCAAGCCATGTCGATTTGTTTGATCCGAAGCCCGAACTCATCCGCCATGCGGGTAAGCCGTTGCCAGAGAGCTACGGTGCGGTCGAAACACGCCGCAAAGTCGCGCAGAATCCGCTGCTGGCACCGGTGAAGCCGTTTCGGAAGCGCGGTCAAAGCGGGATCGAGATCAGCGACTTCCTGCCGCACATGGCGGGCATCGCGGATGAGATGTGCGTCATCCGCAGTTGCCACGGCGACAGCGTGAATCATCCGCAGTCGGTCTATCAGATGAATACCGGCTCCGTCCAGATGGGCAAGCCGAGCCTGGGCAGTTGGGTTTCATATGGACTCGGCTCCGAGAACGCCGACATGCCCGCGTTCGTTGTCATGCCTGATCCCGGCGGTGGACTGAAAGGCGGGCCTCCCGCTTGGGGCAGTGGCTATCTCCCCGCAACGTATCAAGGCACCACGATGCGTGCCGGACCAAACCCGATCCTTGATCTGCATAGCCCGCAAAGCAGTGCGCGGCAACGTGCCACGCTCGATCTTATCCAGCAGATGAATGCGCAGCATCAGGCCAAACGCGAAGCCGATAGCGAACTCGACGCCCGCATCCGCGCCTACGAGCTCGCATTCCGCATGCAAAGCGCCGCACCGGAAGCCGTGGACATCTCGCGTGAAACGGCAGCCACGAAGCATCTCTATGGCATCGACGATCCGAAGACGAAGGAGTTCGGCACACGCTGTCTGCTCGCACGGCGCATGATCGAACGCGGTGTTCGCTTTGTGCAGCTCTATTCCGGCGATACGAATGGCTGGGACGCACATGAGAACGTGTTAAAGAATCATACTGACCTCTGTGCCCGCACGGACAAGCCCGTGACCGGTTTGATTCGCGATTTGAAGCAACGCGGCCTGCTCGAAGACACGCTCGTCATCTGGGGCGGCGAATTCGGCCGCATGCCAATGAGTGAAAAAGGTGTGGGTCGCGATCACAACCCTTGGGGCTTCACCACCGTGCTCATGGGCGCGGGCGTGAAACATGGCCATGTGCATGGAGCCACGGATGAATTCGGCCTGCGTGCTGCCGAAGATAAAGTCCACATCCACGATCTGCATGCCACGATCCTGCACATCCTCGGTCTTGATCATGAGCGCCTCACCTTCCGTCTCAATGGTCTCGATCAGAAGCTCACCGGCGTGGAAGAATGCCATGTCGTGAAAAGCATTCTGTCATAATCTATGACTACAGCTTATCAGAATGCACGACTGTTGATTCAACAGGTAAACGCAGACTCTGTTTTCAGGCAGCAATCCTCCAAGGAATGGCAGGGCCCATTTGACCTGCCATCCGAGGTTCTCGACTACTACCAGCACATGGGACCAGTCGATGTGCTTATCGAAGCATATGGAAACTCGTATTTTCTTCCTTCACTGGCTGAACTTTGGGCCTTCCAAGCAGGCTATCGTTATTTAACGCCTTCTGGAGAAGCCATCAGAGAGTGGGATGACGATTGGATTGTCATCGCTGACGAAGGCGGCGATCCATTCATCTTTTCGCAGTCATCAAAAAGTATTTTCTTTGCTCACCATGGAGAAGGATCTTGGCATCCCGAAAAAATCTTCGATTGCCTTGGTCACATGGTCGAATGCTTTGCAATTCTCGGTGAGATCGTGACCACAAACCGCGAAAAGCTTACTGATGAGGACTCCATGATTATTCTGGAATATGCAGAAAGCGCTCGTAACCGGCTTGCCGTAAGCTTTGGCTCCATAGCCAAAGCAGATCATGCTCTCATGTTCCTTGGTTGGTCGAACTCAAAATACGAATCGCCATGACTAGAATCTTTTTTGTTTTGGCTTTAGCATCCTTTAGTGCCAATCACGCGCGCGGTGTTGCGATTCACGCTTCCGCCGATCCGGTGAAGGACGAGCCGAAGATCACGGAGAAAGACCGTGAGCACTGGGCCTTCAAGCCGCTGCAAACCGCACCCGGCAAGACCAGCATCGACGATTTCATCGCTCCAGAGCCCCAGGCCGATCCCGCCACGCTGATTCGCCGCATTACGTTCGATCTCACCGGCCTACCGCCCACACCGGAGGAAGTTGCGGCGTTTGTCCAAAATCCATCATCGTTCGAGTCCATCGTGGACAAACTTCTCGCAAGTCCGCGTTACGGCGAACATTGGGCGCAGTGGTGGCTTGATCTCGCTCGCTTCGCTGAAACCGACGGTTTCGAATACGATGCCGAGCGCAACCGCGCCTGGCAGTATCGCGACTGGGTCGTTGACGCGCTCAATCACGACATGCCCTTCGATGTTTTCGTCCAAAAGCAGATCGCGGGCGATTTGATGGGCGATGAAACGGCCACAGGCTTTCTCTTTGCCTGTCCCGACATGCCGGATCTCAACAAACAAGACGAGCGCCGCCACGTCCTGCTCAACGACATCACCACCACGGTCGGCTCTGTGGGCCTGGGACTGACCGTCGGCTGTGCGCAGTGCCACGATCATGCGTATGACCCGATCAGTCAGGCCGACTTCTACCGCCTGCGGGCCTTCTTTGACAACACCGTGCTGCCCAAAGAGCGCAAGCCGCTCGGCCCATCCGTGCGTGTCTTCACCGAAGGCGTGCCAGCGAGCACCGTCTTCGTGCGTGGCGACTTCAAACGGCCTGGTCCCGCCATTCAACCCGCGTTTCCACGCATCTTTGGCGAAACACCAACGAACGCCGACCGCGCCACACTTGCCAAGTGGCTCGCCAACAAAGACAACGCGATCTTCCTACGCACGATGGCGAATCGAATCTGGCAGCAGCACTTCGGCAAACCGCTCGCCGCCACCCCCGGCGATCTCGGCCATCAAGGCGAAGCACCAACGAATCCCGCGCTGCTCGATTGGCTTGCTGCCGAACTGCCGCTTCAAAGTTGGAGCCTCAAAAAGCTACACAAGGTCATCGTGATGTCGCAGCACTATCAACAGGCCTTACTGCCGAAAAAACGCCTCACTGGCGAGATGCTGCGCGATGCCATGCTGAGCGCCAGCGGACAGCTCAACCTCAAAACTGGCGGCCCCGGCGTGAATCTGCCGCTGCCAAAGGAAATCAGCGGCACGCTGCTCAAGGGACAGAACGAAGTGACCAAGGATGCGAGTGAACACACTCGCCGCAGCATCTACACCTTCGCCCGCCGCAATCTTCGCAACCCGCTCTTCGAACTCTTCGACCGTCCCGATGCGCAAATGAGCTGTGCCCGCCGCAACGAGTCCACCACCGCTCCTCAGGCCCTCATGCTGCTCAATTCCGACTTCGTACACAGCATCGCCGCCAAACTCGCCGCCGATTTGAATGCAGCGCACGGCTCCGATGCCACCGCACTCATCACTAATGCCACGCTGCGTTGCCTTGCACGCCAACCGACCAAGCAGGAGATCGAAGCGGGACAAAAATTCCTGCAAAAGCAAACAGCGCTGGCTCCGAGCTTCCGCGAAGCACTCGTCGACTACTGTCTGGCCTTGCTGAACTCGAATGAGTTCGTGTATGTGGACTGAGTCATGAACGAACCATCATCAAACAACGGAGCCTTCATCGCCAAACTCGGTGCATGGCTGCAACTCGCGCAGGTGATCGGCTTCGGAGGCACGGTCATCGGCATGATGAAGGCTTTCAGAGTACTAGGAACCAGCGGCACCGCTAATCCTGCCAAACTCAGCGGTGCAATCGGCGAGGTGCTCACATCGACCTTCATCGGCATCGCGGTGGCACTCATCGGTGTCATTCTCGTGATCATCGCCATCACCGCCTGCCGTTATCGCGCGGCGTGGATGTTCTGGTTTCTCTGCATCTACGGCGGCCTGATGATCTTCAGTTACTTCTTTCCCTTTGGTCTGTTTTTCCTGATTTTTGCCTTGGTGAAGAAAGCTGAGTTTCTGCCTCCGCAATCGGTGGTAACGGCATCTCTTCCATCTTGAAAAGGCGAAGGCGCCGGGGTTTCCCCCGACGCCTTCATGTGGATCGGCCCTCATAAGCCGGATTCTGTGTCCCCGATGCCTTGCGGCACCTGGCTGTGATCATTTATCTGTCGGGCTGAGCGACCAGCCCGCCCCTGCTTGCGCAGTGGTGCGACTATTACCCGGAGTTATCCATCCCTTGCGGGACTTGCGGCCAGGCGGGCCTTTCTCCTGTTCTGTCTTGCACCGCATGAGGTTTGTCGTGCCCCCTTCCTCGCGGTTGGGGCGGTGGGCTCTTACCCCGCCGTTTCACCCTTACCCACACTTTCGCGCAGGCGGTTTGTTTTCTGTGACACTGTCTGTGACCGCGGCTTGCACCGCAGCCCCCACGCTTTCACGTGGCATGCTGCCCTATGGTGTCCGGACTTTCCTCTGGCATCCCGCCTTGCAGCGAAACACCAGCGATCACTCCGGCCGACCCGCAGCGAGAGTAAAGGCATCAGGCGAAAGGGCAAGCGGGGCCTTTGCTTTGAAAAAAACCGCAACTTTGATGAAGTCCCGAGTGTTGAACGACTCGAACCCGAATCAACCTATGAAACTCGTCCCCACCCTGCTCCTCGCCCTCACCACCGGCCTTGTTACGATCCACGCCGAAGACGCCCCCAAAAAAGCTGCCGCTGCCGGAGCTGGCAAAGGCGCTGGCGGTGAAAAGATCAAGGAGATGATGTTGCAAAAGTTCGATGCCAATAAAAATGGCACCCTTGATCCCGAAGAACGCGAAGCCGCGATGAAAGCTTATCAAGAACGCAAAGGCGGCACCCCGAAAGGCGGATCGCCCGGCACAACGGGCACCGATGAGTCCAAGGGCGGCAAGATGCAGGCTATGCTGCTGCAAAAGTTTGATGCCAACAAAAATGGCGTCATGGATCCCGAAGAACGTGAGGCCGCGATGAAGGCCATGCAGGAACGCAAAGGCAAATCTGGCGGCTTCCCAGGAGCCGGTGGCGGCACCTCCACGGAAAGTGGCAGCAAGTTCCGCCGTCCGCCAGAAGCACCCAAAGAGGGCGAAGCTGCGAAAAAGTAAGCGCGATTAGCCTCAGTTCCCGGCTGCGTTTTGGTAAAGCTTCATCAGAGCGTGCCCCTCGGGGTATTGGATGTCGCTGATCTTCCAAACATCGTCCTGCTGGGTGAGTTTGAAGGTGATGCGTGTCTGCTTGTCGAAATTCACGAAGCTTGCCACAACCGCGGCCTTGTCGCCATCGACCTTGGCTTTGCCGATGACGAAGTTTTTGATCTCGGTGTCCTGGGCGTTGTAAAGCGGATCGAAATCAATCGCACCCACCTCGCCCTTTGAGGCTTTGATGTCTTTCCAAATCAGATCAGCCAGTTCCTTGGTGAAGTAGTGATCCACCAGCGCCCGATCCTTGTCCTGAAAGAAGGGCGACTTCTCTGCATCATGCGCTTTGTAGAGTTCGGCCACCAGCGCCTCGGGTGTCGCCGTTTTGTCAGTAGCGAACAGGTTCAGATTGAAGGCAACGAGGAGCAGAAGGAGTGAAAGAGCACGCATGCGGCTGCTATCGTTGCAAAGGTTCGATTGTCGAGATTAAGAACGCAACTGCACTACTTCACTCTTCTGCCCTCTTGCCCTTCTTCTTCGGCTCCTCCGGCTCCTCCGGCAATGGCTGGCCCTTCTGTGCGGCTTCCCACTCGGCGTAGCCTTTGTTCTTGCGGCTGCCGAGGTATTTGTAGGTGTCGAAGATTGCCTCGTTGCCAAGCACACGCGGATCCTTTTCGTTCTTCAAGATCGCTTCCATCTGCGACCGCAGTTCCTGCTTCTTCGCGGCGAATTTTGGATCTCCAGCAAGATTCTTGAGGCATTCGGGGTCTTTGGCGATGTCGAAGAGTTCTTCCTCCGCACGGTAGGCGAAGGCGAGATCGAAGAATGGGCCTTTGTGATCGACGATCCATGATTTGGTGGGTCCGTCATCGCAGTTGCCGAAACCGGTCTCGGGATTGCACGCAGGCCAGCGCTCGGGGTGGTAGTTGTGACTGTAGAAAAACTCGGGCGTACGGATGGCACGCACCGGATAGCCCCAGTCGTTCGGGCGGCCAATGTCGTGACGTTCCTTGCCCGCGAGCATGATTTTGCGATCTTCGATGAAGCCGCTCTTGTCGCTGCGCAGGATGTTTGCGAGGCTTTTGCCGCTCATCTGCTCATGAATCGGCAGTCCGGCGAGTTCTAGGTAGGTCGGCGCAAGATCACGCACGTTGATGAAATCTTCGACGACACGGCCCGGCTTGATGCCTTTACCCCAACGCATCGCCAGCGGCAGATGGTAACCGTCTTCATAGATTTGACCCTTCACGCGAGGAAACGGCATGCCATGGTCGGAAGTCACAATAATAAGCGTGTCATCGAGAATACCCTGCTTCTCCAGCAGATCGAGCGCCCGCCCGATGTGTGTGTCGGCATACTCAACTTCGATGGCATAGTCGGCGAGATCGCCGCGCACAGTAGCGTTGTCGGGCAAGTAGCCGGGCACTTTCACGTCCTCGAGTTTTTTACCCATCCGCACGCCGGAATCGAGTTCGTAGGCACGATGCGGCTCCTTGAAGCCCATCCAGAAACAAAATGGCTTCGCCTTGTCACGCTGTGCGAGGAAGCCGTCGAAGTTGTGCGAGTAATCCGTCGCCGTGATACCCTTGGCGGGCACTTTCTGTGTGAATTGATCAAACGCAGGCCCGGCAGGATTACGGGTGCGGCCCTCAAGCTTGAACTCGCCCGGCCCCCAGCCTTTGCCAGTCAAACCAACGGTGTAGCCTCCCGCTTCAAGCAGATCAGGATACACGGCGAACTTTGGTGGAAAAAGGCCGTTGTGGCAGACCGCTTCTTCAAGCTGCCAGGAATTGCGACCAGTGAGGATCGTCGCACGGCATGGGCTGCACTTGGGATTCGAGGTGAAGGCGCTTTTAAACAACACGCCTTCCTTTGCCACACGGTCGAAATTTGGCGTTTTCACCCAATCGCAACCATACGCGCCCGCATGCTGCCAGCCCCAATCATCGAAGATGATGAATAGAATGTTCGGACGCGGCGCATCAGCGGCCTGAGTGGCTGGAATCAAGATCAGGGTGGCAAGAACGAGTAGAAGAAGCTTCATGCGCGGTGAAACGCACTCAAAGGCACGGCCTATCAATTGGCTGCGGCTTCTTCGACACTCACGCAGGTGCAGATGAGATGGCGGTCGCCATAGACGTTGTCGATGCGTGAAACCGGTGGCCAGTACTTGGCTTCCTGGACCCATGGCAGCGGGAAGGCGGCGGCTTCGCGCGTGTAAGCGTGTGGCCATTCACTTTTCGTGACTGCGGCAGCGGTGTGCGGTGCCTGCTTCAGCGTGTTATCAGTGGGGTGGTATTTGCTGCTTTCGACTCCGATCATTTCGGCATGAATGCACTGCATGGCTTCGCAGAAGCGGTCCAGTTCAGATTTGCTCTCACTTTCCGTCGGTTCAATCATGAGCGTGCCTGCGACGGGCCAACTCATGGTGGGAGCATGATAACCGAAGTCCATGAGACGCTTCGCTACATCTTCGACGGTGACCTTGTGGAAGTTGCTAAAGTCGAGGATGCATTCGTGCGCCACGAGGCCATTCGTGCCTTTGTAGAGCGTGGGGAAGTTTGATTCGAGTTTCTTGGCGACATAGTTCGCGTTGAGGATGGCAATCTTTGTCGCCTCGACCAGTCGTGGCCCCATCATGGCGATGTACATCCACGAGATCGTGCAAATGCTGGCGCTGCCCCATGGCGCGGAGCAAACGACGCCTTCACGACGATCCGCCCGCCAGGTGTGATGGCCGGGCAGGTGTGGACGCAGATGCGCGGCAACAGCAATCGGTCCAACACCTGGACCACCGCCACCGTGCGGAATGCAGAAGGTTTTGTGTAAATTGAGATGGCACACATCCGCACCGATGCGGCCCGGCGAGGTTAGGCCGACCTGTGCGTTCATGTTCGCGCCATCCATGTAAACCTGACCGCTGTGATCATGCACGAGGCGGCAGATTTCGACGATGGACTCCTCGAACACGCCATGCGTCGAAGGATAGGTAATCATCAGCGCGGCCACCTTGCCCTTGTTGGCATCAAGCTTCGTTTTGAGATCGTCGAGCGCGACGTTGCCGTTGTTGTCGCAGGTGACAGGCACCACTTTGAAGCCGCACATGACGGCGCTGGCGGGATTGGTGCCGTGCGCGGACGTGGGAATCAGGCAGACATCGCGATGATCTTCTTTGTTTGCCTCGTGGAAGCGTTTGATCGCGAGAAGACCGGCATATTCGCCCTGCGAACCGGCATTGGGTTGCAATGAGACCGCATCGAAGCCGGTGCATTCGGCCAACCAAGCTTCGAGATCGCCAAACAGGGTGCGATAGCCTTCGGACTGATCGTGGGGGACAAAGGGATGCAATCCATTCACTTCCGGCCAACTCAGCGGCATCATCTCCGCTGAGGCGTTCAATTTCATCGTGCAGGAGCCAAGCGGGATCATGCTGCGATTCAGCGCGATGTCTTTCGACTCTAAGCGATGCAAGTAACGCATCATCTCCGTCTCGGAATGATAGGAGTTGAACACCGGATGCGTCAGATAGGCCGAAGAGCGGTGATGCAAGGATGAGCAGTTCAGCGGATGCGCGTCATCGAGCACGGGTGGTTGCTGCGCCTTCGAAATGCCAAACGCAGTGAGCAGATTGAGTAACTCTTCCTCGCGCACACGTTCGTCCAAAGCCACGCCAACAGTCGTGGCGTCAATTTTGCGCAGATTGATGCCGAACAACAGCGCCCGCTTGAGCGCGTCATCGGCATTGCTGACGCGCACGCTGATGGTGTCGAAGAAATCATCGCTCAGTACATCGAGCCCAGCGCGGAGGAGTTCACCGGCCAGCCAGACCGCCGCGCCATGCACACGCTGAGCGATGGCCTTGAGCCCCTGCGGGCCGTGATAGACGGCATACATCGACGCCATCACTGCAAGCAGCACCTGCGCGGTGCAGATGTTGCTGGTGGCTTTTTCGCGACGGATATGCTGTTCGCGAGTTTGCAGCGAAAGACGATAGGCTGATTTCCCCGAGGCATCCTTTGACACGCCGATCAATCGTCCTGGCAGGCGACGCTTGAGTGGATCTTTGACGGCCATGAAGGCCGCGTGCGGGCCACCGAATCCGAGCGGCACACCGAAACGCTGACTGTTGCCGACGCAGATGTCCGCGCCGAATTCACCCGGAGGCCGCAAGACAGTGAGAGCGAGCAAATCAGCACTGACGACGAGCAATGCACCCGCCTCATGCACTCCTGCGGCTAGTTCAGTGTAATCATGGATGATCCCCAGTGTGTCTGGATACTGTACAAGCACGGCGGCGAGTCCTTTAGTGCCATCATGTTTCCATTTGAGCACATCACCGACTTCCACGCGAATGCCCAGCGCATCCATGCGGGTGCGCACGACCTCAATGCAGTGTGGATGGCATTTGTCAGACACAAAGACGCGTGAAGCTGCCGTGACCTGCGCCACGGCAAGACCAAGCGCTTCGGCGCACGCGGTGCCTTCATCGAGCAGCGAGGCATTCGCGACATCCAACGCAGTCAGATCGCGGATCATCGTCTGGAAATTGATCAGCGCCTCGAGACGCCCCTGAGCGATTTCGGCCTGATAGGGCGTGTAAGCCGTGTACCAGCCGGGATTTTCGAGGATATTCCGCTGGATGACTGGTGGCGTGAATGTGTCATGATAACCAAGACCGATGAATGAGCGCAGCACCTTGTTTCGGCTCATGATCTGACGGATGCGGCGCAGTGCTTGTTCTTCGCTCAATGGCGGCTGTAAATTGAGTGCCTGTCGCACGCGAATACCTTCGGGCACCACTTTGTCGATGAGAGCATCGAGTGTTTTGAAACCAAGCGTTTGCAGCATGCTCTCCGCTTCGGCAGCGGAAGGACCAATGTGACGGCGGGAGAAGTTCGTGGGCATTGAAGTCAGGGCTTTTTCAGACGGCCCAACGCTATCAAGCCGGAGGCCGGTGTCACTTGCCAAACCGCGCCCAGAATTTTTTCTCTGACGCTTTTTGTTTGCCCTTGGCCTCGCGCAGCAAGGGAGCCAATGCGGCCAGATTCATGATCCAGTGGTTGATCAGGTTGAAGGGCCAGCGCAGCGGGCGGGCAAAATCGACGAACAGCACGACGCGATAGCCGTCGGTGTCGTTCCAGACTTCATGATTGTAGGTGTCGTCAAAAATCACCGCCCTGCCCTCCTGCCAGGCATAGACCTGATCCGCGATGCGGATGCGGCACTGATGGCGCGGCTCCGGCAACATCAAACCGAGATGCAGGCGCAAAACGCCAGCCCACGGACCACGATGATGCGGGATGTGCTTCCGTGGCGAGAGGATCGAGAAGAAGCCGGTGGTGCAGCCAGGGATCGCCTCCAGAACCTTCATCGTCTCCGGGCAATGACGGGCGTTTTCCGTGCAGTCCATGCCGACGCCTTTAAGGAAGAAGGTCTTCCACTGGTCATCACCCTGAATCATGCCGACCTCCTTCACGATGTCCTGAAAACTGGGCATCGCGTCGCGGTATTGCATCACCGCGTCGAGTTCGGCGCGCACCTTGGTCCAGTCCGCCTCGATCTGCGTCACCCAAGGGAAATATCTGGAGTCATAGATTGGCGTGTCGGCATGGATCGAGCAGTGGGCGATCACGGCCTCAAAGACGTCCTGAATTCGGTTCGTGAGATGCTCCAATAGGCCTTTGGCCGCAAAGGTGCGATGACGACGGTGGTAGGCGTCGATCGGCTTGAGTTCAACTCCAGCGGGAACAGTGGCGGCAGAAGAAGATGCTTCGGGGGGGGGGCATGATTTAGATGAGTCACATGAGTAACGACTCTGTCACATTTTGCAGCCAGAAACAGCGCACAAAAATTGGCACGAAACTGACATTGCTTGAGTCATCCACCTCAGCCGATGTGCTTGCGATAGGCCTCCGCATTCATCAAGGCATCAGCTTGAGCGGCGTTCGAGGTCTTGATCTTGAAAATCCAGCCACCGAGGTAGGGGTCGCGATTGAGCAGCCCTGGGTCGCTGCTGAGCGCCTCATTGATTGCCACGATTTCACCTGAAACCGGCGCGTAGATGTCACTTGC
>Ga0114970_10001482_pt1 | contig 17578 bp, 17 predicted proteins | sample M_140205_XF_Meta_FD_87030 | JGI IMG/M metagenome (GOLD analysis project Ga0114970, IMG submission 87030) | Freshwater microbial communities from Lake Montjoie, Canada to study carbon cycling - M_140205_XF_MetaG | ecosystem: Environmental > Aquatic > Freshwater > Lake | place: Lake Montjoie... | reverse complement strand
TCGATGGCAGGTCGGTTGGAATCGTCGCCAACCAGCCAGCCTTCCTTGCCGGCTGCCTCGACATCAACTCATCCGTGAAAGCGGCGCGCTTCGTGCGTTTTTGTGATGCCTTCAACATCCCGATTATCACGTTCGAGGACGTCCCCGGCTTCCTGCCCGGTACCGAACAGGAATTCGGCGGAATCATCCGGCACGGTGCGAAACTCCTCTACGCCTATGCCGAAGCCACCGTCCCCAAGATCACCGTCATCACGCGGAAAGCCTACGGCGGTGCCTACTGCGTCATGGGCTCCAAGCACATCCGAACCGACATTAACCTGGCCTGGCCCAGCGCCGAAATTGCCGTCATGGGCGCCGAAGGTGCTGTGAATATCATCTTCCGCCGCGAACTGTCGGGCGCTGGCCCCGAAGCTCGGGCAGCGAAGATCGCCGAATTTAACGAGCGCTTCGCCAGCCCCTTCATCGCCGCAGAACATGGGTACATCGACGACGTCATCGAGCCTCGCGACACGCGGAAGCACCTCATCCGCGCCCTGCGCATGCTCGAAAACAAGGTGGACACCATGCCGCGCCGGAAGCACGGTAACATCCCGCTGTAAGTGCTACGGTTTCTCGGGCAAAGCCCACGAGTAAAGAACACCGCCAATGCCGGTCACCAGATGCTGACGGCCATCCAGCATAAACGTAACGGGCTGACTCTGCATGGTGGCACCGGCCCCTGCATGCCACAGGGTCTTCCCATCGCTGGTACGCAGCGCCAGAACGTTACCCTGCGCGTCTCCTGTGAAGATGACTCCGCCTTCCGTGGTCAGCACACCCGCTCCCGCTCCGGTGGGGCCCAAATCATGGGTCCACCCAGCTTTGCCGGTCTGGTAGTCAATCGCCTGAAGCACGCCCGTGCCCCAAACACTGTAGTCCGCACCAGCCCAGCCAAAAGCACCGTCGGCCGGTTTGTTGAAGTAGATGGCGTAACTCGGGTGAGTGCTCACAATGAACAGTCCCGTCTTCGGGTCAAAACTAGGAGAGCGATAATTCGTCAGGCCCGCTTCGTCCGGTGCAATGATTCGACCATCCGGAGCCGGTTCCTTCTTCGGGTTGGGGATCGGTTGCCCTTTCTTATCCACACCGAGAGACCAGTTCACAGGGCCGAAGGTGCTGGTGAGCAGGTTTTCTCCGGTCAGACGGTCCAGTACAAAGAAGTAACCATTGCGGGACGCCTGCATCAGCATCTTGCGGGGCTTGCCCTTAAAATCAGCATCCACAAGCACCGGAATTTCAACGGCATCCCAGTCATGCGTATCGTGCGGAGACGGCTGGAAGGCCCACTTCATCTTGCCGGTCTCGAGGTCGAGAGCCACAATACTCCCCGTGTGGAGGTTATCGCCGGGGCGCGCCGGACCATTCAGCACCGGCGTTGGATTCCCGGTACCCCAGTAGAGCAGTTTGGCTTCCGGGTCATAGGTCCCGGTCATCCATGTCATGCCCCCGGTGGTTGCCCCAGGAGTCCCGGCGGGAGGCGTACTGTCCCAACGCCACTGCGTCTTTCCCGTTTCCGGGTCAATCGACTTCAGGAAGCCAGTGAGGTTATCAAAGTCGCCCGAAACGCCGACCAGGACATGATTGCCCACAATCAGCGGCGAAAGTGTGCTCCAGTAACCGCGGTTCGCATCCGCGATGGCTACGTTCCAGCGCACTGTACCGTCTTTGGAGTTCAGGCAAACCAGGTGAGCATCCGGGGAGACAAAAAACAACCAGTCCTTGTACATGGACACGCCACGCGAGCCAATATGAAAACCCTTATTGGCGGGATACTGATACTTCCAGATCTGCCGACCCGAGCGGGCATCCACGGCATAAACCACATCCGGAACACTGAAATAGATCACGCCATCAACTACGAGCGGGGAAGCTTTGATCTGCGTAGCCGCGCCCGTCTGGAAGGCCCAGGCCAGCGACAGGCCACCGACATTGGTGGCGTTAATCTGAGTGAGCGGGCTGTGACGGCGGCCCGAATAATCGCCATGGTACGCCGGCCAGGAATCGGCTGGAGGCTTCAGCAGCATCTCCGGGGTGATGCCCTGCCCGAACAGGGCTCCGGCGAGCACAGCGGCCACTGCAAACGGTCTGGTTACGGAATTAAGGAAGCTCATGGATGTGGTCTCGTGTCTCGTTTACTGCAGTGACAGCAGGTAGGTCATCAGGTCGTGCAGGTCGTCGTCGCTGTATTTGGGTAACAGTTCCACGTGAGCTTCAGCAGGAGCGTCCACTTTGATTTTCACTTTCGATGTCGAAAAGGACCGGAAGCGTCCGGTCGGGTCTTTCAGCGCCACCGTGAACTCATCCTGGAATACCCGGTCGCCGGTGATGGCTTCCCCTGTCGCCGGCGTCACGGTTAATTTCACCTTCGCACCGCGCGGATACAAGGTCCGCTGCATCAACTGGAGTCCCGCGTATTTCTTCGCGATTCCTGCCAGATCCCCGGTCACCGAATGGCACTTCGAGCAGGTACCAGCCCCGTTAAAGTAGGCCTTGCCCTTTGCCACATCGCCGGTCTTCAGATCGGCCGTTTCCACACCCTTACGACCACCCGTCTGCGACTCCGCAATCCTCTTCTGGTCGTGGATAAAGGCAACCAGAGCTGCCAACTCCGACTCAGCCACCGCAAACTTCGGCATAATGCCCTGACCGTTGCGAACCACAGGCCCTATCTTCGAGCCGTCCACATCGTCTGCGACCAGTTTCGACCGAGTCAGGTCAGGCCCGGACTCGCCGCCACCCGTATCTTTGCCGTGGCAAAAGGCGCAATTCTGAAGAAACGCCGACTGCCCGGCACTCAGCACGGCGGCGGAGTACTGCTTCGCCGGCGCAACAGACTTCGGCACCGGAATATCAGCCTGAGCAGCGACGAAGGGAGCCGCAGGCACCAGTGCCAGGGCGAGACACCCGAGGCGGAGGAAAACGCTGGAATATGACATGGGATCGCTCCCAGATTATCACCGTCGCCCTACTTAACTATTTCGGAGGGAAATCCAGAGCGGCCGCACCGTCGAATACAGTGTACGTTGCCACCTGTTCGGGCGATTCGTTGATCGGTGACCGCTGGTACTCAAGCCAGGCATGCCCTTCGGGAAGCTCACCTTGCTTGCGGATTCCGATTCTAAGGTCGGTTGGGATTCCTTGCCTCTGCAATATGGCTTGAAGGACAAGGGAACGGATCAGGCATGTCCCCCCCACGCCAAGGGACGCTTTAACCACTTGCTGCACCCTGACGGCCTGTCTGAGCACACCCGATGGCTCGCCCTCCTGCGACTTGTATACCCGACCTGATGACCAGGCACTCAACAGTGCGCTTGTTCTGGCCACGCCCAGCAAAGCCACCCCCCAGCGCACCCCTGGTGGAAGTATGATGGCTTGCAATGCCATCCTGCGCTTGCAGGGGTCCATTCGCCAAAAGGTCCGTATTTTTCGGAAGTTCATGATCACGGAGTGCTTCTGTCCTGATTGTAGCGATGCCGGTCGGACCACCTTTGGTAAACTCGCCTCAGGTGACAGGCCTCCCCTCTCCACGAATCCTGGTCCCTCTTTTGAGAGAGGACCCGGATTTCTCTGGCCTTGATGACCCGGGACACTGGGCGGAAATTCAGGAGACTGCGGTGGCGCGCCGCATCGCTGCTGTGGTCGCCTATGCAGTCAGGCCCAGAGTTTCACCCGTGCAGCGTGAATGGTGCGATCAGATCCTGACCGACAACTGGAAGCGCCACGACGAATGTATTCGTCAGCTCGATTTTGTCCTCGGGCTATTCTCGCAGGGTGGAATCGAGGTATTGTCCCTGAAGGGCCCAATTTTAGGCCGGAGGCACTTTCCCGTGCCCTTTCTTCGAAGGCCTTCCAGAGATATCGATCTGGCTATTCGAGAGTCGGATTTGGAACGGGCAGCCAACCATCTGGTCGCAAACGGTTACAGGCAGCAGGGCAGCATCAGCGAGGCAAAGCTCACCAATCACCATTTGGTGATGTATTCGTCGAACCGCCCCAGAGTGGAGCTTCACACCCGCCTCAGCCATGGGCCGCGTGGCATTCGGGTTGACGAATTCTTCGGGCGGGCCGCAGTCCACCAATTGCCCACCGGTCGTGCGGCAGCTATCCCGTCCGCAGGCGATGAGTTGCTGGGCTTACTTCTCCACTTCGCAAATGACCGTTTTTCCTCATTTTTTCACATGTACGAACTCCGCAGAGTTTGGCGGTCTGCCCACCCGGACCTGCAAGCCGAGGTTATCTCCCGTGCGACCGCACACCGCTTCGCGGCAGTACTGTGGCTGACCGACCTGGCATTCCAGCTGGTTTGGTCCGAGACTTTTCTCCCAGAGGGTGTCTCAGTGCCAAACACATGGCTTCAACATAGATTGAACAGTCACCTGCTGGCTGAGATGGAGAAGAATGTAGCCACCCTAGGACCCCGGACTTTGGCAAGAAGGCTCAAGGGGCGGTGGCTCGATCTGCAAACAACAGATAGTGGTAGTGATGCCCTGGTGATGATTGTGCTGATTCTAAGAGTCGCTCGACGCGAACTCTTTCGCATATGAGCGTGGTTGCGATGAGGCACGGTGGTAAGACCCACTGGCTGCGCCCCCAAAAACAAGCCGGGCACATCTCTCATTTATTTGAGAGATGCGCCCGGAGAGGAAGTTTAAAGATGTTGACCTAGTTCTTGCGGCGGCGGAAGTAGTAAACCGAGCCTAAGCCGGCAAAGGCCAGGAATACGGTAGAGGGCTCTGGAACCTGCGATGGATCAATTTGGTTGAGCGTAACCGCTGAAAGAGCAACTCTGGTATTCTCGAACCCCACTGACTGACCTGCCGACAGTTGATTCCTGATCGTGATAGAGACGAGAAAATCGGTTGCGTAAAATGACCCGAAGTCAAAAGTCTGATAATCCAGAACCACGTTTCCCGTCGTTGATGCATATCGATTCGTGGCACCGGTCGTATACCCGCTGGTGTAGGCATTTGCTGCCGTAACCGTACCATTGCCAGCGTTGGCATTGTACGTTCCCGAAAGAGTCGTGGCAATGTTGACCCCCGCAACAGTTGTGGGCGTGCTGGATGTCGCATTTACAGACGAGCGAATCGTCTGTCCATTCACGAGGTCAAACCGGGCGATCTTAACAGAGTTGACGCCCCCGGCACCATTCGATGAATCGTCGAAGCGGAACTCGACGGTGGTGTTCTGCTGGTTAATTCCACCCCAATAATCGTTTAACAGAGTGTAAACCTTATCTACGCCGTAGATACCGACAGCAACGACAAAGGAAGACGGCGTCGTCGTTGTGGCGGCTGTAATCCAGGTGCTCCGTGTCGTGAAGGACGGATCATTTTCACGCTCAAAAGTCACCCCCCCCGCAACGATCGTGTCCGTGGTGGGCGCGGTCGTTGGTGCGGAACTGGAAAACAGGCTGGGCGAATAGGTGCTTGCCTGAATATTGAACCCGGTGCCCGTCGCCGGAACCACACAGTTGTTCCAACCGGTAGCGGTCATGCTAACGGTATTCGAAGCGCCCGAGCAGGACGTTGTGCTCGCCGGATTGGGATTGGTCGTGACGTTGAGCACAGGATTCATGTACTCCTTCGTCAAGCCATTTGTACCAGCCGTGCCGGTTCCAATTGCGATCTGCCCTGCATTCAGGGTCCACGCACTGGCTATTGCCGCCACGCAGGCAGCTATGTAGCGAGTAGTCATAAAAATTTCCTCCGGAACGGGAAGATCCCGACCTATGTAATGAGGATACAACGAGAAATCGCATTTTCAATCATCAAAATTGTGGGGCAGGGAGCCAGCAGGTCCAGTACCATAACATTTCTTTTGTTTTTTATAACTTACAAAGGACAGGCATCGGCAGTTCTGGCCTAAGGCAACTCCGCTGGAACATTTTTGCGATCAAATGTATCGTGCTGCCATGTTTCGTGAATTTCTTCGCCCCTGACGAGGCTCAGCTTGGGCATTCACAAGATCTCGTTCAACTGCCTCGACCATCTTGCCGATTCCACCAAGATCCCTGGGCCGTGAAAGGTGCCGCACCGGAGTCGCACCGAGAACCGCCGCACAGTCCCGCATATGAGACGCAAGCAAATCTGCGCCTGCATGGCGCAGACGGATGAAACACTCTCTGGCCATAGTTGCCCATGCATCAATTGCAGTCGCGGGCAGGCATTGGGTCGATTCGCCCTCCCCTAGTAGATATATTCTGGCGACGGGCAGCGTAGGCGGGATGCCACCGCGGTGCAAGTTCAGGCTGTGTTTGTCATATACCTGGCGGGCACTGGGATCCAATTCAAGAAATGTTTCCGCTGCGTCCAAACATAGTCGCAGTTGCGGAGGGCCAGAACATAATTCGGTGACACCATCCCTGACCCGGACCGGAGCCACATCATCTGCCACCACCGGGTAACCGTGCCGGTGAAATGCAGCGGCCGTGGTTGACTTGCCCTCCCCCACACGCCCCAGGAACAAAACAGCGTGGTCGGCGATCCATACGGAGCTCGCGTGCAGTGGAAGCCAACCGCGTTGCCGCAGCAGATAGGCGAGCATTCGAGCCGACAACAGAACTCGGACGATATCGGGGGGCGCACCGGGGAGCAGCTTTACCGTAATCTCCCGACCCTCAACAATGTAGAACTCCCCAATGTCGCGGATCTTGACAAGCTCCTCATTCAAGGCCGTCTTAGCCACTGTTTTCGGGATCTCGCCGTAGCGGATGACCACGTCCGCGCCACCGACTTCGGGAGCAGATGGGAAATCGACGAGATCAATTTCTGAATGGATCGTAAGACCGTAGGCTGAATACCGACGCATGGGATCTTAACTGCTGAACGCAGGAAACTGACGCAGGAAATTGATCAGGTAGATAGTGCGGGGAACTGGCCCCAGCGCCGCGCTGTAGCTTGCCGAGGCCTCGCCTCCTATAGGTTTTGCAAGGCTACGCAATCTGTCCACGTCAACGACATCATGCACCGGATCAGACTTTCGGATCCCATTGATGAATTCAATCGCTTTGGGTAGTTGCTCATTGTACCGAAGATGGTAGTCTGGCGAATACGGCAACTTGGTCGCTCGCCAGGCCAGAGACCGGGGTAGCATGTGCTCGAATGATCTCTTGGCCAGGTATCGGCGGATTCCGTTCCGGGATTTGAAGTGGGCCGGTACGGCAAGGCAAAACTCGAGGAGCTCCGGATCTCGAAATGGGCTGGCATGAAAAAAAACGGATTCTCGTGGCCGGGTGGACATGAGACCATCCAACGCCAGTGCACGTTGCACATCCTGGAGTTGTTTTTTTTGAGTGGCCGGCCAAAATGGGTAGCGAGGAAACAAGCGTCCCGGAAAAGTACGAATGAAGGAAGGGGAAAAGAAATGGGTCTCGGTACGAGGGCGGGGCCGCCACCAATAGTGTTTAGCCTCACTTGCCAGGAGCCGCGCTTCGGAAATTCCACTCAATTGCCGCTTACTGCGCAGCGTACTCAGCAGCGATGGGAAGCGAAGTTGCAGCGCACTTTGAAGAAGGTAAGGGCTTGGCGACTCGCTAATGGTGTGTTCACCCCAATCACCGCTTAGTAGCATATCGGCACCATTCCCTTGGGCCACGGAAGTCACTTCATCAAGCAGAAACCTTCGTGAATACCGAATGCAGGAAGTATGAAATAGAGAAGGATCGTCAATACCGTCAAACGGCCCACGCCCGACTGCCGGGACGTAGCGCAGTTCCATATTGTCAAGGCCGCTTAGTTCGGCCATAAATGTTCTTTCATCCGGCAGATCAGAGTTGTCGACCTGATTAACGGCACCGAGAGCCAGAAAAGTTCTGTTGGACTTCCTGAGGCATTTCGAAAGAACCACGGCCAGCACCGATGAGTCCAGGCCACCGCTGAATGCGAGAGATGGCGACTTGCTCGACGCCACCCAGCGAGACACAGCGTTTTCAACCAACTCTGCCGTCTGCGCGAAAACGTCTTCCTCTCGCACAGGCAGTAAGTCGGCGTGAATTTCGGGCTGCCAATACGCGGCTACCTCCAAATGATCGCTGCGCGCCACAAGCCAATGCCCAGGAGGCAAAGAACATATCCCCGCGAATAGAGTTGCCCCCGTCTCAACTTGGCACGCACCTACAAACCTGGTAGCAGCGAGGGTTTCCAAATTGAGAACTCTGTGGATGCGAAACCCTTCCAGCATGCTCTGCATGTCGCCCGCAAAGGCGAAACAGGAAGGGGTCCGATGGTACACAAAAGGGAGTGACCCCAAGTGGTCACGACAGGCAAAGAGTTCGCGACGTTGCGCATCCCAGATGGAGAATGAGTAACGTCCAGCCAGGACTTTAGGCATCTCCGTGCCCCACCGAGCATAAGCATGAAGGATCAGGCTAAAGTTGGAACCTCCGCCTGAGGATTCGCAGCCCAACGCTCTGCCGAGCGCGTTACCGTTTGAAAGGTCGCAGTGACCTAAAAAAAAAAGGTGTGGGAGGGCCTCCGTCCAGCCGAAACCGGATTCCATCCCCGCGAAATGTTCGCAAAATCGATAGTGAGGGAAGCGACAAAACTCCGCAGCTTGATTGAGCCCCGGATCCTCGAAATTAACTAATCCCAAAAACGACTTGGCTGGCCAAAACCCCAACACATTGATTTACCTAAGTTCCCGAGGAACTATTGTCAGTATCTGGGTTCCCGTCGCCGCCATTACCTGGGTTTCCAAGTACAAACGCTTGAATGGAGCCTAAATTCACCAGACGCGGCGTTGAATAGCCAGCTGCCTGAGTCTTGTCCTGAACTTGTGATGAATACATCGACGCCCCTTTACTGTTTGTAAAACGGGGAAACATCTTTCCCCGATGCGTAATGATTGCAGAACGACCCCGGCGAGATCAATACCCCGGGACCGTTTGCAGTACCAGTACCAGTGTTAACTTGCTCTGGGCAGCCCGGGCGGCAACCATCGCCTGGACTCTTTTCAATTTGTTATTAATACTGCTGCGTCAGTGCAAAATCGAATCGCCGGTGCCACCGCAGTTTGCCTGAAGCCAACAGGCCGTGGAAATGACTTGGTGGTGGAAACCGAGGAAAACCCCAGACCGGTTTCCCGACTTTTCCACTCGCCGCCAGAGACGACCGTTCCGGCTGGCTCTTCATACACCAAAACTAAGGAAGGGACATCGGTCGCTACGCTTCCGACTGCCCCCAGTTTCATGGTCATCCTTCGATTGGAAAATGCTGACTAAAGGACGGCTAAAGGAGGAACGGCTGATGTTTTTTTCATGCGAACCGTGATTTGGTTTCCGTCATCGAATCTGAAAGCCCGAGAACTGTCGGAGAAAATGAACCAGATTCACCGTTGTCGGCACCCCAGCCGCAGATTTAGACTGGATCGTCGGTCGCCCCGGAGGGCGCCCGAGATCACTGTTCGGCTGGAGGTGCCGCGCCAGTTCGTCTACATCGACCACTTCCCGGACAGGATCGGACTTCCGGAGGCCCCGCACAAATTCGCGGACTCCGCCGAGTTGCCGGTTGTACCTCAAGGCGTAGTCAGGTGAACCTTGCATTTGGTGTCGACGCCAGGACAACTCCGGAGGCAGGATCGACTCGAACGCCTTCCGAACAAGATATCGCCCATATCCTTCCCGCGACTTGAAAACGGCAGGAACGGCGAGGCAGTATTCGATCAGATCTTTGTCATTGAGTGGGCAGGAATACCCCGTCACATACTCGGGCGGCAGGCAGGCGCGAATCGCACACCTGTCCCGGACGTTCGCCATTGTCCGGAGTTCCGCCTCACCAGAGTCCGGCCAGAGGGGCGGGTATCTCCGAGTTCTTTTCGGTGCACCGTTTTGGAACGCCGGGTTCAAAAGGAACGCCGATCGGTCGAGGGGCCGACCGAAATACTGGCGCATCTCGCCCCCGAACAGGCGAACTCCCGAGACCCCCCGATTGGCCGAGGTTAGTCTCAATTCCCGACATAGGGTCAACCCGCGAAACCTGGTCAGATGCTCCAGAAACCGCGCCGCGGGTGTTCCGCTGACACCCATTTCGCCACCACCGCCATGGAGCAGCAACTCTGTCCCGGCGGATGAGGCGGCCTGGAAGACGGAGTCAAAAAGATAGCGCAGGCCTGGCAATCGGGGAGTCGTCTCAAATAGGGTTAGATCCCCAAGGCCATCAAAAGGACCTTTCCCGGCAGAGTCCACGAACGCCAGCTCCACATTGTCAAAACATCTCAGCTTTTCCATGTAACAACGTTCGTCTGGAACGTGGCCATGATCCGGGTCGTTTACAGCACCGATGGCCAACAGAGTCAGGCCCTTACGTCGAAGCCAAGGGGCCGCAGCAGCCACCAGCGCAGACGAATCCAGCCCCCCGCTCACCATCACGGCTACACGCCGCCGCCCAGCCAGTCGCTTCTCCACTGCGATTTCGGTTAGCTGTCTAACCCGTTCGTAGATCTCCCGTTCGTTTCCCGAAACCAGGTCCGGCCGGATCGTCGGCGTCCAATAGGAGCGAATCCGCAAGTCGCTTCCGGATGCCACCAGAATCGAGCCCGGTGGGAGTGCATAAATCCCCTTGTGCAGGCACTCCCCAGCTTCCGCAGGCAGAGTATCGAAATCCCCAAAGGCACGCAGGGCAGTGACATTTAGCTCACGCGGACACCCTTCGGTCCGCAACATGGTTCGCATGTCTCCAGCCACAACCAGTGACTGCCCGTGCTGCCGATAAAGTAAGGGCAGTGACCCCAGATGATCGGTACAGGCCAGCACACGCCCCTGTCGGCTGTCCCGCAGCGCGAAAGCGAATTGCCCCTCCAGTTGTTGGGGCAGCTTGTCGCCCCATCGTTCGTAGGCGTACGCAAGCAGCGACAGATCGTGGCAGTTTTCTGCCACAGCCCTCGCAATTCCGAGCGAAGTGACAAGTTCCTGGCGGTTGTGCAGTTCCACGGAACCCACAACCGCGATATGCGGCAGCCCGACAGTGGACCGAAGGCTGCTCCAAGCTGTTCCGCAATCGCGGTCGCGCCCGTAGTCAGTTTCCAGAACTGCCGAGAACGCCTCCCAGGGCCAGCATTTCGACTGCCGCCGGACCGCGTCCCGAACCATACAGCCCCTAACTGGCGGAGCCGTCTTCTTCCGGCAGGGCGACATCAGCGCCCCCTGGGTTCGGCCCTCCCAGAACAAACGACTGCAGGGATCCCAACTCAATCAACTGCGGAGGTACATAAGACTTGTTTCCACTTCTGGACAAAACGCCGGTCTGCATTGGAACCCACCTCAGGAAATTTCTGAAATATGCGGCAACGTGCAACCACACGAGGGTTCGCGCGCCAGACAGACAGTTCCACAGCGGGACACGCCGTCGTTTCTAAGGAAGCCCCGGGGACAGTGTCAAACGGTTGGGGAAGTTGCGCGCAACAATCCGGCCTGCAGCAGTTCGCCGACCAGGGTTTCCAGATCCGCCTGCAGCGTTGCCGACGGAACTGAGTACTCCTGTTGCAATTGGGTGACCACTTTAGAAGGCTCCCCGAGTTCCATCAACAATTCCCACATACGCGTACCTGTATCGTTCAGGCCGTAGTACTGCTGGTTGGACATGTTGAGAAGGACCGCTTCGTCGTTCAGGCGCTGGAGGATGACGGATTCTCCGATTTCAACGCGGGACGGAAGCATGGGGAGAGTGAGCGAGAAACGCAAATTGTGAAGTTGGTGGACCTGAAGGGATTCGAACCCTTGACCTCTTCCATGCCATGGAAGCGCGCTCCCAACTGCGCCACAGGCCCACAACGACTCAACGAACTCAGTGTAACACTACACCTTCAATCGCCCGGGCCGGAACCCACCGACCTCGTAAAACTTGCTAAATTCTCGCCCGCGTGCCATACCCGAGTGCGCTCCCGGCTTACAATAAAAGTTTGATGCGCCATTCGCGCCGGGTTGCGCTCGTAGTTTCCACCCTTCTTATCTCGTGTTTCGCCAGTTCGTGCGGCCTGCTCGTGCGCTCCAGGACCATCCTGCGGCACGGCAAGCCCGTCGTTCAGGGGCAGTCACCCAAGCTCCTGTCCGCTACAAAAACGCAGTTGAACGCCCGTATCACAAATCTCTACAATCCAATCAGCTCCTTCCAGGCAACCGTGGACATGACGCCGTCCCTCGGCAGCGTCTACAAGGGCCAGATCAAAGAGATTAAGGACGTTCGCGCTTTTGTCCTCTACCGTAAGAGCGCCGATATTCGAATCATTGGCCAGACCCCCGTGGTCCGTACCCGGGCCTTCGACATGGTCTCGAACGGCATCGTTTTTCAGCTTTTCGTCTCATCCAGAAACCTCTTCGTGCAGGGCGACAACAGTGCCCCGGCAACTTCAAAGAATGCCTTGGAAAACCTGCGTCCGGATGCCTTCCTGTCGTCCATGCTGATTCGGCCCGCCGGCCCGGACGAGACCCTTCTCCTGATGGATGACACCGATGAGGAGAAGGCCGAGTACGCTCTGCTTTTCCTGAAGAAGGGTCCGACCGGCGAAGATGTGGCATCCAGGAAAATCGTGTTTGACCGGCTCGACCTCAGTATTGCCCGCCAGATCGTTTTTGATGCCGAGGGCGGAATCATCAGCGATACACGCTACGCGAAGTGGACCGTCTTTGACAACAATTCTTTCCCTGCCCACATCGACATCAACCGGCCCCAAGACGGCTACGGTGTCGCCATGGACGTCATGCAAATGCAGATGAACAAGACCTTTGCAGACAAGGACTTCCTCCTCGAACGCCCGGAGGGCTCGCAATTGCAAACTATAGGAGCAAATGGCTCCGACGCTAAGCCTGCGTCGCAGCCCCCCCCTAAATGATATTTCGCCTCGTTCTTGAAAACGTGCGCCACCGCCCCGTTCGCACCATGCTCAGTGTTCTGCTGATCGCCGTCCCCGTAACTCTGATACTGGCCCTCATCGGCCTCAGCAATGGCTTCCTGGAGGACTCCCGCAAGCGATCCGCCGGAGTCGGTGCCGACATCCTGTTCAAGGCCCCCGGGGGGTCCCTGATGACCTTCAGCACCGGTGCGCTTCCGCAAAAAATCGTCGATGTTCTGATGACGGAACCCCACGTCGTCCAGGCAACCGGCACCCTTGTCCAGCCTATTGGCGGTTTTGATTCCATCAACGGCATCGATATCGAAGCGTTCGGCAAGATGAGCGGCGGTTTCGTATACGCAGAAGGGCATGGCTTCCAGACCCCTGACGATGTCCTCGTCGACACCTGGTACGCCCAACAGCGCAAGGTACACGCCGGCGGCAAGATCAATCTCCTGAATCGCGACTGGAATGTGGCAGGCATTGTGGAGCCGGGCAAACTGGCTCACCTCTTCGCCCCTCTTAGCTCCATGCAGGACATTCTCGGCAGCACCGGTAAGGTCAGCCAGGTTTTCCTCAAACTGGACGACCCGAAAAATGCCGACAAAGTGGCGGCGGCCCTCAAGGTCAAATATGCCGATTACGGCATTTGGTCCATTTCCGAAATGCAGGCCCTGATCTCGGTCGACAGTATCCCTTTGCTCAAGAACTTCATCAACGTAATTCTCGGCATCGGCGTCATCATCGGGTTCGCGGTGGTATCCCTCTCCATGTACATGGCGGTCCTCCAGCGGACGCGGGAAATCGGCATCCTGAAGTCCATGGGGGCCACGAAGAGTTTCATTATGAGCATGATCATGGCCGAGGCTTTTTGCCTCGGCTTTGGCGGTACCGTCGCCGGCATTCTGTTTAGTTATGCCTCCCGCACCGCCATGCACGCGATTGCCCCGGCCTCCCTGCCCCAGGCGATTGTCTATGCCTGGTGGCCAATCGCGGGCGCTGTTGCCATGGGAGCCGCTCTTCTGGGGGCGGTCTATCCCGGCATGATGGCCGTCCGTCAGGACCCGATCGAGGCACTTGCACATGAGTAAGGCGGGAACCAATCAACGCGGCGAAATGCCCGACCCCATCATTAAAGTCCGCGACCTGTGGAAGGTCTACCAAAGCGGCAGAGTCTCTGTCCAGGCCCTTCGCGGGGTGAATCTGGATGTCCCGCTTGGAGAATTCCTCTCCATCGTGGGGCCCTCCGGTTCGGGCAAGTCCACCCTGTTCCACATCGTTGGCGGCATGACCCCACCTACTTCCGGAGAAGTCTGGGTCGGTGGTCGGAATCTGTCGGACGTTGGGGATGGCGGCAGAACCGAATTGCGCCGCACTACCGTGGGCTTCGTTTTTCAGAAGTTTAACCTGTTGCCCAACCTGACGGCACGGGACAACATCCGCACTGCTCTCCATATTTCGGGCCAGCCAACCAGTGTTTTTTCCAAAGACTTCCTGGACATCCTCGATCTTCTGGGCATAGCCGGGCGCCTGGACCACAAGCCCAGCGAGATGTCCGGTGGTGAACAGCAGCGAGTCGCCATCGCCCGCGCCCTGGCCACTCGCCCTGCCATCCTGCTGGCGGACGAGCCAACCGGCAATCTGGATTCGGCTAACTCGCTGGCCGTTCTGAAGCTGATGAGGGACCTGAACGAGCGCCTCGGGCAGACGATCCTGATGATCACCCACAATGACGAAGCAGCTCAGTACGGCCACCGGATCGTCCACATGAGGGACGGCGTCATCGTAGAATCCTCGCTTACCTCTGGCCACTGAGGCCCCTACACGGGCTTGCGGCGCCGATTCCGCTCCATGGCCTTCATCATGCGCTCCAGGCCCGCCTCCCGGTCGGGGAACAGGTCGATGTACTGCGTCTCGCGAGAGATCCTCGTCGGCACTCGGCAGGCGTCCAGTCGAATCGGGATCAAAAACACGTCGTCCAGAGGCACGCGATTCGCGCAATCCAGCGCGTAGCGGACTTCCGCCTGGAACCCTCCCCGCTTTCCCACCGAGTTTCTTGAGAAGCATGCGATGAAGTAATCGGCATTCCCGATCGCTTCCTGTATACGTTGCTGCCAGTTTTGCCCGGGCAACAGCTTCTTGCGGTCCAGCCAGGGTGCGTACCCATGAGACTCCAGGTCCTGATACAACCTCTCCGCCTTATCAACGTCCTCGATTGCATAGGCGATGAAGACCCTGGTACGATTCGAGTTCCGCAGGGATATTCGCCCTCCGTCGTCCTTCCGGAAAACGCCGAGCCCGTCAACTTCGACTCGCCCGCCCCTCTCCAGCGATTGAAAAATGACCAGTGCAAGTTCTTCAGCGCTCATGTTTTTCCTGCCTGAAGGTCCATTTCCTGCCCGGCAGAATGCTGCCGAGGCCGGGCAGATGCGCGGGTTGCCCGCTGCGCAACATCCGGAGCAAGCTATTCACCGCCGAATCCATCGCGTCCGCAGCGGCCGCAGTTGCCACCCCGGTCTCAAGAGCTATTGTTTTGGCTAGTTCCGGCTTCTTCATTTGCCTGGAGGCTAGCACCAGGAGCAACCGATACACCCACAAGTCGTTGAAAATAATTGAACAATTCCTTGTGACTCAATAATGAAGCGAATTTAATCGCCTCTTAAGGGGTCCTTCATGTAGCTTCAGCTATGATTCTTTCAGGCAGCACATCGCCCAAATTTTACAGGAGAAATACCACAATGAAAAAGCTCATCGCACTCGCAATCGGCCTCGGCCTCGTCCTCGGCACCGTTTCCTTCGCTCAGGACCACGACAAGAAGGAAGACAAGAAGGAAGAAGGCAAAGGCAAGAAGGGCAAGAAAAAGGGCGGCGACGACAAGAAGATGTAATTCTTCGGGCCGGCTTGTTTTCCGGATTTCGGGCGGCCGGCCCACCCTTTCTTTCGAGTAGTTCAGTACCCGTATTTCCCCTCCCGCAACCAAAAAGTACGCCCTCTCCCAGCCTAATTCGCACTGCCCCTTGACCTTTCCCTCCCAAACCCTCTAATCTCTACTTTTGGATGGGGATTCCTCTCCTTCCCGGAATGGGTTCGTTTTTTCATGAACGTATCAGTAAAAGGTGAGTACGCTCTGCAGGCCATTTTTGACCTCGCGCTGAACGCAACAAGCGACCCCGTCCGCATTGCCGACATCGCCAAACGGCAGAACATCCCCCAAAAATTTCTGGAACTGATCCTCGCCAGCCTCAAACAGGGTGGCTTTGTGGAATCGCGCCGAGGCGCAGAAGGTGGCTATCTGCTCGCCCGCCGGGCCGACGCCATCACGGTAGGTGAGGTGCTCCGTTTCGTGGAGGGCCATCGCGAGGAAAAATCCCGCAACCGACGCCACGGTACGTCCCCCCTCTCTGACCTGTGGCAGCGCGCCGACGAAGCCCTCGCTGCAGTTCTGGACACCGCTACTTTTGCGCAACTGGCCCGTGAATGGACCGAGCGCCACAGCCGTTTCGTACCGAATTGGGAGATCTGAACATGGACTACAACGACAACTCACTCAGCATTGGTCGCACCCCTCTCGTGAAGCTCAGCCGGGTCACCGACGGAGCCCCTGCCACCATCCTCGCCAAGATCGAAGGCCGCAATCCCGCCTATTCGGTGAAATGCCGCATTGGTGCCTCCATGATCTGGGATGCCGAAAAACGGGGCATCCTCAAGCCCGGCAAAGAGATCATCGAACCCACTTCCGGCAACACCGGAATCGCGCTCGCCTTCGTGGGAGCCTCCCGCGGCTACCCCGTCACGCTGACCATGCCGGAAACCATGTCGATGGAGCGCAGAAAAGTCCTCACGGTCTTCGGGGCCAAACTCGAACTGACCGAAGGCGGAAAGGGCATGGGGGGCGCGATTGCCCGGGCAAACGAGATCGTACAGTCCGACCCGGACCGTTACGTCCTTCTCGGCCAGTTCGACAACCCCGCCAACCCCGAAATCCACGTGCAGACCACGGGCCCGGAAATCTGGAACGATACCGACGGCAACGTCGATATTTTTGTCGCCGGCGTGGGCACGGGTGGCACCATCACCGGCGTTTCCCGGTACCTCAAGCACAACATGGGCAAGAAGATTTTGACAGTTGCTGTGGAACCTGCGGCCAGCCCCGTCATCAGCCAATCTCTGGCCGGCGAACCGCTGAAACCCGGCCCCCATAAGATCCAGGGCATCGGGGCGGGCTTTCTGCCGAAAAATCTGGACCTGTCAATTGTTGATGTTGTCGAGCAGGTCACCAATGAGGAGTCCATCGAAATGGCACGCCGTGTAGCGCGGGAAGAGGGGATTCTCTGCGGGATCTCCTGCGGGGCTGCCGTCGCCGCTGCTGTACGAGTGGCGAAGCGGCCTGAGCACGCAGGGAAGACGATTGTGGTTATCCTCCCCGATTCCGGTGAGCGATACCTCACCAGCGTCCTGTTTGAAGGCATGTTCGAAGTCTGAGTGCAAGATCGATAGACTTAGTAAACTTTTTTATTGCCGGGTGTAACCTCGCCCCTGAGAAGGTCGCCTACCAGTTACATCCCCGTTACGACAGCGGGCGCAAACACCCTACACCCCGGGGTTGCGCCCGCGTTTCTTTTTCTGGCCCCCTTTAAATACATGCCGGAAACAATTTCCCTCCCCCACAAATTCAGCCTCTTCACCGACCACTGGCGACCCAGAGTCGTCGCC
>Ga0114970_10001479_pt1 | contig 17599 bp, 18 predicted proteins | sample M_140205_XF_Meta_FD_87030 | JGI IMG/M metagenome (GOLD analysis project Ga0114970, IMG submission 87030) | Freshwater microbial communities from Lake Montjoie, Canada to study carbon cycling - M_140205_XF_MetaG | ecosystem: Environmental > Aquatic > Freshwater > Lake | place: Lake Montjoie... | reverse complement strand
CGGGGGGTGTGGTGGAGGGTGGGTTTGCCTTGGACAAGGAGGTGGATGATCAAGGGATAGGGCAGTGATCGGCTTTCTAACCTTGGCGAGCTTGGCGTTCTTGGCGCGAAACCATTTTGGGCGGGGGAAGAGAATCGCGCAAAGGACGCAAAGGACGCAAAGGTTAAAGGCATGAAGGATGATGAGATTGCGGGGGTGGTGGTGGAGGGTGGGTTTGCCTTGGACAAGGGAATGGGTGATAACGGGACGGATCAGTGGTTGCCCTGTCCCATTATGGGCGTTTGCAAATCAGCGGGATGGGTGTTGACGCAAACCACGCCAACGAGGAGAGGAATGAGGAACGGTGGGTGGTGGGTGGTGGGTGGTGGGCATTCCTCCCCATTCGTGTGATTCGTGTGATTCGTGGTTCAATTTAAATGTGTGGGTTTAAGTGCGGGGTATTGAGGGGCTTGAACCACGAAGGGGCACGAAGGGGGGAGGGGACGGTGGATAAGGGGAGAGGGTAGAATGTGACTCGGTTTAAAGGCCGGTCATTGGTGAAAATGAGCCGCTGAGGGTGGAAGGTGGCGGGGATTGGGTATCCCGTGGTAAGCTGGGGGAAAACGACTGAGGTCAGTGACTCTGGTTGGAGGTTGGGTCTCCATTAACTGAGTGGCGTTCGAGACGGGTCAGCTGTCTCCCCCTGAAGCCAGGAAGTGGTCAAGGGTTGGTTAATAATTGGTGCGGAGGTTGCGAGGTCTGACACCCAAGTCGATGACTCACCGTGGCGTGTCAGGAATTGTCGCCCCGATATTCCTCTTCCTTCTGGGAAAAATAGTTCTGCGCGCCCGTGTTTCTTGATCCGCGCCGCTAGTGGAGGGGGTATTTTTGTTTAAAATTTGTGACATTTATCAATCCATGCTTGATCTATATTGCAAATCTCAAACGTTGTTCTTGCTTCTGTTTTGAATCTGCTACATTGTTCAAAAATTGCTTGAACAATGCAAACGAATCGAATCAAAACCCTGCAAACCACCCTGCCACGAGGTGCTCCCCTCGACACGGCGACACTTGCCGGTCTGGGCATCTCGGCGGCGCTTGCGCACGAGTATGTGAAAGCCGGATGGCTGGGAAAACTCGGGCGGGGAGTTTTCATGTTTGCCGGGGATGAACTGCAACGCCACGCTACCCTCGCGTTCTTGGAGCCCAGAATTTCCGGGATCCATGTGGCTGCTAAAACTGCCTTGGCGTGGCACGGATTTATGCAGAACGTGGCCGTCAAGGAAACGACCATCCTTTGGGGAGATTACCGGACCAACCTGCCCGAATGGTTGAATGAACGCTTCCCGGCGCGATACAGTTCAACGAGGCTCTTTGACGACGATCTGCCTGCTGGGACGGGGATCGCTCCGATGCCCGAATTCCCAAACGGCCCCCGGGTTTCCAGCCCGGAACGCGCTTTGTTGGAGATGCTCAGCGAAGTCGGTGTCGATCAGGAGTTGGAGGAGGCACGCGCCATCATGAAAAATGTGCGGCAACTGCGATCCCAACAACTCAGACTGCTCCTGTCCCATGGCCGCATGGTCAAGGCAGTCCGTCTTTGCGTGGTCTGGGCGAGGGAACTCGATCTTCCCTGGGCTGGTCTCGCTAGGGAAGCGGCGGCGGGTCGCATGGGAGCGGGTCGGTGGATCAGCCGACTCAAGAACGGCCACACTCTCATCCTGAAACCCGAATGAACAGGGAGTATCTCGACGCCGCCAGATTGCTGCTTGCCGTAGCTCCGTCCATTTTCCGGCGGCCTGGATTCGCCTTGAAGGGCGGGACGGCGATCAACCTTTTTCTGCGGGAAATGCCTCGCCTCTCGGTGGATCTTGATTTGGTCTTTGCCGATCATCGACGGGGACGGGACGATGCCATGCGGATGATTTCCAGTGATCTCGAATTGATCCGAGCCGATCTCAAGGAACTTGGAATGACCTGCCATGCGGCAAGGGGTCAGGGCGACGAGTTGAAGCTCTTCATCGAGAGGAACCGGACCCGCATCAAGGTGGAGGTGAACCATGTCTTCCGTGGTGCAGTTTTGCCCGTGGTGTCTCGACCGCTGACGTCTGAAGCGCAGGATACCTTCTTCACCGACATCGAAATCCCGCTTCTTCATCCGGATGAACTCTACGGTAGCAAGTTGGTGGCGGCCATGGATCGGCAGCATCCCCGCGACATCTTCGATATCCTCAAGCTCTACGAAGCCGACGGGATTACTGATGGAATCATCGAATGCTTTGTTTGCTACCTCGCTGGACACAACCGGCCGATCCATGAAGTCCTGTTCGCGAACGAGATCGACATCAGATCATCTCACGTGAACGAGTTCGTCGGCATGACGAAGGACCCAGTGCCGCTCGGAATCCTCCTGGAAACTCGCAGGAGACTCTTTGCCGAGATTCCGACCCGAATGGGCGACAATCACCGATCATTCCTAATAAGCCTTGCTGAAGCGAAACCCGACTGGTCGCTGATGTCCTGTCCGTATCTGGCGGAAATGCCGGCGCTTCGCTGGAAACTCTCCAATCTGGAACGCCTCAGAAGCAGTAATTCCATCAAGTTTGAGCGGCAATCCAGCGAGTTGAAAAGGCGCTTGGGAGTCTGAGATGCCGATGATTCCAAATGAGTCACTGAGGGTGGAAGGCAGCGTGGACCGGGTATTCCTTGGCAAACTGTGGGATAGCGACTGAATTAGTGACCGCGGATGGAGGGATGGGGGTTCGGTTGCGGGAGGGGGACTTTGGGGATTTGGGTGAGATTGATGATTGATGAATTTCGATGGTGGATGGGAGAGGGAGGGGGTGGAGGGGGTGGAGGGGTGAGGATTTTGGGAAAAAAAAGGCGCTACCGGTTGCCCGGTAGCGCCTTTGGTTAGAGGTTTGGGTTGGTTACTTTTTGCGATCGCCAGGGCGATATTCTTCGGCGGCGGCGGCGAAGGCGTGTTCGAGGCCGACCATATCTTCGCCGGGTTTGACGGCGTCGAAGGCAGCGGCTTCGCGTTTGATGTCTTCCTCGCTGTAGTTGGCAGCTTTGAGGGAGAGACCGATGCGACGTTCGGCCTTATCGACCTTGATCACGCGGGCTTCGATTTCCTGACCGATTTTCAGATGGTCCTTGATTTTGTCGACGCGATCTTCGCTGATTTGGGAGATATGGACGAGGCCGTCGATATCACCGTCCATGGAGATGAAGGCACCGAAAGCGGTGATTTTGGAGACCTTGCCTTTGACGAGATCGCCGATTTTGTATTTGTCTTCGATTTCTTTCCAAGGATCGCCTTCGAGCTGTTTCATGCCGAGGCTGATGCGTTGGTTTTGCTTGTCGATATCGATGACGACCGCTTCGAGTTCGTCGCCCTTTTTGACCATTTCGGAAGGGTGATTGATCTTGCGGGTCCAAGACATATCGGAGACATGGATCATGCCGTCGATGCCTTCTTCGAGTTCGACGAACGCACCGTAAGCGGTGAGGTTGCGAACCGTGCCCTTGACCTGGCGACCGAGCTGGTAGCGGTGTTCGATTTCGTCCCAAGGATTGGGTTCGAGTTGGCGAACGCCGAGGCTGATTTTTTGCTCTTCCTTGTTGATGCCGAGGACGATGGCTTCGATATCTTGGCCAACAGTGAGGACATCGGATGGGCGCGTGATGCGCTTGGTCCAGGAGAGTTCGGAGACATGGACGAGACCTTCGACGCCTTCTTCGATTTGGACGAAGGCACCGTAGGGAACCAGATTGGTGATTTTGCCTTTGACGCGAGCGCCGATGGGGAAGCGGTTTTCGGTTTCTTCCCAAGGATTTTTCTGGGTTTGTTTGAGGCCGAGGGAGACGCGTTCTTTGTCGCGATTGATATCGAGAACTTGGACATCGATTTCCTGTCCGACCTTGACCATTTCGCTGGGGTGACCGAGGCGGCCCCAGCTCATATCGGTGATGTGGAGGAGACCGTCCATGCCATCGAGATCGATGAAGGCGCCGAAGTCGGTGAGGTTTTTGACCACGCCCTTGACCGTGCTGCCGATTTTGATGGTATCGAGGAAGCTTTGGCGTTTTTCGCTGCGTTCTTGCTCGATGAGTTCGCGGCGGGAGAGGACGACATTTTTGCGATCGTCATTAATTTTGACGATTTTGAAGTCGTAGGTATTGCCGACGAACTGCTGGAGATCTTTGGGCGGGACGATATCGATTTGGGAGCCTGGAAGGAAGGCTTCGACGCCGATATTGACGATGAGACCGCCTTTGACAACGGATTTGACCTTGCCTTTGATGAGGCCGTCGCCGTGGAAGACGGCGACAATTTTTTCCCAATTTTGGCGATAGGCGGCCTTTTCTTTGGAGAGAATGACGGTGCCTTCGTCGTTTTCGAGGCGACAGAGAAGGACTTCGACTTCGTCACCGACTTGGAGGTCATCGATGTCATCGAATTCGCTGAGGGGGATGACGCCTTCTGATTTGTAGCCGATATCGACGAGAACTTCGCGGTTGCGAATCTCGAGAATGTGGCCTTTGACGATGCTACCTTCTTTAAAATCGCGAAGGGATTTCGCGATGAGTTCCTGCATGTGGATCATTGATGTGGACATATACTTTCCTCGGGTTGCCGATTAGTCTTTCGTTCTCGGGCGACTCACAAGAGACGCCAATGGCGAGTGAAAGAGGGACGTGGAGAATAGGGAAAAAAGGTGAGAAGGCAAGGAGTGAATAGAGAAATTTTTTTGGAGTGAAAGTGAGTGGGATGGGTATAGTGGGCGGATGAGAATTTCTGGTCTTTTCGCGATAGTCGTGGGTTTGATGTGGGGTGTGGGGAGGGGGATTGGGGCGGAGGAGATGGGGATGACGGATGCGGGGTTGATGCAGATGCCTACGGTATCGCGGACGCAGATTGCCTTTGTGTATGCGGGGGACATTTGGGTGGTGGGGAAGGGTGGAGGGACGGCGGTGCGGTTGAGTAGTCCGCGTGGGGAGGAGACATTTCCGCGATTTTCGCCAGATGGAAAAGAGATTGCGTTTACGGGGAATTACGATGGGAACGAGGATTTGTATATTATGCCGGTGGGTGGTGGGGAGGCGCGCCGGGTGACGCATCATGGGGCTCGGGATCGGTTGTTGGGGTGGTATCCTGACGGGCGGCGGTTACTTTTTGCGTCGACGATGATGAGTTTTACTGAGCGGGCGTCGGGGATCTTTCGGGTTTCGGCGGAGGGCGGGTTGCCGGAGAAGTTGGCGGTTCCATATGGGGAATTTGGGTCGATTTCTGAGGATGGGAAGCAATTGGCATACACGCCGATTTCCACGGATTTTGCGACATGGAAAGGGTATCGGGGAGGGATGGCGCCTGACGTCTGGGTCTATGATTTGGAAAAGGGGACGGCGAAGCGGATTACGGAGAATGAGGCAAATGATTCGCAGCCGATGTGGCATGGGAGCAAGGTGTATTTTTTATCGGATCGCGGGGAGGGGGCGCGGGCGAATTTGTGGGTTTATGATATGGGGAATGGGGAGACGCGTCAGGTGACGAAGTTAGTGGATGGGGATGTGAGGTTTCCAAGTATGGGGCCTGAGGAGATTATCTTTGAGAGTGGCGGTCGCTTGCAGTTATTGGATTTGGCAAGTGAGAAAGTGCGGGCGGTGGAGGTGCGGGTGGTGACGGACCGGGCGACCTTGCGGCCTCGGGTGGTGAGCGTGGGGGGACTGCTAGAGAATGTGGCGATTTCTCCGACGGGGAAGCGGGCACTGATGGAGGCGCGCGGGGAGATTTTCAGTGTGCCTGGGGAGTTTGGGATGATTCGGAATTTGACGCAGTCGAGTGGGGTGGCGGAGCGATATCCTGCGTGGTCGCCTGATGGGAAGTGGGTGGGGTATTTTTCTGATCGGAGTGGGGAGTATGAGTTGACGATTCGGCGGGCGGATGGGGAGGGGGAAGAGCGAGTGGAGACGCATTTGGGAGCGGGGTGGAAGTATCAGCCGCAGTGGTCGCCTGATGGGGAGAAGATCATATTTATCGATAGTGCGATGCGGTTGCATCTTCACGATTTGGTGGGGAAGCGAACGGAGGTGATTGATCATGGGTTGGCGATGTATCATGGGGAATTGGATCGATTTCGGGTGGCGTGGTCGGCGGATAGTCGATGGGTGGCGTATGGTCGGGATGGGGAGAACGACCATCGGTCGGTGGTGATTTACGATACGGTGGAGAGGAGATTGGAGAAAGTGACGAGTGGGTTTCACGACGACGACTTGCCGGCGTTTGACCCTGAGGGGAAGTATCTTTATTATCGGTCAAGGCGGGGATCGGAGCCGATGTATGGGGCATCGGACAACACCTGGATTTATGCGAACGGGGAGGTTTTGGTGGCGGTACCGTTGAGGAAAGGGGTGGGCTCGCCGCTGGCGTTGCGGGAGGATGTGGAGCCGGTGAAAAAGGAAAAGGAAGAAAAGAAAGAGGCCAAGAGTGAGGAGAAGAAAGAGGAGGGTGAGGTGGGGTTGAAGGCTGGTCGGGCGATTGGGGATGGGGTGGGGGCGGAGGCGGGGAAAGTGGAAGAAGTGGCGGGGAAAGTGGAGGAGAAGAAGGTCAAGCCTTTGAAGATTGATTTTGAGGGATTTGAGGGGCGAGGGGTGGTGTTGGGGCTGGGGCGCGGGAGATTTGACAGTGTGCTGGCGGTGGCGGGGAAAGTGATCATTCGGGTGATGCCGAGGGTGGGAGCGGGTGGGGGGATGAGTCCGCTTGTTTATTGGGATTTGGGGAAGCGCGAGGAGAAGGTGATTATCGAGGATTGTGCGGGGGTGGAGTTATCGGCGGACGGGAAGAAGTTATTGGTGAAGAAGGGAGCGGCTTGGGGGATTGTGAGTGTGGCGGATGGGCAAAAGTTGGATAAGCCGTTGGCGGTGGGTGGGTTAGAGATGCGGGTGGATCCGGTGGCGGAGTGGGGGCAAATATTTCGGGACGGGTGGAGGATTGAGCGGGATTTTTTCTATGATCCGGGGATGCACGGGGTGGATTGGGTGGGGGTGAGGGAGAAGTATGGGAAGATGTTAAAGGGAGCGGTGACGCGATGGGATGTGAACTATATTTTGGGGGAGATGTTGGGGGAGTTGAATGTTTCGCATGCGTATCGGAGCGGTGGGGATGTGGAAGGGTCGCCGGTGAGAGGGGTGGGGTATTTGGGTTGTGACTTTGCGGTGGAAGAGGGGGCGTATCGGATCAAGCGGATTTTGGAGCCAGCGGTATGGGATGGGGAAAGGGGGCCATTGAGGCAGCCTGGGTTGGGGGTGAAGGAGGGGGATTGGTTATTGGCGGTGAATGGTCGGGCGTTGGATATGAAGGAGGATCCGTGGGCGGCTTTTCAGGGGTTGGGGGAGCGGACTGTGCAGTTGACGGTGAATGACCGACCGAATCGGGAGGGGGCGCGGGACATTTTGGTGACTACGTTGGGGACCGAGGCGAGTTTGCGGCATCGGTCTTGGGTGGAGGGGAATCGTCGGCGGGTGGAGGAGGCGAGTGGGGGAAAGGTGGGATATATCTACGTGAAGAATACGGCGGTGGAGGGGCAGGGGAATTTGTATGAGCAATTTCGGGCACAGTTTACGAAGCCTGGATTGATTATTGATGAGCGGTGGAATTCTGGCGGGCAGATTCCCGATCGGTTTATCGAGTTGTTGGGGAGGAAAGTGACGAATTACTGGGGGGTGAGGGATGGGAGGAGTTGGCAGACGCCGCATGTGGCGCACGCTGGGGTGAAGGCGATGTTGGCGAATGGGTGGAGCGGATCTGGGGGGGATTGTTTTCCGTGGTTATTTCAGAAGAGTGGACTGGGGCCGGTGATTGGGCAACGGACTTGGGGCGGGTTGATTGGGATGACTGGGGCACCGGCATTGATTGATGGCGGGAAGGTGACCGTGCCGACGTTTAGCATTTATGATTCGAGCGGGAAGTGGATTATTGAGGGGCGCGGGGTGGAGCCGGATATTGCGGTGGTGGATGATCCAGCGGAGTTATCGCGAGGGGTGGACCCGCAGTTGGAGCGGGCGATTGAGGAAGTGAAGAAGGGGTTGGAAAAGAATCCTCCGGTGGGGATTCCTGATCGTCCGGCGTATCCGAAGCGTGGTCGGTGACGGTGAGGAGTGGGGGATTTTGGGTGAGCGAAAAGGGGAGGGGATTATTTTTTCGACCAGCGGTTCCAGACGGAGTAGGCGTGGAGAATCAGCGAGGTGATGCGGGTGGGAGATTGGGTGGTGTTGAAGCGGGCGACTTCCCACTGGATCCAGGAGATGAGAAATCCGAGGAGGGTGTTGGCGATGAGGAGGGGTGGAGATTGGAGAGACCAGACGGTGAAGAATTGGGTGATGACAATGGCGAGGAAGAGGAGGGAGACGATGGCGAGTCCGCCTTTGAAGCCGAAGCGGCGGAAGAGGATGCGGGCGTAGGGATTGGATTCGGCGTCTGGTGGGACTGAGCGAAGCGTGCTGACGACGTCGGCAATTTTCGTGAGGATTAAGGCGGAAAAACTCCACCAGTAAAGGATGGCGATGAGCATTTTGGGTGGGGTTCTGCGGGTTCAAGTTGGCGGTTTGCTTTTTGGGGGTGGAGCGGAAAGCGAACTGAGGGATGAGGTTAGTGGTTGATTTCGGTGAGGAATGGGAAAGTGGTTTGATGCCAGCGTTCGATGTGGGGAGTTTTGGCGGGGAGGAGGATCGACTGAAGTTTTTTGAGGAGTTTTTGCATGGGTCGAGGATTGTGGATTGGTGAGCGGATGTTGAAATACTCCTTGGGTTTTTGGCGGAGAGGGTTGGGCCGCTGAGGAAACTCGAGGAGTTGTTTGGGCTCGAGATTAGGGTGCCGACACAGACAAATACTGTCCTACCCGGAAAAGAATTTCCATTTTGAGGCGAAATGGATGGGGAGGGAGTTGGGGAATGCTGGATTTGGACGAGGCTCAACATGAAAGGGGGGTGGCTTGCGTCGTCAGTGATCCCGGTTCTGGGCAGGGATTTTTAGTGATTGATCGTCAGTGATCGTGCTGGGGGAGTTGGATTCCTTTGTATGGGGTGGCTTTGAAGCGACTGATCGGCAACTGGTTGCGGAGGTTTTTGCCGAAGGGAATGGGCTTTTTGATGGGACGCCCCGGGGCTAGTAGGGTGACTGGGGTTTGGATTCCAGAATGAGATCGTAAGTCGGGCGGGTGGAGCCGTCTTTGTAGGTGGCGCCGTTTGGGCAGTAGGAGATGCCGGTTTCGTGGGTTTGCCGACGGGTTGAAAGAGAAGTGATGCCGTAGGAGGTGAGGGGGAGGACCTCGCCGGGGTCACTGATTCCATTGGCATTGCGGTCGCGCCAGAGTGCGAGGGCGGTGATTTCCTCTCCGCTGAGGACGCCGTCGTGGTTGTCATCGAGGAGGGCGAGAGCGGCGTAGGCATCGGAGCAAAAGAGGAGGAAGGAGCGGCTTCCGAACATCTGGATTGCGGAGGTGATTTTTCCCGAATGTTGGGGATCGAAGACCAGCCAAGCGGCCTCGTTGGTGATCCATGGCCAAGCGAGTTGGCGTCCTGAGCCATCGAGATCGAAGTGGACGCGGGCGGTGGGGTCGAGGAGGGAGGATACATTGTCGTGATTTCCGACGGGAATGACTAGTGGAGTGATGGCGCGTGGGAGGGCAAGGAGATGTTCTTTTCTCTGTTTGATGAGGGCGATTTCGTCGGCATTTTTTGAGGGGTTGAGGAGTGGCAGGAGGTAGCCGGTGCTTTCGACGTAAACGAAGTCACCGAGGCCGCCTTGGCTTTTGCTTTCGGTTGCCCAACTGGAATCGGCGACTTCGCGGTAGAGGATGGTGGCGGCAGCTTTTTCTCCTGCCTGATCTTGGCACCAAGCGAGGCCGAGTTTAATCGTGGGGTTTTTGGGATTGGAGGCGAGGGCTTTCTGGTAGATTTCGATGGCTTTGGCGAGATGCGCCTTGGCTGAGGCGATTTTTTGGGCATCGGCGGATTGGACTGCGGTGGCGAAGGGGACTTGAGGGGGTTGCGGTCCGAACCAGAGTTGGTCGATTTTTTTTCCGTCCCAGCCGCTCCAGATTTTTACGGGATCAGCGTCGCCGATTTTGCTCGAGTATGCCATGGCATGGGTGCGGGCGAGTTGGTGAAGGAGTTCGCTGTTGGTGGGGTCGGCTTGGAGATTTTTAGCGAGGTTCTTGAGGAGTCGATCGAGGGGGATGTTTTGGAGTTCTGGTTGAAGATACATGCCGTGGGATGGGAGGCCGTTGAAGAGGGCGAGGAAAAGGATGAGGAGGATTTTTTTCATGGGATGAAGAATAGGCGGAGAGTAGCGAGGAGTTGTCAGAAGATGGTGAAATAAATGTCAAAGACTTCGATGAGGGTAGGGGAGACTATTTGAGGGTGAAGAAATAGGGAAGTAGGGGATCTTGGAGGTTTTTGGAAGGGCGAAAAGTTTGATTTCGGAGTGAGGCGAGGGCGGATTTAAAACTGGATTTGGCTGAGGGATTGGGGATTGAGTGTGGCGATGCATCCGTCTGACTTTTCCGAGAAACCATTGCCGCCGAATTTAGATTTGCCTGGAATCGATCAGTTGGTGGCGATTGTCGCGCAGTTGCGGAGTCCAGCTGGGTGTCCTTGGGATCGAGAGCAAACGCACGCTTCGTTGCGCGCGAGTTTGCTTGAGGAGGCGTATGAGGTGGTGGAGGCGATTGATAATCGCGATGAAGCGAATCTTCGGGAGGAGTTGGGGGATCTTTTGTTGCAGTCGGTATTTCACGCGCAGCTGGCGAGTGAGGAGGGGAGGTTTACTTTTGACCAAGTGGCGCGGGAGATTTCGGCGAAGTTAGTGCGTCGTCATCCGCATGTATTTGCGGGGGATCACTGTGAGGATAGCGAGGCGGTTTTGGCGCGTTGGGAGGAGATCAAGCTTGCGGAGAAAGGGGGGAGTGTGGCGAGTTTGCTGGATGGAATTCCTCGGGGATTTCCGGGGTTGCTTCAGGCACAGAAGACGCAAAAAAAGGCTTCGAAAGTGGGGTTTGATTGGAAAGAGATCGGGCCAGTATTTGAAAAGCTTGATGAGGAAATTGCCGAGTTGAAAGCGGCGATTGCTTGTCCTGTGGCGGATGTGGAGGTAGCGGCGGCGGACTTGGAGGACGAGCTGGGGGATATCTTGTTTACGGTGGTGAATCTTGCCCGGAAGTTGAATCTGGATGCGGAAGTCGCCATGCAACGGAGCACGAGAAAGTTTGCTGATCGGTTTCGGGCGGTGGAGAAATTGGCTGGGGCCCGGGGATTGGAGTTGGGGAAGTTGGATTTGGCGGGGTTGGACGCGCTTTGGGATGAAGTCAAGCGGGAGGCGGGGTTGGAGTTGGGGCGGTAGTTGGGGCGGTAGTTGGGTTTGAGAGGAGGTTTGCCAACGGGCGGGGAACTGGGCAGATTCCGCTCCCTGATTTTATGTCTGAGATTCCTAAGTCCTACGAACCGCAAGCAATTGAAGAGCGCTGGTACGCCGAGTGGTTGGCGTCGGGGTGTTTTCAAGCCGATCCTGCCTCATCGAAGCCGGGGTATTCGATTGTCATTCCGCCGCCGAATGTGACGGGAGTCCTGACGCTTGGTCATGTCTTAAATAACACCATTCAGGATGTGTTGGCTCGGCGAGCGCGGATGCTTGGCAAGGAAGTGCTTTGGCTTCCTGGGACCGATCATGCGGGGATTGCGACGCAGACGGTGGTTGAGCGAACTTTAAAAAAGCAGGGGGCAATTCGGCATCGGGATGATCTTGGTCGGGAAGGATTTTTGGAGAAGGTCTGGGAGTGGAAAGAGAAGCACGGGGGGATCATTATTCAGCAATTGAAGAAGCTGGGTTGCTCGTGTGATTGGTCTCGCGAGCGCTTCACCATGGACGCGGACTACACGAAGTGCGTGCAGAGGGTCTTTGTGGATCTTTACAAAAAGGGCCTGATTTATCGGGGGAAGCGCATGGTCAACTGGTGTCCCGCATCTCTGACCGCGCTGTCTGATGAGGAGGTCGTGATGAAGCCTCAGAATGGGACGATGTATCACTTTAAGGTGGAGGTGGTTGGGCAACCTGGGACTTGGCTGACGATTGCGACGACGCGGCCGGAAACGATTCCTGGCGATACGGCAGTGGCGGTGAATCCGCATGACGTGCGTTATGCGCATTTGATCGGGCAGAAAGTGATTCGGCCACTTCCTCTTGAGCTTTCGGAGGCGGAGCGAGTGATGCCGATCATTGGGGATGAGGAGGTTGACTTTGAGTTTGGCACGGGGGTTTTGAAGGTGACGCCGGCTCATGATAAAGTGGACTTTGCGATTGGGCAGCGGCATGGGTTGGCGGTGGTGGATATCATCAATCCTGACGGAGTGATGAATCGGTTGGCTGGCGAATCGTTGATGGGACTTGATCGATTTGAAGCTCGGAAAGTTGCCGTTGAGGAGTTGCGTCAGCTTGGGTTGCTCGTCAAAGAGGATCCGTATCAAAATAGTCTCGGCTATTCGGAGCGAGCGGATGTCCCGATCGAGTCGAGGCTGAGCGAGCAGTGGTTTTTAAAATACCCAAGTGTGGAAGAGGCTCGGGCGTGCGTGGCGCAGAGTTTTGATGGTGGCCAGTCAGATGTTGGTCATTCAACCGATTCCGCGGGTGAGGTTTATCCAGAAGCAGCGTCGGGAAATACTCTGAAGTTGAACGGGGCGAAGATGCGATTTTTCCCAGAGCGTTGGGCGAAAGTCTACGATCATTGGCTGGGAGGGATTCAGGATTGGTGCATTAGTCGGCAGCTTTGGTGGGGGCATCGGGTGCCCGTGTGGTCGAAGCGGGTTTCGTTGACGACCACGAATTGGGAAGGCGAGTGGTTGTCTTGGAATTCCGTGATGAAGAGTTTGGGAGGTGGAGAGGGTTCCGTGCGGTTGATTCGGGTGAGCGATGGCCAAGCATTTAATTTGAAAGCCGACGAGGTTTTGGCGATCGATGCTTTCGGAGAAGGCGAGTATGAGGTGTTCGTTTGCACCGATGAGGAGTCTGTGGGGAAGGAGTTGGATGGTGCTGGCTTTGTGCAGGATGCGGATGTTTTGGACACTTGGTTTAGTTCTTGGCTTTGGCCATTTGCGACCATGGGTTGGCCGGAGAAAACGGGAACGCTGGCGAAGTTTTATCCGACTACCGATTTGGTTACGGGGCCGGACATTATTTTTTTCTGGGTGGCGCGGATGATTATGGCGGGATTTGAGTGGATGGGGGAGATGCCCTTTCGCAATGTCTATTTCACGGGGATTATCCGGGATAAACAGGGGCGAAAAATGTCGAAGTCGTTGGGGAACTCTCCCGACCCGCTGGATTTGATCGGGGCTTTTGGTGCGGATGCTTTGCGTTTTGGAGTGATGCGAAGTGCCCCACTGGGAGCGGACATTCTTTTTGATGAGAAGAATGTTGAGCTTGGGCGAAACTTTTGCACCAAGCTTTGGAATGCCGCCCGCTATCGGCAGATGCACGGTGGGACGACCGAGGGGGAGATTAACCCTGTCTTGCTGACGAGCGATGACCAATGGATTCTTCTGCGGCTGAATGACGCCATTGGGGAGGTGTCGGCGGCACTGGATGAATACCGATTTAGCGATGCGGCGAACGGGCTGTATCGCTTTTTTTGGAGCGAGTATTGCGACTGGTATGTGGAGGCCACCAAGGCTTCCCTTTACGCTAATCTGCCCGCAGGCGAGGCAGAGGCGTCGGTGGTTTCTGGTGACTTTGAGGAGCGTAAAGCGAACACCTTAGCGGTGATGGACTTTGTCTTTGCCCATACTTTGAGGCTGATGCATCCGTTTTTACCATTCATCACCGAGGAGCTTTGGCATGCGCTGGGGTTCAACGAGGATTTGCCTGCGAATCAAGGTGGCCAGACGATCATGCTGGCTCACTGGCCGCTGGTTTTCGATGAAGACTTTTGTTTGAACTATGGGCTGGATGCGAAAGTGGGTTCGGCGGCGGAGGAGAAGTATGAGGTGGTGAATCTTGGTCGCGGGCTTCGTCGGGATGCGAATATCGCCAGCAATAAGCGGGTGCGTTTCATCCTTCAAACATCCGCGAGTTTTCAGCGGCACGATGTGGAGGTTTTGCGCATTTTGCTGAATGCCGAACCTTTGGAGGTTGTGGGGGATTATCAGCCCGCTCGAGGCACGCCGAGTACGGTGACTCCGCTGGGCACCTTGTTTCTTCCCTTGGAGGGGTTGGTTGATTTGGTGGCGGAGCGTGAGCGTTTGGAGAAGGAGATGATCAAGGTGAATGAGGAGGTTACGAAGGTGCGGGCGAAGCTTGGGAATCCGAACTTTGCGGATAAAGTTCCCGCCTCGGTTCTGGCGGAACACCAGCAACGGGCAGAGAACTGGGCGGAAAAGCTTCGTCAACTGGGAAGCCTTTTAGCGGCATTGGATGGCTAGGTTTTTTCGATGAATACTGCTCAGCGAGGGAAAGCGATGATCATGTTGATCATCACCACGGCGGCTTGGGGGTTAAGTTTTCCTGGGGGGAAAGCTCTGCTGTCTGGAGCTTTGCAGATTCTGCCGGATCGGGATCCGTGGTTTTTTTCATCACTGATGATTGCGAGTCGGTTTGGATTAGCGGCGATTTTTCTGGGCCTTGCTTATCCTCGGGCATGCATGCAAATGCGCTGGAGTGAGTTTCACCAGGGATTGGGGCTTGGTCTGGGGGCGGGGCTTGGATTACTTCTGCAGGCGGATGGGTTGGCGTTTACGGAGGCGAGCACCTCGGCCTTTTTAACCCAGTTCACATCGGTTCTGGTGCCGCTTTTTGTGATGATTCAAACGCGTCGCCGGCCAACGAACTTCGTGATTTTTTGCGTTTGCCTAGTGTTGATTGGGGTGGCGGTGCTTTCGCATCTTGATTGGCGGACGTTGAGGCTGGGGCGTGGTGAATTGGAGACGCTCCTTGGTACGGGATTTTTCACTGCGCAGATTTTGTGGCTGGAGCGTCCGATTTTTCGTGGAAATCACACTGGCCGAGTGACTTTGGTGATGTTTTTGACGATTGCGATTCTTCTCCTGCCGGTCGCCTGTTTTCATGCGCATCGGGCGAGTGACCTGCTGGTTTTTTGGTCCACTGGACCTTTGGCAATTTTGCTCTGCGGGCTGACGGTGATTTGTTCGCTCTTTGCCTTTCTGACGATGAACCGTTGGCAACCCGAGGTGGACGCCACGACGGCGGGAATTCTTTATTGTTCCGAGCCACTTTTTGCGACCGTCTTTGCGATCTTTCTGCCCGCGCTCCTTTCTGTGTGGATGGGAATTGATTATCTGAATGAAGGGGCGACGATCGCCCTGATGGTGGGCGGTTCGTTGATTACGGTGGCGAATATTCTGATCGCCAAGCGATCTGCGATCGAGCCCAGCGAGGCTAATTAGGGAAAATCCGTGGTCGGGGTCGGGGCGGGCGGAGGGCGGTTCTGCCACCGGCTCGGCGACGAATGGGATCAAAGATTTCGTCGAGTCCGTCGACTTTCATTTGGTGGACGATCTGGAGGAGTTGGCCGAGGCGGCCTTTGGGAAAGCATTCTTTGCGGGCGAACCACGCTAGATATTCCACAGGTAAATCATAGAGGGGAACCCCTCGTGGAGGAAAGTGTGCTGGTCCAAACTTTCCGAAGGGCATGTGTGTTTGGGCGAGTTCTGAGAGATCGTCGGCGATAAATCCTCGAAGGCGATCTTCATCCATGGCTGGGTTAGGGTGTCGGGAGTTGCCTCACCTTGAGGTTGCGGAAAGCGACTTCGTCGCCGTGATCTTGGAGGAGAATAGGGGAAGCGGTTTTGACTCCGAAGCGATTGAATTTCTTATACTTACTCTTGGCGATTTTCGCTTTAATCTCATCACTACTCATCGTGAATTCGACCACCTTGGTGCCATTGAGCCAATGTTCAACATGGTTGCCTCGGACGAGAAGTCGGCTTTGGTTCCATTCTCCTGCGGGTTGAACTCGGCGATCTTCGCTGGGCTCAATCAGATCATAGAGGGCGGCTGTCTGGTGACTCCGCCCGCCGCGGAGGGCGTCGGGGTGGTGTTGGTCATCGATCAGCTGATACTCGAATCCGAGGTTGTCCTCGGGGTCAGGGAGATTGTATTTCAGACCGCTGTTTCCGGCTTGGCCGATTTTCCACTCCCAGACGACTTCAAAGTCAGTGTAGAGATTGGTAGTAAGAATGTCGCCACCGCCGGCCGCTTTTCCGTGAAAAATCGTCCCGTCTTGAACCTTCCAACCTTCAGTCGGTAGATGAAGTTTTTTGAGTGGGTGCCAACCTTGCAACGTTTTGCCGTCGAAGAGGAGAGTCCAGCCGGCGGCTTGTTCTTCGGGGGTCAGTTGATTGAGATCAGTGGCGAAAGTGGGGTTGGTGAAAGTGCTGAAAGCGAGGCCGATGGCGAGGTGAAATAGCGGGAGAAATTTCATCCAAGGGGGCTTTATGAGTTGGCGGGAATAGATGACCAAAGGCCCATGGCGACGAGCCGAGAAAAGGCGGAGAGGGTGTTGGCGTCGGAGATTTCCCCGGAGGCGATCATGGCGAGGAATTCTTCTGGGGTGAAGGCACGGCATTCGGTGATGGCCTCGCCGGTATCGTGGGCTGAGCCTGCGAGACTGGGTTGAACTGGGTGAGCGAGGAGGAGGTGACTATGCTCATCGGTGAAGCCTGCGCTGGGGAAAAAGTGGCCGAGGGAGAGGAGTTGGGCGCCCGGAGAAAGTTCATAACCGCTTTCCTCTTGAAGTTCGCGGAGTGCGGTATGGTGAATGGCTTGGGGATCGGTGAGATCATCGATTTGACCCGCGGGAAACTCCCAAATTGTGGCGCGAATGGGAACGCGCTCTTGGCGGACTAAGATTAAAGAACCATCTGCGGTGATGGGAGCGATGACCACGGCGGCTTTGCGGTGGGTGACCGTCCAGTCGAAGGGTTGGGGGCGGGTAGGGGAAGTGACCGTAGGGCGGCAGACTTCGAGGTAGGGATTGGCGAAGAGGGTTTCGACGGCGAGAGTTTGCCAGCCTGGGGCGTCGTTGATGAAATGATGGAAAGGCATCTTAGTGAGGTATTTACGAGGAAATTTTTGGTTTAAAAGCGATGGAGAAAGGAGCTTTATTGAACAGTGCGTAAGTAAGCGACAATCTCGGCGACTTGGCTATCGGTCATACCGGCAGTCAAGTCTGGCATCATTGAGCGACCTTGGACATAGCCAGCGGACTTGATCTCGGTGGATGGGAACTTGGTTTCTGCTCCACCCATGGCGACCATCGTGATTCCTTGGGCGTCTTCGGCACGTTTAAAACCTTCGACAATTGTGCCATCTTTTTTCTCGAGGCGGTAGAGGCGAAAGACATTTTCTGTGGCGGCATCTGGGGCGACGATGGCGGTGATGAGTCCATCGAGATCTCGTTTGGATGACCCATCGAGGGGTGGGGCAAAGCCCACGCCTTTGCCGGCGATGGAGTGGCAACTGAGACAGGTGGTTTCGACGATTATTTGGCCTTGGGTGGCGATCGCTTTGGGGATGGCAAGTTTAACGGAGGCAATTCTTTTGGTGATTTTG
>Ga0114970_10001477_pt1 | contig 17634 bp, 19 predicted proteins | sample M_140205_XF_Meta_FD_87030 | JGI IMG/M metagenome (GOLD analysis project Ga0114970, IMG submission 87030) | Freshwater microbial communities from Lake Montjoie, Canada to study carbon cycling - M_140205_XF_MetaG | ecosystem: Environmental > Aquatic > Freshwater > Lake | place: Lake Montjoie... | reverse complement strand
TAAATCTTTGGCGTATCGCTCAATCGTTGAAGGATCAAGAACGGACGCTCTGTACAAAGCCACGTTTTTAGCCTGAACTTTCTTCCATCCGAGCAGAACAGGCGAGTGAGGATCGCCTTCTACATCAGTAAAAGCATGATGCTTGCGGTGAACTGCCACCCATTCTTTCGGCTTTATTCCGGTTGATAGCCACAACACAGCTCGAAATACGAGGGCCACAGACGGTTTAAGAGTGAGCGCACGGTGACTCAAAGCTCGGTGAAGGTACACGGTTGTACAGGTATTGGCTGCAGTACAGACGACTGCTCCCACCACAAAGGCAGTAAGGACACTGGAAAAGATTGAACTCATGAGCGTACCTTAACTGGCTACCTACTGGTAGGTAGGGCAAAAGAGGCGGTAAATTGAAAATGTGTCCGATGTAACAGAAGAGATCAATTCTAAATCCACAAGGGAACTCATCCTGGATGAGGCGCTTCACTGTTTCGCCGATCGAGGATATGAGGGAACGTCGCTCAATGACATAGCTGCTGGCGTCGGCATCAGACGTCCAAGTTTGCTTCACCATTTTCCGAGCAAAGAAGCGTTGTACACCGACGTGTTCGAAATGCTTTTATCCGAATGGCTCGAGGGGCTAGAAGTCGCCATGGCATCACCAGCATCAGGGTGGGACAAAGCAGAACTGGTCATCCGAGCGGGTTTTGATTTGTTCGCTCGCACACCGGACTACGTCCGCATCATGCGGCGAGAGGCCCTCGACAGTGGGGTACACGTTGGAGTCGATCTCTCGGGCTTCTTGCGACCACTCTTTGATAGTGCGTGCGCATACTTCACGGCGGAAATGGACGCTGGCAACTTTCGACGTCACAACGCTCAACACCTAATAATTACTGGATACGGCGCAATCTTGACGTATTTTTCAGATGCGCCATTCATTGATGAACTCCTGAATGATCAAGCTCTGACGCCGCAAAATGTCCGTGACCATTGCGATCATGTTGTGGCTTTTTTTCGAGCAGCTCTCGTGGCGTAGACCGCAGATATGTAATCCGATACGGTTGCATCATGTCTTCATGGGTTAATAACGGTCGCACTATTGGTTACTCGTCAGAGGGAACTGGAATTCCAATCCTGGCTTTTCACGGCACAACTCAAGCCGCCAATGCATGGGCTCAGGTGCAACTGGCCTGTTCGGCCAAACTTCAATGGATTACTTTCGAATTCCCTGGCTCGGGCGAAAGCGATATGCCCATTGGCCCCATCGACCTTGATGTCGAAGTAGCAAATGCAGTTGCGTTGATGAAACATTTAGGACATGAACGCTTTCATGTCATTGGTTACTCACTTGGAGCTGTTGCAGCATTGCAGTGCGCTGCACTCTTTCCAGATTCTGTGATCACCGTTACTTCTCTCTGTGGTTGGTCTCAATCGGATGCGCGTATGAAGATCACTTTTGATTTGTGGCGTCGACTGATTGCCATCGATCGGGGATTGTTCATGCGATATGCACTTGCTGATGGGTACACAGCAGCTGGTCTTGAAGTACTTGAACCAATGCTTGAAGCCGTAGTCGGCATGGCGGCCGCTGCGGTGCAACCCGGTTCAGATGCCCAACTCGAACTTGATATTCGTATTGATATTGAAAAGAGTTTGGGACGCATTACGGCGCCTTGTCTTGTAATTGGTGGAATCGAAGACCGTTGGGTAGATATCTCTAAATCGCGTCATATCGCCGCCACTGTGCCTGGGGCAACACTTATTGAACTGCCCGCAGGGCACCTTGTTATTGGTGAATTGGCCGGAGAAATAGCATCAGCGTTGTCAAAGCACGTGGAATAACAGTCGACCCTGCGAGGGAGCACCCGTCTTTAGCTGCTCGTACTGACTACCGTATGTAGTCGTGTCATCTGATCTAAATACCACCCTTTCTGAATCCGACTCAAAGTCTCTGTTGTCGTCGTACAACATTCCCTTTGCTCCCGAAAAGAAGACCTCTTCGGTCCAGGAAGCAGTGGCCGCCGCAGAGCAGCTTGGATATCCAGTTGTTGTAAAGCTTGGAGGAGACAAAATTGCTCACAAGACAGAGCGCGGACTGGTGCGTCTACGACTGAATGGCGCTGAGGCCGTGACTCAAGCAGCAACAAGTCTTTTGGCAGCGGCTACTCCTGCAGATGGTGAAGTTCACCTACTGGTCGCACCAATGATTAGTGGAACACGCGAGCTCATTGCCGGAATGCTTGTTGATCCACAGTTTGGGCCAACAGTGATGCTTGGAGTCGGTGGCGTAATGGCAGAGGTCATCGCCGATGTTGCGTTCCGCCCAGCACCTGTTGATGAAGCAGGTGCCGCCTCCATGATTGATTCATTGAGAATGCAAGGCCTTCTTGAAGCTTTTCGAGGAGAACCAGCAGTTAACAGGAGTCAACTGATTTCCACAATTGTCGGACTTTCACAAGTTGCCATGGAACGTGACGACATTGTCTCGGTAGATGTGAACCCGCTTATTGTTCGAGAAAACGGTGATGTTGTAGCCGTTGATGCGTTGGTTGAAATGGGCAGCCGAAATGTTTCCATGGTTTCGAATCGTGTCCCGTACACAGATGCTCAGTTTCGTGCACTGTTTGAACCGCGAGGCGTCTTGGTGGCGGGCGCATCGACGCATCCAGGAAAATTCGGATTTGTTTCACTTCACAATATTTTGGCGAGCGGATATGCAGGTGGCGTGTACGGCACAAATTTGCAAGGCGAAGAGGTACTCGGCATTAAGACAGTGGCGGATATTGATTCCCTTCCAGACAACGCAATCGACCTTGTGTTTGTGTGTACTCCAGCTTCTGCCAATCCGGAATTGCTACGTGCATGCGCACGAAAGGGAATTGGTGCTGCGTTTCTTACTTCTGCTGGATATGGCGAAGCAGGGGAAGAGGGAATTCGTCTTGAAGCAGAACTAGTTGCACTTGCTGACGAACTGGGAATACTTCTGGCAGGTCCGAATGGTCAGGGAGTCGTATCGACTCCAGCAAATTTGTGTGCACAGATAGTCGCGCCATACCCACCAGCCGGAGCTATTGCAGTTGCTAGCCAAAGTGGGAACTTTGTTTCTAGCTTTTTGAACTACGCACGTCAGACGGGCGTCGGCATCAGTCGTGCTGTGTCTGCGGGAAATGCAGCAGCACTCGGCGTTGCAGATCTTGTGGAATGGTACGGGACTGATTCTTCAACCAAAGTTGCCCTGACATATGTCGAAGGTATCAGCGATGGTCGAGGACTCATGGAGCGGCTTGCTCGGGTAACTGCGCACAAACCGGTCGTGCTCATTAAGGGAGGAGCCACCGATAAGGGCGCTCGTGCTGCTGCTAGTCACACAGGTGCTCTTGCGGCCAATGATGCAATATTCGACGGTGCATGTAGGGCAGGGGGAATCACTCGTGCAGCGAATGTTGAGGAAGCTTTTGAAGCAGCAGCCACTTTTGCCACGCAACCACTTCCACTCGGACCAAACGTGGTCGTTTTAACAACGGCCGGCGGCTGGGGAGTTGTCACCAGCGATGCAATTGCAAACGATGGTTCCATGCAATTAATGACATTGCCAGATGACCTTCTTGCTCAGATCGACACAAAGTTGCCACCACGATGGAGCAGAAACAACCCTGTTGATTGTGCAGGCGGCGAGACTCGTGACACTATTCCCGAAGTGATGGCGATGATCGCAGAGCATAAAGATGTTGATGCCATCATCTACCTCGGTCTGGGAATTCAAGCCAACCAAGCTCGCCTCATGAGAGAGGGTCGATTCCACCCTGATCACGGACTTGACCGCATTGTTGAATACCACGAACGACAAGATGCTCGGTTTGCCCAGGCGGCACATGATTTGTCCGTTGCAACCGGCAAACCAATTCTTCTTGCGACTGAACTAGCTGTGGCCGACCCAGACAATTCAGGAGTTCGAACAGTTCGCGAAACTGGACGACTCTGTTATGCAAGCGGAAACCGTGCTGCGGTAGCACTCGGACACCTCTATCGATATGCGGTTCACACAGGTGTCGCGCGCAAGTAATAGCTTCGGGTCACGATCGCGAAAATCAGCAAATCCGCTTCGCACGATAATCATTCTCGCGGTCCTCGGTTTGTTGCTCTTTGGAGGGCTGTATCTGACGGTGTCTCGTACAGCGTCTCGAGTGACTCATCGAAATGAACGCGTTGTGACCACTGTTCCGCGTGTGTCTTTACTTTCTGCACGGCGAGCGCCAAACACGTTGTCGATAATCACGCGCACAGGCAAGGTGTCTCGGGCCTTCTCAAATATTGTGTCTGATTTCCCGACACAAAGTTGTGTAGCCATTGAGTGGATGGGAATGCGTCTCGGATCGCTTAATTCAACCAAGGCGATGATTCCGGCGTCGTCCACGAAACTGATTACCGCGGCCGTTGCTCTCGAAGTGTTGAAACCAGAATTTACGTACACGACCAAAGTACACGGGACTTTGGACGCAACAGGAACTGCTGCCGACCTCTTCTTTGTCGGAGGGGGAGACCCAGTTCTGGTCCGAAATGAATACGTCGCCTCTGAGAAATATCCGACAATTTCAGGCACATCGTTAGAGAAACTTGCTGATTCTCTTGTGGCTGCTGGATTGAAACGCGTTGCAGGTTCTGTAGTTGGCGTTGACTCTCGATATGACGACAAAAGGTTTGTGGACGTGTGGCCTCAGGACTTTCATTTCACAGAGGCAGGACCTCTCGGAGCGCTGATGGTTGACGACGGGGTGGTTCTTGGTCAGCTAACAAAGCCAGATGATCCAGCTATTGCTGCTGCTAACGAATTGCAGAATCTGTTGAATGCCCGAGGCGTTCTCTTCGGTGCGCTACCGCGTCGCGACGCACTCCCTTCCGGTCTTGCAACAATCGCTTCAATTCAATCAGCGCCACTTACTTCAATTATTCAAGAGATGCTTGTTAACAGCGACAACAACACAGCCGAATTGTTGTTGAAAGAGATCGGTTTTGCAACGTCTGCAACAGGGTCTACCGCAGCTGGTCTTACCGCTGTCACGGAGCAACTTGCGAAATGGAAGATTGAAAAGGACGTCAAACTTCTTGACGGATCAGGCCTTGCATCTGATGGACGAATTCCTTGCGACGTCTTCATGTCGCTTCTCAATACGTTTTCTACTTCTATGCCCGGTCTAATGGCCATCGCGGGCCAGACCGGAACAATACGTGACACTTTTGATGGGACAGCAGTGGCAGGAAAACTTCGTGGCAAAACAGGAACATTGAACGGAGTAAAGGCTCTTGTTGGGTATCTGCCCGTCACGAATTCCGGGCCTGTGACGTTCTCATTGTTGATGAATAGAACGGGTATCGACAATCAAGGCTCCTATAGACCGATCTGGTACTCCTTGGCTGATGTCTTGAATCGGGCCGCGGCATCGCCGTCTATGGAGCAGTTGACGCCGTAAGACGGCCTGTGGATATCTTCAGATGGGCGCCGTAGAATACAAAGCCCATGGCATCGTCGCGCATCTCACCAAGACCACCCAAAGGTCCTGTCGACCAGGTTGGCGACCTATTTGATTCGGTGAAACAGTACGCACGCCAAGAAACGGTTGAACCAATCAAAGGCGCCATTCGGTGGGTGGGAGTTGGCTCACTAGCTGCTCTTTGCCTTGGACTAGCTCTTGTGTTTTCATCCCTTGGAGTTTTGCGCCTTAGTCAAGATCTAGGCGGCACGACTCTTGACGGTTCGTGGTCTTTTATTCACTACTTCATCACGTTGTGCGTCGTTGCCGCTCTAGTGGTTATCACGTTTTCCCGCGTCTCGCGACGCAGTCTTGCAAAGGATTCATAATCATGGCTGACAACACTCATATTTCCCGCGACGACCTTGAATCAAAGTTTCGAGCACTTCAAGCAGACATCCAAGGTCGAGCAGCGGACAAGAAACAATCCGCCATCGCCCTTGGCTCAGCAGTTGCGTCAATCGTCGTCATCCTTGCGTACCTTTTAGGTCGACGCAAAGGCCGTCGTCGTGCTTCTCGTGTTGAATTTCGCCGGTTCTAGAATTCATGCGCACTCTTGTCCGGTTCATTGGACGTCGTATCTTTCTCAGTCAATCCAAAAAGTTTCGTCTGATTAGTCGTCTTCTCACCATCGTCGGCATTGCCCGTGTGGCGTCGCGCGCTGTCACTCCAGTTCGCAGAATCGTTCTGGCCCGTGATGAGTCAATGGAAATTCGAATTACTAAGACTGGATATCGTGCCTCATGAGTGGAGTATTTGCTGAGGGCGAAAAGGCTCTGTTTATCGACTCGAAACAACGTCGCTATTTAATTCAACTTAATTCAGAGGGCGAGTTCCACAGTCATGCTGGATTCGTTCCGCATACTGCGGTTATCGGAACACTTCCTGGGCAACCAGTCGAATCAACAAAGGGATCAAAGTACATAGTTTTGCGACCGACGCTCGAGGATTTTGTCATCGAAATGCCGCGTGGCGCTCAGGTCATTTATCCGAAAGACCTTGCGCCTATGTGCATGATTGGCGACATCTATCCCGGTGCTCGCGTCTTCGAAACTGGAGTCGGGTCTGGGGCTTTGTCTATGACAATGCTGCGCTACGGTGCCCACATAACAGGTCTTGAACTCCGCGAAGATTTCATGAACAGAGCGAAAGCCAATGTCCGTTCATTCCTAGGAGAAGAGGCACTGTCACGATACAACGTGTCTCTGGGGGACAGCTATGAGGCAACCCTTGAGGGCTCCTTCGACAGAGTGATGCTAGATCTGCCTGAACCGTGGCAAGTGGTGCCGCGAGTTCAACACGTTTTAGAAGCAGGCGGGTTACTTGTGGCGTATACGCCTTCAATTACTCAGGCAGTTCAAGTACGTGAATCCATGGGCAAGGGTTGGGTTGATCAACGAACGCTGGAAGTCCTTCATCGCACATGGCACATCGAGGGTATGGCCGTGCGGCCTGACCATCGTATGGTTGCCCACACAGCGTTTCTCACTGTGGGGCGCTGGATCGGTTCGAACTCTTAGGGTTCAATAAAGATGCATTCGCCGGGGCATTCCTCGGCGGATTCAACGACAGCGTCAATGAGCTTGTCATCGAAATTAGCGAGTCCTTCAGCACCCTCTGCGTTGCCTTTAGCTTTAGCGAAAACTTTGTCGCCCTCGCGAACATATGCAAGTCCGTCATCGAGAAGCGTAAAAACGTCTGGTGCAATTTCTTCGCACAGGCCATCGCCAGTGCAGAGGTCTTGATCGATCCATACCTTCATTTGGGGAGTCCCTTCTCATGAGCCGTTTGACGGCACCAATCGTCCCCACGTGGGGACAGATATCAGCCTACACATCTGATACCCAGGTCGCCTTGTCTACGAACATGGAACTGCTTGGCGCCGCGAACCCTTGTGAAGGACGAGCCCTTGACCATGGTGACGAGTAGCGTGGAGTCTTCATGACGGAGCAGACCACACCCACAGAGTCGCCTGAAATACATCCGATAACGAAGGCCCTGCGTGATTGGTTTTTAGTAGTTGTTTTGGCGCTGGGCGCCGCTCTTCTTGTCCGTGTGTACGTTCTTCAGCAGTTCTACATCAGTGGTCCGTCGATGGAGACAACCTTGTTCGGCAACAACCGAGTCTTGGTCAATAAATTGAGTTACCGCCTGCATGCGATTCATCGCGGTGATGTGGTCGTCTTTGATCGAGTAATTACGAGCGACGGGACCGTTTCACATGATGATCTCATCAAGCGAGTCATAGCTCTACCCGGCGACACCATAGAGATCAAGAATTGCATAGTCATCATTAATACAAAGCCACAAGTAGAGGCCTATCTCGACAAAGATGTTCTCGATTTCACTGACCCTGTCAATAGATGTCGCGTGGCAAACATGCCGGCACAAACGATTCCTAAGAAGAAAATCTTTGTAATGGGCGACAACAGACCTGAATCGTTTGACAGTCGAAGCTTTGGTCCTATTTCGGAGAGTCTGATTGTTGGTAAAGCGTTTGCGATTGTCTGGCCGTTTAATCGCATTTCGACTTTGTAGAAACTATCTCCGAGGAATAAGACCGATTTCCTTTTCGTAGGTCTCGACCATCGTGTCTACGTGGTCACTAAAAACTGCGTCCAAACCCATACGAAAAGAGTTCGAAAGAACGTAGTCGTATTGGCAGTCCCAGCCGAATGCAAACATGCCGAACTTGTGCACCAAAGTGACAGAACCACCAGTCCAGTCTGTGTGATGCATGTTTAGACAATCAATACCATTTGTCGAAAGTTTTGCACAACGCATCTCGAGACCTTCTTTAATCCGCGAGAGGCGAGTTGAATCGACAAGTCGTACGTTTGGCAATTGTGAACGTTGAGAGATAATCACTGCGCTCGAATAGTGACACAGCCATAGACGAGATTCGTCAAAACCACTGTTGCGCGCTGTCTCGGCCGCACGGCCAAAACTTTGTTCATCCTTAATGTCAATACTGAGTTCGTAATTCGTTCCGCACGTTTCAAATAACGCCGCCAAAGTTGGAATATGTGATGGCAGCTCAGAGAGACGAAGAGTTGAGATGGGGCGGTTCTTAAGAAGCTTTCGAACCACGCCGTCGTGATCGAGAACTACGTGTCCATCAGCTGTCGTCCAGGCGTCAGTTTCAAGACCGTTTGCCCCAAGTCGCAATCCAAGTGCGAATGCCTCAAGAGTGTTCTCTGCAGCATGGGCCATTCCGCCTCTGTGGGCGAAGGCGATTGGATCAGACCGAAGGGAAGCAATGCGTTGTTGCACCCTCCAACACTAGGTGCCTGCTTCTATGCTTAGCGGGTGTTCAATATGTCCGGGAGCGAGATTCTTTTCCTGCTCGTTGCGGGGCTCGTCGTCTTAGGACCAGAGCGTCTCCCCGGAGTCATTCGTCGAGGTGGGAAAATCTACGGCGATCTACGTCGCGCCGCGAGCGGATACGAAAAAGAGTTTCGCGAGACATTCTCAGAGCCACTCAACGAACTCAAATCAACTGCCGATCAGATGCGTCAAGGTTTTGGGCTCGTAGATACAGATCCATCGCCCCCGATGCGACCTGAACTGCCTGCGTATCCGAAGCCAGATTTTTCAACACCGGATGTAGTCACACCGGCCATTACTGATGATGAGTGACGCCTCAGCTCAACTAAATGACGCAATGTCCATGATGGACCACTTGCGCGAGTTACGGATGCGGTTAGTGCGCAGTGTTCTAGCGGTCGGAGTATCAACTTTGATCCTTCTTGCGTTCTATGACCAATTGAAGAATGTTTTGACGCGGCCGTACACGAATCTATGTGCCCGTCGTCCTGACTTTAGATGCGATGGGTCATTATTCTCTCTAGGGCCACTTGATGGATTTAGTGCACGAATGAGGGTGTGCTTGTACGGCGGTCTTGTTCTTGCTCTTCCAATAGTGCTCTGGCAAATCTGGCGATTCATAGTTCCAGCACTATCTAAAAGAGAGAAGAACTATGCGATTCCATTTATCGCATCGTCAATTCTTCTGTTTTCATTTGGCTGCTACTTGGCATATTGGACTCTAGATAAGGCGCTTGAATTTCTTATCTCCTGGTCCGGAAGTGATGTCACACAGGCGTATCAAGTCACGAAGTACATAAATCTTGTTGTGATGATGATGCTGGCATTCGGCATTGGCTTTCTCAGCCCTGTCCTTCTTGTCTTCTTGCAACTTGTATCTGTTGTGTCACCTAAAGCCCTAATCAAACAGTGGCGGTACGCAGTCATGGGCATTTTTGTCGCCGCAGCAGTCATCACACCGTCTGGTGACCCCATCAGCATGTTGGCATTGGCAATACCTCTCACAATCTTGTACCTCATCGCGGTACTCGTCGGCTGGCTGCTGACACGTCGAAGGACCGCGTAAATCGGTGACTGACGTTCGTTCCACATTTCTGCAGTCTTTGAACTATGAACCTGATGTGTTTCAGGTGAAAGCCATGAACTCGATCGATGCCGACGCCTCTGTGTTGGTGGCCGCACCGACAGGTTCCGGCAAGACACTGATTGCGGAATACGCAATAGCGAGGGCAAGATCTCTCGGTCTACGTGCGTTTTACACGACCCCAATTAAGGCGTTGTCGAATCAGAAATACCGAGATCTTCAAAACCTGTACGGAGCACACAATGTTGGTTTGGTTACAGGAGACAATGCCGTAAACGCCGAAGCTCCTGTGGTGGTCATGACTACTGAGGTCTTGCGAAACATGATTTACTCGCAGTCGAGCCGACTTGAGGATTTAGGCGTAGTGATTCTCGACGAGGTTCATTATTTGCAAGATGCGTATCGCGGACCAGTGTGGGAAGAAGTCATCATTCAACTTGACCTTGAAGTGCAGTTGGTTTGCCTGTCCGCAACGGTATCTAACGCCGACGAAGTGGGCGATTGGCTTTCAACGGTACGTGGCAGAACAGATGTTGTTGTAGAGACAACTCGCCCCATTGAACTTGTTAACCATTTCGCCTTGTTTGACAATGCTTCAAAACAGTGCGAGATGTTTGAAACGGTGGTCGCGGGCGAACCGAACCGTCATGTGCAGCGACTACTTTCGAATGCGACACAATTAAGGGGCCGGTCGGGCCAGACTGGCGGAAAGAAGCCACGTCGATTCTCTCCACCAACGAGGCCAGAGATAGTTGAACTGCTTGAAGATCATTCGATGTTGCCCGCCATCGTCTTTATTTTCAGCAGAGCGCAGTGCGAAGATGCCGTTCACTCCTGCATGAACGCGGGAATGGTGTTGACATCTTTAGAAGAAGAAATACAGATTCGCGAGATAGTCGAACGGCATTGCGAAAATCTGACAGCAGACGATAAAGACGCCCTTGAGTACCACAATTTTATTGATGACGTAGCCAGTGGAATTTCATGCCATCACGCCGGAATGATTCCGATGTTCAAAGAGGCCGTTGAAGAGTGTTTTGTTCAGGGATTGGTCAAAGTAGTTTTTGCAACGGAAACACTCGCAGTCGGAATCAACATGCCTGCCAGAGCTGTAGTCATTGAGAAGTTGACAAAATACACAGGGGAACACCACCAGTTGCTGAAGGCGTCTGAGTTCACCCAGTTGACTGGTCGTGCAGGTCGACGCGGACTAGATGACATTGGTCATGCAATTTCGCTGTGGAATCCTTTTGTTGATTTTGATCAAGTTGTTGGTCTCGCCCTGAGTCGTAGCTTTCGACTGTCTTCGGCATTTCGCCCGACGTCCAACATGGCTGTCAACATGGTGCGCAACCGTTCATTGGACGGCGCACACCACATTCTCAACTTGTCATTTGCCCAGTTTCAAGCCGACAAGGATGTGGTGACTTCAGAGGCTTCGATAGATGGCCGCAAACGCGAGCTTGCGTTACTCGAGAAGGCGTTAGCGGAAAAAGATTTTGGTCAAGAAAACATCAACTCCTCAGACCAGATGGCCTCATCTGTGGAGGCAGAAATTGCGCTTCGTTCTCTACGTCCAGGCGACATAGTCATGTTTGACGCGTCCAACATCAGAGGACGCGGTCTGATCATAAGCACTGCAGCGCGTCGCTCGGGGATTCGACTGACAGTTGTTACCCCCAGTCGTAAAATTTTGGATGTGATGGCTAAGGATTTGCGAAGTCTGCCGCTGAAAGCGGGTCACGCAGATTTGCCAGTACCTTTCGAGCCAGCACGCACCGAATTTATTCGTGAATCGGCTGCACGACTAGTGAAAGCGAAGATTGACGAAACAATGGGTAGGGCAATGCAGGAGCAGACTGGTCCTCGCGTTGTTGATTCTCCTTTATCGCATAAGAGCATTCGTAAATTACGAAATGAAATAGAACAGATGGAGAACAGAGCAGGCACGCGAGCCGGATCTGTCGGATCCCGTTTTATGGACGTGGTTCACATGTTGGAAGAGATGGATTACATATCGCAGTGGACACTCACAACGAAAGGCGAAATGCTTGCTGGAATCTTTCACGAGTCCGACTTGTTGATTGTTGAGGTAATGAATCGCGGAATTTTTGACAATTTGTCTGTCAATGATTTGGTAGCCGTCTTGTCCACATTGGTGTATGAACCTCGTGGTGGCGATTCTGGGGGCGCACCTCGTTGGCCTAATGAACAAGTACGTCAACGATTCAAACGCATTGAACGTGTTAGCGAGCAAGTTCAGGATATTCAACGTCAACGTGGTCTTCATCAACACCGCGCCCCGAATGGTGGCTTAGCTTTCGAGACCGCAGCCTGGGCAAGTGGTAAACCGTTGTCAAAGATTCTTGACCCGGATCTCACGCCGGGTGATTTTGTGCGCTCCATGCGCCAACTTATTGATCTTCTTCGTCAGATTGTCACTACAACTTCCAATCCATCACTGCGTGACACCGCTGAATCTGCCACGCGCGCGCTTGATCGTGGGGTCGTGGCCGCAGCGTCTGGATCATCTACGCGATGATCACGCGAGGAGAACAATGGGGAGTTCCGACAACGCGCCTGGCAACTGACGTCATGGTCAACGGCGATAGAGAACTTGCTTTGAGTTCAACCGACCGTCGTCTCATCGTCCAAGGTGGCGATATTGCTCATAGTCTCGGTGATCCTCCGCATCCAGTTCTTGGGCTCAATTGCATAGAAGTACCTATAGACGCATTGCGAGTAACTGTTACGTCGAACAGTGGTTCCACTCACACGCAGATGGCTGCTTCCCATGTGATGATTGGCCGATGGTTACGGGGTCGACTTGTTTGCGTATCCAATGGGGGATTCATCGGCGCAAAGAATGTTTCACCTCGGGCTCATCCAAATGACGGGTTTTTTGACGTGATGTCTCTAGATTCCACGATGGGTCTACAACAGCGTTTTTTGGCTCGAAGGAAGTCTGTACTTGGGACGCACACGCCTCACCCGCTTATTGAGACAAGTCGGGGGAGGTCAATTGAATTCTCATCACGGTCACGTTCCGAGCCTCTCAGCGTTGATGGTCAAAAGATTCAGTCATGGTCGCGAGTACAAATAGAAATTGTTCCGGATTACTGGAGACTGCTTGTCTAGCCATCTACGGTAGAGGACATGCAATCTTGGATACTGAATGATTCACCCGGCACCTATGTGTGGGGAGACATCCCAACTCCTGAACCGTCGGAAAATGAAGTACGCATTCGTATAGTTGCTAGTGCTCTCAATCATATGGATTTGTGGGTCACTCGCGGAATGCCTAAACCACCACTGCCACACATACCTGGTTGCGATGTTGCCGGCATTGTTGATGCGATTGGAAGCAAGGTGACTTCAGTTTCGGTCGGAGATGAAGTGGTAGTTAACCCTGGTGTTTCACCAATCGAAGACATTGTTACGTATGGGAACAACTCTCCGATGGGACCTGGTTTCATGATTTGGGGAGAACATTGCCACGGAGGTCATGCAACATATGCAATTGCTCCGGATAGAAATGTTCGCCTACGACCATCAAGTAGAACTTGGTTCGAGAGCGCCGCATTTCCACTTGCATATCTCACAGCACTACGAATGCTCAATAGAGCTCGCCTGGCACCGGGCGAAACTGTGCTCATCGTGGGCATTGGGTCTGGTGTTTCCACCGCAGCACTTGCTCTGGCTAACTACATGGGCGCACGCGCAATTGTTACTAGTAGAGATGAAGCAAAGCGCCAACAGGCTCTTCAAATGGGAGCAATAAGTGCAATTGATTCCGCCGATGCCAAATGGCCTGTTCAAGCAGATGTCGTTATCGAAAGCGTTGGCCCTGCAACATGGGAGAAGTCCGTTCGGTCTCTCGCGCCAGGCGGGCGCCTTGTGGTCTGTGGAGGAACATCTGGTCCAACTGCAGAAATCAATCTTCCTCGCTTGTTTTTCAAACAGTATGAGATCATCGGTTCGTCAATGGGTAGCTATGAAGAGTTTGATCAGTTGTTGGCAATTATCAACAATGGCCTACCGATAGCGGTTGACAATGTGTACGCGCTTAAAGATTACGAGCAAGCATTGTCCCGTCTTGAACGTGGAGAGCAACTAGGAAAAATTGTTCTTGATCATGGTGTTACACCGTGATCACCTCCGAAGTCGAGAAACTAAAGATTCAAGCGTGCAATCTGATTGACAAGAATGCTGACACCCTGATCAGTGTCAGTCACGATATTCACGACCATCCCGAACAAAACTACGAAGAGATTTTTGCTTCGGAATTGCTCACACGTTCCGCGAATAACAATGGGGTTCCAGTAGAACTAGGTGCCTTCGATTGCCCTACAGGTTTTTCAGGAGACGTCGGTTCTGGCCCGACTGTTTGCATCATGAGCGAATACGACGCTCTGCCGGACATCGGTCATGGCTGTGGGCATAACGTCATCGCAGCAGCAGGTCTTGGAGCAGCCATCGCGCTCGCTGCAATTGCGGACGCATCGGGTGGTCGTGTGCGATACATGGGAACGCCCGCTGAAGAGGGTGGCGGCGGGAAGATTCTGATGGCACGTAATGGATCACTTGAGGGAGTCGACTTAGCCATGATGGTTCATCCCGCTGATGCTGATTTAGCGACGATCGATGCAATCGCCCTTCAACAGCTACTTGTTGAATACACCGGACAAGAATCCCATGCCGCCGCAGCGCCTCATCTAGGTCGTAATGCTCTAGACGCAGCGGTACTTGGATACATGGCCGTAGCTACCTTGCGACAGCACATTTTGCCGACGGAACGAATACACGGAATTTTCCTGAAGTCAGGGGAGAAGCCGAACATTGTTCCGAGGGAAGCGTCAACTGAATGGTACGTACGTTCCGACAATGTCACTTCGCTAGCCGCTCTGAAACCAAGAGTGCTTGCCTCTCTTGAATCCGGGGCTCACGCGTGTGGTTGTTCCGTTTCACATGAATGGATCGGCACCGCATACGCAGACATGGTTACGAACGACACCATGGGAACCATGTATGCAAAAAATGCACATGGCCTCGGACGTACGGTGTCAGACCCAAGAATTGGCGGTCACAGAGTTGTCGGCAGCACAGACATGGGCAATGTCAGTCACTTGGTACCTTCGATCCACCCGATGATTGCTTCAGCGCCCTCCGGAACGGCAATCCACACCAAGCAATTTGCACAGTTCGCTCGGTCGCCGATGGCAGACAAAGCTGTACTTGACGGCGCCAAAGCAATGGCAATGACAGCCATCGATTTTTGGACGTCACCAGAGCGCCAAGCAGCTGTAGCCGCAGAGTTTCAGAGTGCCAACCCTGACAAGAACGTGTTGTAGCGGTATCCCTCCTCGCGACCCATGTGACTCCTAGGCTCAATTGCCGTGAGTGTTTATGTTCCTGAGGAATTTACGGATGCGGAATCAGACATTCTGCGTCGTTATTTTACAAATCTTGACCTTCCAGTTTTTGCTCTGGTCAACCTGCCTGAAGTTGTAAAAGGCGCACTCTTTGCCCGCTACAGCCGCAGCCCACGAAGCCTTCGTCGTCTGTTTCTTGATGAGTTCGTAAATGACCTCGAAATTGCCGGAGACCAAGCCATCGATGCAACGGTGGGTATTGATCGAGCAGAAACTCTCTACGAAAAAGTCTTTGTCGAATACGGCGATGATTCAGTTGCCCAACTCGGTGGTGTACATCTCGCATGTGAACAGGCGTCCAATATCTTGACAAAGATTCTTGAATGGGGTCGCTTGATGAGTTACCTCGAACAAAGCACTCGATATATAGCGTACGACGACAGACTGGGCGGGCGATATCGCTATTACCGCGATCCTGACATATTGGAAGGTCGTTTCGGTACCCGTTATGTGGGTGATATGGATCGAATGTTTGATTCATACAGCCAACTTGCGGAACTTGTAACAAACCATGTTCGGTCAACTGTGATCAAGGGTCCGAAAGATAGTGACTTTGTCTATCGCCAAGCCACTCGCGCCAAGGCTCTCGACGCAGTGCGCGGCTTATTGCCAGCTTCATCTTTGTCCAATGTCGGAATCTATGGAAGTGGCCAGGGTTACGAACAACTTTTGTTGCGCATGCGCGCGCACCCGTTACCCGAAGCGCGCTACTACGCAGACATGATGCTTGTCGAATTACGTAAAGTCATTCCATCGTTCCTTCGTCGCGTTGACGTCCCCGAAAGAGGAGTGAAGTGGTCGGATTATCTCTCGACCAACACTGCCGCCATGACGGACATTGTTGACGCAATCATGGGTGACGACATAGCTACTGATGTGAATGAAGTTTCACTTATCGATTTTGATCCAGACGGCGAGAATAAGTTGGTGGCAGCCGCGTGTTACCAGTACTCACATTTGCCTGAATCTCAAATTCGCATGAAGGTCGAAGCCATGAGCGTCGCCGACAAGACTGACATTCTGAATGCCTACATCGGCAACCGCGACAACCGCCGTCATCGTCCGGGTAGAGCATTCGAAAGTATCGATTATCGATTCGATGTTCTGTCTGACTACGGAGCATTCCGAGACATGCAGCGTCATCGCCTTCTAACCATCGAGTGGCAACCATTGACTCCGTACCACGGCTATTCGCGTCCAGAGCTCGTTGATGCCGCTGGGGGAGCCGAAATGTTTGATGAGGTCATGGCGCGGTCTGCTTCTTTGTACGACGCCCTCGCGGCCGACTATCCGTATCAGGCAAGTTACGCCGTTTCCATGGCCTACCGGATTCGCTATGTGATGCAGTTCAACGCCCGTGAGGCGATGCACATGCTTGAACTGCGTTCCGGTCCACAAGGCCATCCTTCGTACCGCAGGGTGGCTCTGGAGATGCATAAGCAGATCTCTGAGAAGGCAGGCCACCACGCAGTAGCCGCCGCCATGTCACACATGACGACAGAAGTTCCAGAACTCGAACGACTTGAGTCCGAGAGGCGAGCCGAGTCAAAAAGGTCTTCCAAAGACCAATAGTTTGTCCCGTGACAGTCGTCACGGAGTCATGGTATTTTGCGAGCATTCGTCCTTTGGCACTGTTTTATGCCTAGTATCCCGCCGCGAGTCCTTGCACATATTTAGGAGCACATAGTGGCTAAGAAGAAGATTGAACCAGTTGAAGTTGACCTGGAGATTGACCTTGATGGGGACGAAATTGACGACCTCGAGGAATTGGAACTTGACGAGCCCCTCATTGGTGACGATGAAGACGCTTTGCTCGACGACGACGAAGACGACGACGATTCAATGGGTGCCACTATCGTGCGTAAACCCGGAGATGATGACGACGATGACGACGACATGGTCGCCCCGGATGATGTCGAAGAAGATCTCTCAAAAATCCTGAAGGATCGTCTTGCTAGCGAAGATCTTCCAGCCGAAGAAGATGAAGTTCCTGACAATGAAGAGCGATCTACTGGCGATGATGAATTGCAACCAAAGAGAGCTGACGAACTTTTGTGCAACAGTTGTTTCCTTCTTGTTCGCAAGAATGCACCAATGTGTCCCATCGGCGACGATGCGTGTCCCGTATTCGTAAAGTAAATCGATGAATCTTTCTGCGTTTACCAAAGATTGCGCGCGTAGATTCAACGATGTTGTTGCAGGTCTGCAAAAGCAAGCGCCCTCCGCCAAAATGGTGGGGAAGTTTGCAGTTGATCAAGCGGTGAGG
>Ga0114970_10001474_pt1 | contig 17643 bp, 11 predicted proteins | sample M_140205_XF_Meta_FD_87030 | JGI IMG/M metagenome (GOLD analysis project Ga0114970, IMG submission 87030) | Freshwater microbial communities from Lake Montjoie, Canada to study carbon cycling - M_140205_XF_MetaG | ecosystem: Environmental > Aquatic > Freshwater > Lake | place: Lake Montjoie... | reverse complement strand
GCCCGCGGTAAAGCAGCAGTGGTTCCTCTTCACCAAGAACGACGGGCTCCAGAATCAGGCGGTGTACTACCTCCAGGAAGGCGAGGCCGGCGTGCCGGTCGTGCTGATCGACCCCAACACGCTGTCGGCCGACGGCACCACCCGGGTGGCTGGGCTCACGTTCAACAAGGCGGGCACGCGCATCGCCTACATGCGGAGCGAGGCCGGCTCTGATTGGCAGCAGATCCGCGTGATCGATGTGGCCACCCGGGAGCACTTGCCCGATGCGATCGACTGGGTGAAGGTGTCGGGGCTGGCGTGGCATGGCGACGGGTTCTTTTACAGCCGCTATCCCGCGCCCAAAAATACCGACGCCGCGTTCTCCTCGATGAACGAGGACCATCAGGTCTACTACCATAGCCTCGGCACGCCGCAATCGGCCGACCGCCTGATCTATCAAGACCGCGACAACCCGCAGCGATTCCATACCGTCGGCACCACCGAAGACGAACGCTACGCCGTCCTGTCGGTCAGCGACCGCGGACAGGGGAAGGACGGCAACGCGCTGCACGTCATGGATCTCACGGCGCCCTCGCCCGCCTTCACACCGCTCTGGACGACGTTCGACGACCAGATGGACGTGCTCGACAACGTGGGCGATCAACTGTTAGTGCTCACCAATCGTCAGGCGCCCAACCAGCGGGTGGTGCGCATCGATCCCGCTGCGCCCGACGAAGCGAACTGGGTCACCGTGATCGCCGAACGCAGCGAGCCGGTCAGTGGGATGTCCACTGGCGGCGGGCGCCTGTTCGCCACGTATCTGCAAGACGTCACGACGCGCGCCTATCTGCACGCTCTCGACGGCACGCTGGAGCGCGAGATCGCGCTGCCGGGCCTCGGCACCGCCGGCGGCTTCGATGGCGAGCATGATGCCACCTCGGTGTACTACAGCTTCACGTCGTTCACGGCGCCGATCACCGTGTACCGCTACGACATCGCGCGCGGGCACAGTACGCCGCTGCGCGACGTCACCCTGCCATTCGACCCCACGCAGTTCGACACCACACAGGTGTTCGTCACCAGCAACGATGGCACGAAGGTGCCGGCGTTCATTGTGGCCAAGAAGGGACTCGTCCTGGACGGTGCCAATCCCACCATGCTCTACGCCTACGGTGGATTCAACGTGTCGCTGCCGCCGAATTTCAGTGCGATGCGTGTGGCCTTTCTCGAGCAGGGCGGCGTGTACGTGCAAGCCAACCTGCGCGGCGGCAACGAGTACGGCGAAGCGTGGCACCAGGCGGGCATGAAGGACAAGAAGCAGAACGTCTTCGACGACTTCGTCGCGGTGGCCGAGTGGCTCTTCGAGCACGGCTATACCTGTAGCGACAAGCTTGCCATCGCGGGCGGCTCCAACGGCGGCTTGCTGGTTGGGGCGATCATGACGCAGCGTCCTACGCTGGCGAAAGTCGCGTTGCCGGCCGTCGGCGTGATGGACATGCTGCGCTTTCACCAATTCACGATCGGCTGGAACTGGATCGCCGACTATGGGTCGAGCGACGACGCGGAGGGCTTCCGCTATCTCGTGGCCTACTCGCCGCTCCACAACCTGGCCGACGGCACGGCGTATCCCGCCACCCTGATCACGACCGCCGATCACGACGATCGCGTGGTGCCGGCGCACTCGTTCAAGTTTGCCGCACGCTTGCAGCAGGCCCATCGCGGTCCGAACCCGGTACTCATTCGCATCGAGACGCAGTCGGGACACGGTAGTTCATCCCTCACGAAACAGATCGCGGAAATGGCCGACGAGTACGCCTTTATTTTTCAACAACTCGGAGTCACGCCGTCGCTGGCGTGACGGCACCGTGCGTCGGCCCTACTTCGCCGGGAACGGGCGTGGCGCCGGCAGATCGTCGGCGAAGCGCCACGGCGCCGCCCCATCACGGGTGAGCTTCACGTTGGCCAGCCGCGCGCGCACCATCGCGATCGGCATCGGTCCGCCCTGCAGCACGGCGTCGTGGAACTCGCGGTCGGTCATCTTCTTCGACATCACCAGTTCCTTATACAGCGCGCGTAGCTGTAGTCCGCCCAGCATATACGCCGCCTGATAGATCGGTGAGTACGAGCCATTGAACGAGCGCCGCACTTCGCCTTCGGCGTTAGCGCGCTCGAACGGCACCTTGTCCACCACGTACTCGATGGCCTGTTCCGGCGTCATCTTGCCGAGGTGGAAGCTGAGCGAGAAGACAATGCGCGCGCTGCGATGCATGCGCCACGCGAGGGCGCCAAGACGATCTTCCGACGTGACGTGGAAGTCATGATCCCACAGGAACATCTCCCAGTACAGCGACTGCCCTTCGTTCCAGAACGGCGTGGAGAACAGGCGACGATGCGCGTTGTAGCGCGCCGTCATGAACCCCTGGAGGTGATGACCCGGGTTGAGTTCGTGAAACACCGTCGCGCGAGAGAAGAACGGGTTGTTACCGCGCATGCTCATCAGCTTCTCTTCATCGGTCATGTCCGCGGTGGGATATGACACGAGAATAAGATCGCCGCCGAGGAAGAACGGCGACACGCGCTGCCTCTCGGGGGCCATCATCTCCATGCGCCAGTCTTCGCGCGCCAACGCGGGAATGGTGACCCAGTCGTGCTTGGCGAAGAACGCATCGGCCTCGTTCGCGAGATCACGAATGAGATCCGGCTGCTTGCCCGGCTCGACGTACATGTTCTTGACCTTCTCCATCGCCGCCTTCCAGTCGTCGCCCAGCCCCAGCTCGCGCGCCGCCTTCTTCGCTTCGGCCAGACTGAACGCATACTCCTTCTCGGCGATGGCAATCAGCTCGTCGGCCGTGTACGGAATCATGGCGTGGCGCAGATCGACGGCGAGCCCTGCGGCGCCGATCGGATCCCCGATGATCGGCTCGTTGGCCGCCGCCGCGTTCCGCGGTGCTTGGGCCGCGCCACCCTGCCCGCCCCCGGCGGCCGCGACGACCGGCGCCTGCTGAATCCCGACGATGCGCGTGCGAATGGTGCTCGCGTAGCGCCGCATCGCGTCATCGAGCTTCTGATACGGGTTGGTGGCCCACCACGAGAACAGCGGATCGTACCCGTTGTAGTAGCGATACCACACGCCGACCGTATTGCGGATCTGATCGAGCTGATCGGCGGCGCGATTGCCGACCGTGCGGGACACCTTGGGCGCCGGCACACGCGCGGCACGCGGAGCGCCGTTGGCGCTGTCGCCGGCGGGGCGCGCCGGTGCCGGTTCGAGCAGGGCGCGCAGGCTGTCCACCACCTTGGTGACATCGGCCAGCGTGCGGGCCGACGCCTGCGCATCGATCGTCTTGAGATCGCGACGTGCATCCTGCAGCGCGAGCACGCGATCGGCGAAGGGCATCAGCGGCAGCATTTCCTTGCGCTGCAGCTCTTCGCGATCCATCAGCTCGAGCTGATAGCGCAGATGATTCTCCAGCAGGGCATAATCGGCCTTGCCCTCCTGCGACAGCTTGTCGAACGCGAGCTCGCCCAGACGCGCCCGCCACGACGTGTAGAACGCGCGGGTGCGGGTACGCTGCGCCGGCGAATCGGGGGCGTCGTAGCGACGCTGGAGCACCTGCTGATCGGATGCGAAGCGCGAGATCACATCGGCCATCTCGCTGCTCCGCGCCGACACCAGTGCGCTCAAGGCGGGCACACTGGCCGCCGGATCGGCCGGGAAATTCTGTCGCGTGGTGGGCTTCACGCCGCCCGGCTGTGCCGACAGCACCAGCGGAATCGCCAACAACGAGGTAGCGGCCAGCATCACGCGAGACGGACGCATCACAACGGACTCCTGCGGGTCGGGGAGACGTTCGCCGGGGTGCGGCGCAACGCGAACAGTCGGACTTCGGGGACGCCATCATTCTCGTCGACGGCGCGGCCCAAAACGTCGTCGAGGCCAATTTCATACACGTCCAACGCCGCCGGCAGCACCACCTCGGCAACGGGGCGACCATCGGCTCCGACGACGCATTCAGCGCGAGTGCCGTGAGCCAGTTCAGCCGAAGACGTGGGCAGGAGAGCATCGCCGAATGTTCCGGCCACGTCGCACCGTTGGCAAGCACGGACTCGGCGAGTCGCCTCGTCGCCCGGCGACTTTGCCACGCGACAGCTGCTCGCGTTCCCCCCGCGGCACCGTACATTCTTCCCGGCTGCGCCGATGCCGCTGCCGACCACCGTTCCGCCCTCCCTCTGCCGCCCGCCATGCTTCGCCGCACGTTCCTGCAGGCCGCCAGCGCGCCCCTCGGGCTCGCCGCCATGCATCGCCTCGTACCGACGGTCGCCGACGCCGAAGACACTCCGGCCTCCGACACCCCGGCGTCCAGTGCGGCCGTGCACACCACGCCACGCGCCTCGGTCGTCGTGATCGGCGCGGGCGCCTTCGGGGGCTGGACGGCGCTGCACCTGCGCGAGATGGGCCACGACGTCACGCTGCTCGATGCCTACGGCCCGGGTAATTCGCGCGCCACCTCGGGCGACGAAACCCGGCAGATCCGCTGCGGCTACGGCGATCGCCTGCTGTACGCGCGCTCGGCGCAGCGGGCGATGGTGGCGTGGCACGAGCGGGAACGCGAGTTCGGCGTGGCGCTGCTCAACCCCACGGGACGGCTGCAGCTCGCCCCCGACTGGACGCCATCGCTGCGCGCCACGCAGGCCACGCTGACCACGCTCGCGGTGCCCTTCGAGGCGATGACCGCCGACGACCTGCGGCGGCGCTACCCCCAGATGAACCCCGAGGGGATGGGCGTCGGGCTGCTCGAGCCGGGCGCGCTGGTCATTCGCGCCAAGCAGGCCATGCTGGCGGTGTCACAGGCGTTCCAGCACAAGGGCGGCACGTTGCGCATCACCCGCGCGCAGCCGGGCACCACCAACGGCGGACGCCTCGTGGATGTGCGCCTCGACGACGGCTCGCGCTTGGCCGCCGACACCTTCGTATTCGCCTGCGGACCGTGGCTGCCCAAGCTCTTCCCTGCCCTACTCGCGCCGCGCATTCAGGTGCCGGGGCGCGACGTGCTGTACTTCGGGCTCCCGGCCGGCGATCAACGGCTCGCCTTCCCGAACTTTCCCAACTACTCGGAAGAGCGCTACTACGGCTTCGCCAGCATCGACGGCCGCGGCTTCAAGGTGTGCCCCACCACGGGCACCAACAACTTCGACCCGGACGTGGACGAACGGATCATCAGCGCCACCGAAGTCCGCCGCGCCCGCGCCTATCTCGCCCAGCGCTTCCCCTCGCTCGCGGGACAGCCGATCACCGAATCACGGGTGTGCCAACTCGAGAACACCGCCGACGAGCACTTCATCATCGACCGCCATCCCGAGATGGCCAACGTGATGATCGCCGGCGGCGGCTCCGGTCACGGCTTCAAGCACGGGCCGGTGATCGGGCGCTACATCGCCCAGCGCGCGCTCGGCGAATCCACCGACGGCGACTTCGACCATATGGTGCGGCTCGCGCGGTAGCAGCGCGCGCCGATGGACCGCCGCGCGACGAAGGCACGGCGGTCCATCGGGTTCTCGTTGAGCGAAACGTGGTGCGGCTCGTACATCGCCGCGGGCATGCTCATCTGACCGCACTCCGGATTTCACGTGCACGCGGCCTCGCACAGCGGACAGGTAGCGGGATGCCGCTATTCAGTCGGCACGACCGCTCACCGACAAGCGGCTGTGAATCTCGTGGCTGACCCGCGTGATCTTGCCGCTGGCGCGGCTGATGGGGCACCGGGGTGTGCGGGCGCAGGCGAGCACTTCTCCGTCGGCTGCGCGCACGATTTCGGTGTGCCGCAGGGCCGCCCGCGCCACCGCGACGTCCTACACTTAGCGCCCAGTGCGTGGCGACGGCGATCCGCGGTGTCACTACTTCGCTCGCGGCATCTTGGCCCCGACACGCGTCCGCCATGCGGCCAACTCGGCCCGCAGCGACGCCGCCACCTGCGGGCGCGTGGCCGCCAGATCGCGCGCCTCGCCGGGATCCCGCGCCAGATCGTACAGCTCCACCCGCCCCGTTGAAAACCACTCCACCAGCTTGAGCGACCCGCGTCGCATCGCGCCGCTGGGTGTGCTCCCCGAGCCGTGATAGTGCGGGAAGTGCCAGTACAGCGCGCGCGTCAGCGCCTGGCGTTCGCCACGAAGCAGCGGTGCGACACTCACGCCGTCCATCGTCTGCGCGGCGCGGGCGGGCAGCCCGGCCAACTGCAGCAGGGTCGGATAGAGGTCGGTCGAAATCGTGGGCGTCGTGATGATGCGGCCGGCGCCGATAGTGCCCGGCCAGCGGATGATGAGCGGCGCGCGAATCCCCCATTCGTACAGCCAGCCCTTCCCCGCGCGCAGCGGGGCATTCGATGTCGGCATCCGCGCGGCAGAACCGAGCAGCGTGCTGAGGCCGCCGTTGTCCGACATGAAGACAACGATCGTGTGGTCGGCGAGGTGCAGCGAATCCAGCGCGTGGACGATCCGTCCAACACTCTCGTCCACGCTCTCCACCATCGCCGCGTACGTGGCGTGGTCTTGATGCATCTTCGTCATCGCCGTGGCGCCCTCGGCGATGGCGGCGGGCTCTGCGCGTTGCGAGACCGCCTGCCGGTCGCGCTTTGCGGCGTACTTGGCCGTGACATCCGTCTTCGCTTCCAACGGCGTGTGAACGGCGTAGTGCGACAGCATCAGAAAAAACGGCTGCGTCCGTGGTTGCTGCACAAATCGCAGTGCTTCATCGGTGAGCCGGTCGGTGAGATAGTCGCCGGTACGGTCGCCTTCCAGGTCGGTGACGTTAGTCTCGGGCATGCTCGCGCTTCGGTACGGCGCGAAGTGCGAACCCGGCTGACCGGCATGATTGACGGCCCGCGTGACTGCGAAGCCCTGCGCCGAGGGCATCGCCCGGATCATCGCCGCCGATCCAGTCAGTGATGTGCACACGCGCCGGGGACTTACCCGTCATGATGCTGGCGCGCGTCGGCGAACAGACGCTTCCCGCGGTATAGAACTGCGCGAAGCGGGCGCCTTGGGCCGAGAGTGCATCGATGTGGGGCGTTTCGTAAAACGTGCTCCCGTAGACGCCGGTGTCTTTCCACCCCATGTCGTCGATGAGGATGACGACCACGTTGGGGCGACGGATCCACGGTGCCGGCGTCATCGCGCGCACAACCGGAGGGCTTCCGGTCAGCACGCAGCAGAGTGCCACGAGCACCGCACGAAGCAATCGATCCAATGGGGGCAGCGCTTGGGGGAGATGCGGGGCGCTGAGTACCCCGGGCATTCAGGGAACAAGACGGGAGCATCGCGCGCAAGCGCCCGGGGTGCACCCCGGGCGGCCGGTCACGGCACCCGGTACAACCAGCTCACCTTCACGAAGAAGCCGTCGCTGGCGCGGTTCATGTCACTGAAGCGGAACGCGAACGCCTCGTCCAAGCTGGCGCCGTAGCCCAGGTACACGACCTTCCCCGGGCTGGGGAAGTAGGAGAAGAGCCAGTCGGCCCGAATGGCGTTGGTCTGGCTCCGAGCGCTCCGCACGTATTTCCCGCTACTGTTGCGCACCAGGATGGGGAGCTCCGTCCGCGGATCGCGGTAGGCGTCGCGCAGCCGCGACTCGTATTGCCCCACGAAGCGGAAGAAGATGGCGCGGTTGAGCTGGAACTCGGTGCGTAGCCGGGGAATGTTGGTGCGCAGGATGGCCGAGTTGTCGCGCGCGCGCCGGAACTCCTGATAAAGCATGATGGCGCTGATGCGCACCTTGGAGGTGGGGCGCAGATCCAGCGACGCGTTCACATCCACACGGCGTGCCTGTGCCGTCTCGAAGAACTCGGCGTCTCGGCCGATGGTGCTGCTGATCGAGCCGCCGAACTTGCCGAACTGCGGCGTCGTGAGGCGCATCTGCAGCTGGCGGGCCGGGACGGCTGCCCCGGGCACGAACGGGAGCGTGTCGATCCGACCCGCCGCGCGCGGGGTCTCGACGGCATACGTCGCGTAGCGCTCCGGCTGGAACGCGAAGTGCTCCATCGACGGCGTGAAGCCCATGCCCCAGCCGCCGCGCAGCTGCAGACTGCTCGAGAGCGACAGCCGCGTTTCCAGCGGGCTCTCGGCCGCGAAGAATCCCTTGTAGGTCCACGTTCCCTGGCCGCTCAGGAACATCATGGCCTGCTCCACGAGTCGGCCACGCGCGCCGAAGTACGTATATCGCTGGTTGAACTGCGGCTGCACGTAATCGAGCCGAGGCACGAAGCCGGAACGCGACTCGAAGGACGGGGTGACCCCTTCGATGGAGTTGCGGAAGCCGTAGGAGCGTCCGGTGCGATCGAGGCTGAACTCCCAGATGTCGCCCCGCGTCGAATTGCCCGCCGTTCGCGAGCGACTGGTGGCCACCTGATAGGCGGCCGTGTAGGCGTTCCGCAGCAGGAACCGCCCGTCGGCATTCAGCACCGTGTTGAAGTTGGCCCCCTCGCGCCGATCGGTGACCGTGAAGCCGATGTTGTTCTGCGTGCCCAAATCGCGCCGCATGCGCGCAATGTTGAAGAGCGGATTATCCTGTCCGTTGGCGGAGTATTTCGCGTTGTCGATGGCCGACAGCACGCCCAGATCGAAGCGCGACACTTTGCCGGTGGCCTTAGCGGCGGCGCGCGGCTGAATGATGCGTCGCGTATAGACGAGCTGATTCGGGGTGTCGATCTGCTCGTTCCCCTCCACGAAAAAGGGGCGCAGCTCGGGGAAGAACAGGGCAAAGCGCACGTCACCCGGGATCTGCCCCACGTCGGCTTCCACCTGCGAGAAGTCCGGGTTGACCGTCGCGTTGAGGGTGAGATTGGGCGTGACCCCCCAGCGCGCGTCACCACCGTACTGCGGCGTCGCCGCGTAGCTCCACCCACCCGCTGCCGAGGCACTGCCCGGCAGTGACGTCGTGACGACCGGCGTGAGATCCAGCACGAGTCCGCGGCGGAGATCCCGAATCCCCTCCAGCCGTCCCGACTGCACCAGAAACGACGCCTGCCCTCGGCTCGTCTTCGTCCACGTATCCTGATAGTTATTGCGCTGCGTATTTCGCACGACGTTGAGTCCCCACTGCATGGAGCTCCCCACGCGATACCGGATGCTCTTGAGCGGCACGCGGATCTCAACCTGATACCCCCACTCCGTGATCCGCCCACGGGACTGCCAGATCATGTCCTGATTGAGGTCGGCATTGCCCAGGTTGGCGCGCGAGAAGCCACCCCCGCCGCCCCCCATGCCACCGCCACCGCGTCCTCCACGGCCACCGCCACCGCCGCCCTCGGTGCGGATGCCGTCGCTCTGCACCCCGAGCGGGTTCACCGCAAAAACAAACGCCTGACGCCGATCGTTGAAGGTGTCCAGAATGAACTGGACATGGTCGTCATTCTGAATCCGGTCACGGTCGGCCAGCGTACCGCGCACCGTGCCGGCGGGGGCGTAGGCCCGCACCGCGAAGTAGACGGCGTCGGGACCGTACCACACGAGCGCCACGGTGGAATCGAGCGATGGGCGACCGTCGGATGGGTTGAACTGCGAGAATCCCGTCAGCTGTGCGGCGTCGGCCCACTGGGGCTCATCGAGCGTACCATCGACCGTAATGGGCGCGTCGAACCGGGGAATCCGCACCGTGGTGTTGCCGTCGCGGCCGCTGTACACCTGTGGCGCGCGCATCTCCGGTCCTGGACGCTCTGTCGCCGGAGGGGCCGGCTGAGCCGATATCCGGGTCGGCTGAACGGCGAACGCCGAAAGAAGCGCCAGCGCGAGGGGAGTGAGGCCACTCGCACCGAGGACGTTGAACCGAACAGACATCACGACCTACCAATCAAGGGGAGGGAACGGACGAGCATGTATAACTTAAGGCCCGCGCCCATCCAACGCCGAAAACCGACCAGACGTTGCGGCGGTTTCTGCGTCCTGCCCCCTACACCACGTCCCCCTGCTTCCCGGTTTCATGGTCGGCCGCTCCCGGCCTCCGCAGCGGTCAGCTGCCCGGCGCGCCGGTGTACACCAGCACCCAGCGACCGGGTTCGGCCTCCACTACCGCCGGATCGCCGCCGGTAAGCCCCAGCGATCGCGGCGCACTCCAGGTCACGCCATCGGTGGTGGCAGCGTACCAGAGCGGGGTGCCGTAGAAGCGCAGGGTACTTCCCGCCGCCACCAGGTTGCCGGTCCAGTTCACCGTGGCGGTGCTGGGGATGTCGGCCACGCGGGTGAAGGTGAGGCCGTCGGCGCTCACGGCGTGGTAGGCGCCCTCCTGCGGGGCGCCGATCGGTGCGGTGAGGTGCCACTGGCCGTTCCAGCGGAGCACGGCGCAGTCTACGGCGTTACGACCCGGATTGAACCGGTACCCCGGCTCCACGGTGTAGTTGACGCCATCGGTGGACGTAGCACTGCAGAAGCCCAGCGTCGCGGCGGTGGCGCCTCCGGGCAGCGCGCCGCAGGTGAAGTACAACCGCAGGGCGCCGTCGTCACGCACCGTGATGGTGGGGTCGAAGGGGCGCTGGTAGCCGGCGGGGATGCCCGTGACGGTGAGCGTTCGCGGCGCGGACCAGCTGCGGCCACCATCCGTGGAGACCGACGCGGCCACCAGGTCGAACGCCTCGGGGTCGTCGAACGGAAACCACTGGAAGACCGCCACCAGTTGCCCGCTGGCTCGGCGGGTCAGGCTAACCACCCCGGCCTGCCGCACGAAGGTGCCCGGCGTGCCGAAACGGTCGGCATCGGCGCCCACGGCGATCTTGAGATCCTGTTGCCAGGGCCCCTGCGTGCTCACGACGCGCAGCGTGACCGGCGCACTGGTGACCGAGCCCGCGCCGCTGCGCACCACCACGTCAAGACGCCCCCCCTCGGCCATGGAGCGCGGCGTGACGACGTAGTCCGCCGCGGTGGCGCCGGCAATCGCCTGCCCATCGCGGCGCCACTGGTACGCGAGGCGAGCCCCGGTGGCGCTCACCGTGAACGTCCACGTGGCGCCGACCGGCACCACGCGGGGCCTGGGATCGACCACGATGACCGGCGCAGTTTCGACCGATGCCCCCGTCGTCTCGTCGTGCCCGCCATCACAGGCGAGCACCATCGCCAAGACCAGCGGGAGTATCGGAGGGCGGCGGGCGAGTCGCGGACGCATGGGCGGAAGGATGGGCGTCGGTCGGCGCGCGCTATTCGGATGCGATGGTTTCGAGCTCTTCCCAGCGTGCCATCATCGCCGGAATGGCCGACTCCAGCTCCGCCACGCGGCTCCGCACACGGGCCAGCGCCGCCGCGTCTCGGACCACCGCCGAGTCGGCGAGTGACACGTAGCCCTGCTCCAGTTCCGCCTCACTGGTGCTGATCCGATCCGGGAGGGCCGCCAGCTCCTGCGTCTCCTTGTACGACAGCTTGCGCTTCTTCGGCTTGGCGGCGCTCGGCGCCTCGGCCCGCTTGGGCGCGGCCGCCGTCACCACCACCGGGGCCGGCCGCTGACGCAGCCAGTCGGTGTACCCGCCCACGTACTCGCGGATCACGCCCTTGCCCTCAAACACCAACGTGCTCGACACCACGGCGTCGAGAAAGGCACGATCGTGCGACACCAGCAGCAGCGTGCCGGTGAACGCGGTTAGCAGCGCCTCGAGGACGTCGAGCGTTTCGATGTCGAGATCGTTGGTGGGTTCGTCGAGCACCAGCACGTTGAACGAGCGCGTGAACAACCGCGCCAACAACAGGCGATTGCGTTCACCGCCGCTGAGCGCGCGCACCGGCGTGCGGGCACGATCGGGGCTGAAGAGAAAATCCTGCAGATAGCCGTTCACGTGGCGTTGCTGCCCACCCACCGACACGAACTCCGCGCCGTCGGCGATGCTATCGAACACACTGCGCTCGGGATCGAGTTGCTCGCGACGTTGATCGAAATACGCGATCTCAAGATTGGTGCCGTGGCGGAGCGAGCCGCTTGGTGGCGTGAGCTCGCCGAGGAGGAGTTTGATGAGCGTGGTCTTGCCGCAGCCATTCGGCCCCACCAGCCCCACACGATCGCCGCGCATGATGGTGGTCGTGAGCTCGGCGACAATCGGCTTCGTGCCATGCGCAAAGCTGATCGCATGCGCTTCGATCACCATCCGTCCGGAGCGCTCGGCGTCCTGGGTCTGCGCGCGGGTGGTTCCCACCCGCTCACGACGCTGCGAACGCTCCACGCGCAGCGCTTCAAGGCCGCGTACGCGCCCTTCGTTGCGCGTGCGTCGCGCCTGAATGCCGGTACGAATCCACACTTCTTCCTTGGCCAGCCGCTTGTCGAACTCCTCCCAACTCTTCGCTTCCGACGCCAGCATGGCGTCCTTCCGCTCGAGATACGTGTCGTAGTCGGTGCCGAAGTCCACCAACCGGCCGCGATCGAGCTCTACGATGCGCGTGGCCACGCGACGCAAAAACGCGCGATCGTGCGTCACGAAAATCAGCGTGAGCCCGCGCGACGTGAGGTACTCTTCCATCCACTCGATCGCTTCGATGTCGAGATGGTTGGTGGGCTCGTCGAGCAAAATGAGATCGGGCTCACACACCAGCGCACGCGCCAGCAACGCCTGACGGGTGCGACCACCCGAGGCCTGTTCAATGCGCGCCTCGGGGTCGAGTCCGAGATGCTCGAGCACCGTTTCCACCCGAATGTGCAGCTGCCACGCATCGGCCGAATCGAGCGCGCGATGCAGGCGGTCCAGTTCGCGCAGCGCGCCCTCGGAGTGATCCACACTCACGCGAATCGACGCCGCGTGATACTCCGTGAGCAGGCGCCCACGATCGCCCAACCCGTCAGCCACCACCTCGAACATCGAGCCGGTAAGCGCCAGCGGCATTTCCTGATCGAGCCGCGCCATCGTCACGCCGCCCAGCTTCACCACCGCCCCACTGTCGGGCACCTGCGTGCCGTCGAGCACCTTCATGAACGTGCTCTTGCCGGCGCCATTGCGGCCCAGCAGACAGACGCGCTCTCCCCGCTCGATGGCAAAATCGGCGTGGTTGAGCACGGGGGGACCCCCGAAGGCGACACTGACGTCCTGCAACGATACGAGCGACATCCCGCACATTAGCTTGCAGGCATGGCCAATGCGACGGACACGCCCCTATCGGATACCCGGTCGGTGCTCCTCTACGACGGCGACTGCGGATTGTGCGCGGGTAGTGTGCAGTTCCTGCTGCGTCATGAGCCGGCGGCGGCGCGAGCGCGCCTAGCGTTCGCGCCGTTGCAGGGCGTCTTCGGCACCCGAGTGCGCGAGCGGTTTCCGGAGTTGGTCGGGGTGGACTCGGTGGCGTGGTACGACCCCACCGGTCCCGCGGTACATGTGCGGAGTACGGCGGCATTGGCCGCCATGGCCCACCTGGGAGGCCTGTGGGCCGTCATGGCCACCCTTGGTCGCCTGGTGCCCACGGTGCTCAGGAACGCGATCTACGACCTGATCGCGCGACGTCGCCTCCAGATCGCCGCCCCAGCCTGCCTGCTCCCCAGCGCCGAGGAACGGGCTCGCTTCCTTCCGTAGTCTTCCGCCGGCACGATAGCTTCCCGCATGTCTCTCCCCTCCCCGAGTACGACGGGCTCGATGGACTCGCCATCGCCGACCTGGTCCGCCGCCGTGCACTGAGCGCCGCCGAGGTCACGGAAGCCGCGCTGGCCCGCATGGCCGCCCGCAACCCTCGGCTCAACGCCGTGGTCCGTCCGCTCGATGCCATGGCCCGCGCGATGGCCGCCACGGTCGATCCCGACGCGCCCTTCGCCGGCGTGCCGATGCTGATCAAGGACCTGATGACCACCATCGCCGGCGTGCCCACGAGCAACGGGACCCGGGTACTGCAGTCCATCATCCCCGATCACGACAGCGAACTCGTGGCCCGCTACCGGGGCGCCGGCGCGGTGTTCATCGGCAAGGCCAATACGCCGGAACTTGGGCTCACGCCCTACACCGAAAGCGAGGCGCTGGGCCCGGCCCGCAACCCGTGGGACCCCACCAAAACCCCCGGCGGCTCGAGTGGTGGCTCCGGGGCCGCCGTCGCAGCGCGTATCGTGCCCATCGCTCACGGAGGCGACGGGGGCGGGTCGTTGCGCATTCCGGCGTCGTGCAACGGCGTGTTTGCCATCAAGCCCACGCGTGGCCGCATGCCCACTGGCCCCGACATGGGCGACGCGTGGCGCGGCTTCGTGCAGGAACATGTGATCACCCGCAGCGTGCGTGATTCCGCCGCCATGCTCGATGCCACCGCGGGCGAAGACGCGGGCACGCCGGTGGCCTGCCCACCACAGGAACGTCCGTACCTCGACGAGGTCACACGCGAGCCCGGACGTCTGCGCATTGCCGTGACCACGACGCCGTTCTTCGGAAACACGGTGCATCCCGACTGCGTGGCCGCACTCGAAGACGCCGCCGCCCTGCTGGAATCGCTGGGGCACGAGGTGATTCGCGCCGAACCCGTGGTGGATGGCCACGTGTTGGCACAAGCGTTTCTCACCGTCGTAGCCGCTGAGGCGCGAGCGGACATCGAATGGATCGGTGCGCAACTCAAGCGCGCGCCGCGCCGCGACGATGTGGAGCTCACCACGTGGGCACTCGGCCTCGTAGGCAAGGCGGCCAGTGCCGCCGACTACGCGACGTCGGTGCGCACGCTACAGGTCGCGGGGCGTACGGTAGGCCGCTTCTTCACCAACTACGATGTGCTGGTGACGCCCACGCTCGGCGCGCCACCGTTCACGATCGGCGCCATGCAGCCGAGTGCCGCCGAACGCGCCATGCTCCGCGTGGTGGCCGGGCTAGGGCTCGGCGGTGTGCTTCAGGCGGCCGGCTTGCTGAATGAGACCGCGAAGAAAGTGTACGGCTTCATTCCGTACACGCCGCTGTTCAATGTGACCGGACAGCCCGCGATGTCGGTGCCGCTGCACTGGAACGCCGCGGGGCTGCCGATCGGTACGCAACTGGTATCGCGCTTCGGCGACGAGGCCACACTCTTCCGCGTGGCCGGCCAGCTGGAACGCGCCCGCCCGTGGGCCGGGCGCATTCCGCCGCTGGTGTGATGCGTGATCTGATGCGTGATCGGATCACGCGCTGATTACATCTTGGTCGCGGGCTTGAGCGTCACGCCGGCCAGCCGGCCCACACCGCCCAACGTGGTCTGCGCGGCATTGAGTCCCAGGCGGAACTCCTTGTCGGTGTACGTGGACCACACGTCGGTGGGCTGGTGCCAATGCGGGTTCCATCCACTGCCCGTCTGCGTGCCACGCTCGTTCTCGCGCAGACTGATGGACGGGATGAGATCCTGGAACGGCCCCGAGTCGGTGTTGGTCATGTGCGGACCCACCTGCGCCGGGTAATCGGTCGCGTACTTCGTGTTGGACTGGTGCAGCGCCCACGCCAGCTCCGACGACGCCTTCCACATCTTCGAGTTGATCTGAAACTCGATGTTCACGTCGGCTTCGGGACGCTGCTCCTTGGCCATGGTGCCATCGGCCTTCGGCATGCCGTGGTCCCACATCATCATGTCGTGCTGGATCATGCCGAGCCACTTGGGTTCCGGATACTTCCCCGACCCCTTCGGCTCCTCGATGCCCTGCAGCTTCGCGCGCTGCTCGATGTACGCCCGTGCACCGTTCAGACCACTCTCTTCGTTGTTCCACAGCACGAAGCGAATGGAGCGCTCGGTCTGCACGTCGGGATTGCTGAACACGCGCGCCAGTTCCATCACCAGCGCCGTGCCCGAGCCGTCGTCATTCACGGCCTCGCCCCAGCCGATGCCGTCCATGTGCGCCCCCACGATGTACATCTCGTCCGGGTGCGTGGTCCCGATCTTGGTGCAATACACTTCCTGCCGTTCGCCCGGCACGCTCGGCTCGGCGTTCAGCGCGCGCAACGCCGGGTCGGGCTGCAGCAACGAGTCGTTGTTCACCCCGGTGCGCGTCCGGATACCCCGATTGCGTCCACCACCCGAGGCCTGCGTGGCCGGCGGACCGACGCGGCGCAGCGGCGGCTGACCGGGGGCGGCCGGCGCGGCGGCCGGCGGCGGTGTGGCGGGACGCTCGGCCAACGTGGGCGGCTCGTACCGATAGATGATGCGCTCGGTGTTCGAGCAGCCGTAGCTCTTGAGCTGCGCCTCGATCCAGTCCACCGCGTCGCGGTTGCGCTTGGTGCCCTGCTTCCGGTCACCGAACTGCGTGAGCCCCTTCAACGTGGCTTTGTACTTCTCGAGGTCGAGTCGCGCGACCATGAGCGCCACGGGATCGGTGGAGTCGATCGCGGCAACGGCCGGCGGAAGCACCGGCCTCTGGGCCAGTGCCGGTGAGGTGGCCAGCGCGACAACGACGGCCGAGACGGACAGCGAGGAAATCGTGCGCATGATTGGGCGAGTGGAAAGGAAAGGGTGGCGGGAGCGTCAACTCTTGCTGACGTGCCGAACCCAACAATCGTTGAGGTCAGCGCGGTGGTGGTCCACAGGGCGGCGTGGCGCACGGCGCGGGTGCATCGGCCGGCGGAGCACCGTCGGCAGGCTCGGCCGACAACGCCGCCCGAAGACTGCCCACCAGCGTGCCGCGATTGGCGAAGTCCCAGCCGGCGCCGTAGCGCAGATCGGCAATCACAAACTGCGGGCTCTTCGGCGTCGTATTGACCCGCGGCACGATCACCAACGTATCCGTCCACTTCACCGTGGGCGGTTGCATGGCATTGGTGAACGCCATCACGGCGAACGTCGTATCACCGCGCTGATCGACGCGGCGAATGCCAAACGACGTGTTCCCCTCGAACAGGCTGCTGAACAGATCGCCGTCGATGAACGGGGGCTTCTCCCGCGGCACCAGGCGTGCCACCGAATCGCGCGCGTGCCGCGCCTCGACCAGCAACCGCACCAGCGCGGAATCGAGGTAGGGCTGCACCGCGTCGAGGGCCAGCGAATCGGGCACACCGCGCACGCCGAGACCGTCCAGCAGCGTGTAAAACTGCGCGGCCGTTTCGGAGGGCGACGAGGGGGCGGAGGGACGACAGCCGGCGGCCGTCGACAGCACCAGCACCGTGGACGCCGTGAGCCGTCGCAGGCGAAGATTGAACGAGGCACTCACTTGGGCATCCCCGGCTTGGTGCGACTCGGTACTCGCGACGACAGCGCGGCCGGCACATACGACGGCACAAAGCGACACCCCTTCGCCGGATCGTACATCGGTTCCACGGTGGCGCACGATGCGGCCACGGCCTTGGACGTCGGCGTCACTCCCTGCTCGACCCACGCCAACAGCGCGCGCATGGCGCTCACGTACTGCGCATCACTCGTGTAACTGTGCTCGCTGTCCTGCGTAAACAGCTGCACCAGCGCCTTGGCTCGCCCCGCGCGTTCCATCGTGCGCCGAAACGTGCTTTCGAGCTCCACGAACGCGGTGGGATCGTCGATGGCGTGCATCGTAAGCACGGGCACCGGAATGCGACCGGTGGGATCGGCATCGGCCGCGAACATGGCGACCGCCACGGAGTCGGCGGCATAGCGCGCGACCTTGTCGTTCAACGCCGCCCCACCGGCGTAGATGACGCCCGTGGTGGTGAACGGATTCGCACCGTTCGTTCGCTTGGTCACGATGTCCTGAAAGTGCCAGGTGCCCCAGTTCAGGTGCGCGATCAGCGTGCGCTCGGGCACCTTCACAGCGGCGAGAATCGT
>Ga0114970_10001473_pt1 | contig 17652 bp, 28 predicted proteins | sample M_140205_XF_Meta_FD_87030 | JGI IMG/M metagenome (GOLD analysis project Ga0114970, IMG submission 87030) | Freshwater microbial communities from Lake Montjoie, Canada to study carbon cycling - M_140205_XF_MetaG | ecosystem: Environmental > Aquatic > Freshwater > Lake | place: Lake Montjoie... | reverse complement strand
TTGGCACAGTGCCTCCAGACTTCCAAGGAGCCTTGAGTCCAACTGGGCCAATTAACCTGGCATCAGTTGCTCATGCCAATACATCAACATTGTTCAGCAAAGGGGTTGGCGGATTTAGTCAAGCACTAGGCGCTGCCAAAGGCTATGCGGCACAGTCGGTTGACCTATTGCAAAGTGCGGCTTCTGCTACCTTTGCTGGAGACCCAATGAAGATGCTGACAGGCGGACTCAGTAAATTAGGTGGTAGTAATCCTGCTGATCTTGCTAAAGTTGGCACAGCACTGGCGGGCTTAGGCGGCAGCGTCAACCTGGCAAACCCCATTGCGGCAATGAGTCCAGTAAACGCATTAAAGAGCTTGACTGACAAGGGTGCAGGCTTTGTCAACAATCTACATGCCACTGTTTTAAATCAAACTGTCAAGGATCCTGTGTCAGGCATGGACCTTAAAGTTGATGCCAAGCTGTTTGACAGCATTGCCGCGGATGCCAAAAGTATTGGTGGTAGCGTTGCAGATAACCCCTTGAGCAAAAAACTCGGCGACCTAATGAACTCTGCTGTCAAGGGTCCTGCTGATCTTAAAGCCATGGCCGGCGCCGCAGGTGCTGACAGTGCATTGGCCGCAGTCAGCAATCCAGATGACTTTGCTATAGCATCAATGGGTCGTGCAGGCGCAGCCGTTGCTGGACTGATACCCACTGGTGATATTAAACTACCAGCTATACCTTCAAGTCTGCCAACAGCCGGCGAAGCAGTGAGCGCAATCAAAAGTGTAGCAACCACAGTTGTTGATAAACTTGGCAATATGTTGCCCAAGCTACCAGAGGTACCCGGTGTTGGTGCCATCAGCAAATTTGCAGACACATTAGATGTCAACAAACAACTTGGGCCTGCGGCCGCTATGTTAGGCAGAAGCCTGGGTGCTGTTGGCGATATGGATCCCAAGAAGCTGGCAGACGGGCTAGGCGAAAGTATTGGTGGATTAGATAAGATTGCCAGCCTGGGTGGATTAAAAGCCATGGGTGATGTAATGGGCAAGATACAAATGCCCAAGCTAGACCTACTTGGAGCCGCTCCCATCAGCCAAGCAGACTTCCACGGGCTTATCAGTGCTGTGGGCGGAGGCAGTGGCCCCAGCGGTGCACCAAAGATGGAAGATATTCTAGGCGGCACCAACTTTGATGAAGCTTTAACAAAGTGCGGGCAAGGTCTGGCCAAGCTAGACCAAACTAAAATTAAACAAGTAAAAGATCAGATTGCTGCCGGAGTAGCATTAATTGCCTCAGATGATGGCATGAATGGTGGCCGCGCCGCAGGCATTGCAATGATAGATAGTCTTATCCCGGTTGTAGCCTCATTGAAAGCAGAAGCGGCTTCAAACCCTGCGGCAGCAGATATGTTTAAGTCATTTAATGGACTGGCTGAAAGCCATAACAACAGTTTTAATCTTAAGGCCAAGGCTGAGATCTCTATGACAGCCATGACAGACAGCGTCAGCAGTAAAATGGGCTTGGTAGCAGGACTAGGAAGTCTTGGCCTGAGTAATGCTAAAAATGGCGCCGCTGACTTTATGACCAACCTAATAGATAAGAATTCTAAAGCAGGACAGGCTGCTATGGCCGCCATGGTTGAAGGCGTCAACAGCAAGTTAATGAATGACATTGGCATGAAGGTTGATCTGCAGATGCCCGGCAATCCGTTGGAAGAATTCAAACCCCCGCAGACCGGCACCAGCACAATTGGCGGCGGCAAGGTTCCAAAACCACCAAGCGTTGATGAACTGCTGGCAGGCGTACCAGACTTTGTCAAGGAAGCCCTGCCTGCAGATGCAGCCGGTATGCTGGACAAAGCAGGCGCCACAGCCGGCACAGTGGTCAGCGACATTACAAAATCTGCCTCTAGCATGGTATCATCGGTGACTAGTTCTGTGTCCAGTACAGTCAGTACAGTTACCAGCTCAGTGACCAGCACAACACTAAGCGACATTACCAAAACAGTTACTAGTTCATCATCGGATGTAATCAATCAAGTAACAACCAAAATTGCTGACAACACACAGGCTGTGACAGCACTAGCCAAAACATTCACAGCTGGCACACCACAGGATGTGGTCAACGTAATCAAGACCAAACTACCAGGTGGTTGACAAGCACGGTTTTCTGTGCTATAGTTATAACTTGCTATAACTTTCAACAAAAAGAGATAGATATTATATGACCTATAAAACCTTTTTCAGTCCATGGGTAATGGCTGCAATGGTTGCGGTATTATGTGTGTGTTTGCCACATAAACCTGCTGAAAATGCAGAACTGTGGCCCGAAATTGCCAATGCATCACAAACACGTGATCGCCAGCTGGCGGCTGTACGCAATCAATTTGCACAATTTCGTAGTGTTGACCATAGAGAAATTGCATGTATGGCTGATGCAATTTACCAAGAAGCCGGTCACGAACCAGACCTTGGCAAAGCCGCTGTTGCGCGAGTCATTGTTAATCGCACCAAACACGACGAGTTTCCAAAATCCGTTTGTGGAGTGATCAACGAAAAACACAATGGTGTTTGCCAGTTCAGTTATGTGTGTGTGGGACGTCAGCAACGTGATCCAACTGCATTTCGAGCCAGTTATCAAATTGCAGTAGAAGTCCTGACCAAAAATCAGTACAATACACTATTGCCCAATGCATTGTTCTATCACGCAGACTACGTGAACCCGGGCTGGAGACTTCAGCGTGTTCGGCAGATTGGTCGGCACATTTTCTACAATCCTAAAGATCTAAGCACATAAAATTCCGGTTGACAAATGGCGAAGTTGATGCTATATTACTGTCATGAAACGCGAAACACTAAAGTTTGAAATCGAGCGTCCTAAGCGCAGGGCCCGGGAACTCTTTGACCGAGAGTATAACTACAGCCCTAAGACTGTGGATCGCAAAGATACTTACAAACGCCAACCAAAGTTCAAGCAACGTTACATCAACGAGGAAATGGGAAATGACTGACATCTATATCACGGATCCAGACCTTAATGACCCTGAGTACACTCAGGCTATGGAGGACATGCACTACTGGTCAACAGTCAGTGACATTGCTCAACTGGTTAAGAAGCACGGGCTAAAGACAGTGATGACAGACCTGCAAGAGGCATTGGATCGTCTTTTTGAGCCTGTGAATTAACTGAGTATAAATATCACTACGCCCTTATAGCTCAGCTGGTAGAGCAACTGATTTGTAATCAGTAGGTCCCGTGTTCGAATCATGGTGGGGGCACCATACTTCTAGGATACAATCATGTACACCCAACGTATTCAATTTTTGGAAGAAAGTTTGCGTATGCTAGGTTCTCAAATTGCGAAATCCTCAGCACCAGACCTTCCTGCACTACTGGCACAACAGTCTAATATCTTGGCTGAACTCAGCGAGTTTCGTAGATTGCAGTGGGAAGAAGATCACGAGCGTGTCAACTTTGACGATGACGATAGATGAATAAATTAATCACTGGTGTAGCTGACTACATCCGACAAGACTGGGCGGAAAACAAAATCCGTACAGTACTAGAAGTAACCGCTTGGATCACCAGCATGTGCTGTGCCATTGCAGTGGCTATTACGGTCCCCGATGTTCCTTGGCTGATCCTTTATCCGTTGTTTATTAGCCACTGTGCTGTGTTTGCTTATTGTGCCTGGACACGAGGTAGCACAGGAATGATAGCCAATTACCTGGTGTTGTGTACAGTAGACGCAATTGGCCTGACAAAATTAATTTGGATAACTTACGGTTGACAATTGGCTAGTTCTACAGTATACTAGAGCTATTGTTTAACTTAATTAAGGCTTATCATGGCTCAAGCACAGCGAGTAGTCAAGCGTGGTCCAAACCCGTTTGCGCCAATTGCAAAAATCAAAAACAAACAGCTCTCCAGCGTTCATAACAAGTATGAACGACTGCCAGACCGGGCCGCACCCTTGCTCACCAGCGACAACGTGGCCAAAGCCGTTGCTGTTCTTAAACAGCAACTTGGCACAGAAGCCTACACACAAGAACATTTTGGTCGACTGGTAGAAGTTGACGAAAGCCTCATTGACATTAATGTTGACATCCAGCGTTTCCTCGAGGAACTGCACATTGCAGACAACATTATTGCCAGGTTTGACCCTCGTATCATGCAACCGCTCAATGTAATCTACATCAAAGAAACTGGTCGCTATAGTAGCTGGGAGGGTCAGCAAAGCGGCACAGCCTTTTACCTTATGAAGCACTTTGGACTTATTGCCCCAGGCACCAAGATCCAGTGTAAAGTGGTAGATGACGACCTTGCGGTGCCCGGCAGCGACCTAATGGGCGAGGCTGTTGGTAACCTAGGCTTCCGACTATTGGGCGGAAGTGGACGCAAGCCCATTGACTCATTCTTTGTGCATCGTAGTCGCGTCAACGGTGTTCGCTTGTACAACTCAAAGCTCACAGAAGACATTCAGAGCCACGAGATTCAAACTGTGCTGGAAAACAACCACATGTACCCTGCACCATCCAGCGAAGCACAGGGACAAAAGGCACAGCCCGGCATGGTTACCTATATATCTGGTGTTAACAACATTGCAGGACACGGCGCAGAAAAAGAAGAGATCTTTGAAATGGGCAAAGAAGATCTTAACTGGGCCATGCGTTGGCATGACACTTACTTTGCCAACGAAAAAGGTGTTGATGGTGGTTTTATTCTAGCATTTGGACGCTTTGCCGCAGAAGCACGTGAGCAAGGTATTGCTCTTACACAAGAGCTAGAGGAAGATCTTAACCGTCACATTGTAGCAAATTATGGTAGCCCCAAGAGCTTCCACAATGACTGCAAGACTCGACTTAAAGCCTTCCAGGAAGACAACAACCTTAAGTCATCTTGGTCTGATAGTTGCTTGACGCCCATTCTTGTCATTGATTATATCAATGGCGGTGGCGCCTGTGAAGTGCCAGAAGTGAAAGGTATGAAGACCTATGGTGGTATCTAAACAAGAATGGTTTTATCTCTGGCAGAATAAGATTGTTCTACCAGATGATACTATAGTCTCTCGTACTTGCTTTGGCATCACTGGTGACTACAACAACCGTCGTAACAACTACGAAGGGCACTGCGGACACAGTGTAGAGTTTCGAGATCTTTGGATTGGGCCTTATCGTCCAATTAAGAACTTGGAGGATCGCATTAAAGCAGAGTTTCACGACTATCTAGTAACAGGACATCGTAACTTCCGTTACGAATGGATCAATGAGGAAGTAGAATACGATCAAATTAAGTCTTGGATTGATTGGGAATTGCAGGATCATCCAAGCATCAACTACTTTAACCAGGAGCAATAATGAGTGAATTTGCAGGATACAAAATTGGACTGAGCCTTAGCCGTTGTGTACAAGATATTCTTGAAGGCACAGTCAAGGTAGAAGATGTACTGGTTATTGTTGCCCGTACAATGTTTGACTATATGAAGCCCGAACAATGGAAGCCAGTGATGGAATCCTATAAACATCAGTACTGGCATGCGTTCTCAGACGAGGAAATTACTGCGGTAATGGATGAACTTTGGCGCACTGGCAAGATCCATCAGCCTCGTCGCTTCGGTGGCCATGCTGTGCGTACTCGGCATCCTTGGATAAATGTTCATGCGGAGCCAGACAATGAAGCAGCTCGGCAGGCCTTCAATCATTATCAAACCCTCCTGGGACTCAGCGGAGAACTTGAACTAGAAAAGGACAAGCCCATTGATTGGTCAGACCCAATTTATCAGGCATTTATATGAACTTCCGCAACTGGCTCCAACAAAAGTGGTACCAGCACATGATTGAAGTTGAGGAATGGACTGGACGTTTGCCTGCTTACCCTATACAGGAATACTTCAAGCGATACAAGTGGTGGCTCAAACGTGAATATCAACATCAACGACGCAAAGGTTAAAGTATCATGGAATTATTGTTTGTTCTTTTTATCAGTGTTCCGGTTTGGTTGGTCTTGTCCTACAACAAGCTGACCACACTACAGGAAGTCTGCCGTGCGGCTCAGGCCAATGTGCAGACACAGTTGGCTCGTCGCTTTGATCTGTATCTCAAGGCCACAGCCGTACTGGAATCTGGCAGTGACTTTGAGCGTGGCGTATTTAACGATGTTGCTCGTTTACGTTCACGCACAGACATTGGCCTAGAACAAAAGGTCACGGAACTGGGGCGGCTGATTGCTGTGGCAGAAAGCAATCCAAATGTCACAGCAGTTGGTTTGTTTGGCACAATGCAAACAGTGGTCAACGACACAGAAGCCAGCCTACAGCGAGCCCGTGCCACTGTAAACTTTGAAACAGGTGTGTATAACATTACTGTACGCAAGTTTCCTATGAACGTGGCCGCCAAGATCCTAAGGTTCGAGCCCATTGTGTACTTTGAGCATGTAACTGTAGCATAAAAACCACAAAAAACCCAGGGTTTTTAGGCGTTGTAAGTCGTTGATTTACAACGCTTTTTTGTGGCTAAAAAACAACAAAAAAAATGTGAAATTTCGGTTGACTTTTGGCTAAATCCGTGTATAATAGTGGAATAGTAAGCAACAAGGAGCAGGCGAAAATGGAAGCATTTAAGACTTGGGAAGAGATGAGCACTGTTGAACAGATGGCTTGCCAGTACTGGGATATGTACAAGGATGCCTATGGCGTTCGCCCTCGCGGCATTGACACTTCTGCTTGGGACGAGGCTACCTTTGAAGCTGAGTTCAACTATCTGCAGGACTTGATTGGCAAGAACGAGCAAGAGCGCAGGATCGCCGAGCAAGAGGCCGCAGTGGCCTTTGAGCAACGCCTGCAGGACCTCTACGCCACGGGTGCCAAGGATCGTGCTATGGCCCTGCGTTGGATCCACGAGGCAGAAGGTTCTAACGGTGACGACGAGTTCCTGTGCTACCTGGTTGGCTTGCCCTACGGTTACTTTAAGGTTCAAGGAGAATGACGATGATTGCAGAAGCCAACAAGATTGAATATGACGCCCGCCATGGCGGCCCTTATGATCGTGGTTCAGCTGACAGCTACTACGGTCGCTCTTACAGTCCTCACTTCTATAAGGGTGCTACCTACAGCACCACTAAGGTAGAACTGGCAGACATGAATGCCGAGGAAATCATTGCTTACACCGCAGGCTATCGCGACAACGAAGCCAACGGCGACAAAAAAGATTGGGGTTGATATGGAATTTTTTACAGGAAAAAAAGTAGCACTGACTCGTGTGGGCAACCTTGAGATCTCTACTGTGGAGTTGCCACGCTTTCTCAACGAAAGCAGAGTTGTCTATGAGACCTGCATCTTCCCAGACGAGGATCTTAGCTATGTGGTAGGGCGGTATGAGAGCCTTGATGAAGCCAAGCGTTCACATGCCAAGATTGTGGCACACGAAAAATCGCATCTTGTTGCAAAGAAACAACACGAAAACGGTTGACCTTTTGGTAAAATGACTGTATAATTGTTTTATTAACTTAGTAAGGAGCTCGCAAATGAAGACGATTTCAGAAATTAACGGCGCGATCATGACAGGTAATTTCACCAACGATCAGTTGTCGTCCATCCTTGATGCTGTGAAGTTTGCGCGAGCTCAGCTCAGCAAAGTCAACAAGCGTCAGTTTACTGTGGGCTCCTTGGTCAAGTTTACCAGCAACCGTAACGGCATGACCTATACCGGCAAGGTTGAAAAGGTCAAGATCAAGTTTGTGTTGGTGGCCACGCAGATGGGCCGCTTTAACGTGCCAGCGTCCATGCTGGAGGCAGTATAATGGGCTACCGTGTACTAGACACCGAAGACCGTATGCGTGAGAAATATGGCCCACGAAAAGGACTGGAAGGCCCTTTTAACTTCTCAGGTCGTGTGCTATACTATGACAACAAAGAAGGCAGCTACTACGACCCCGCTACAGACTTCTATGTAGAGCAGGCGGAGATGGATGCCATCAACAACCGTTTAATGGAAACTTTGAAAGGTTAATGCTATGAAGTCAGCGGCAGTTTTTGCTTTTGGGTTACTACTGGTAGCAGGCGGAGTCGGCGGCGCCGAGCAAAGCCTAGACAACACCGACCTTCTTGTAGGAGTGGCTATTGCAATTGTGGGATTGATCCTGATGTTTACCGCACTTCCTTATATGCAGGAGAACAACAATGACTAATTTTGAACGGCTGGCACAGCGTCTTGACAGTGTTCGAGAATTGCTGGCACGTGACAATCTTACACCCTGGGCCCGCAACTACTGGACCTCAGTGGATCGTCAGCTCACTGCCAACTGGGCTCGCATGGGTGTGTGCTCTACCATTGGAAATTAAATGAAACCCTATCAACGTATTCAACAATTGGAATCGACATCTAGCAAGCTGGCCAAAGAGGCCATTGTGCTAGAAGCGGCCCAGGCCGGTGAGAGCGAGTTTTTTGAAGGTGTGCGTCTGGCCTACGATGCCATGATCACCTTTGGCATTGCCAAAGTGCCTGAAAAGACTGACGCTGACGGCCTGGGCCTAGAACAGCGAGCGTTCTCGCTGGCAGTGACAGGCTTTACCACCCGACGGGTCACAGGCAATGCCGCACGTGACATGCTGGCAGCAATGATGCAGGCAGCAACAAAAGACGAGTGGAACGGCTGGTACCGTCGTATTCTTATCAAGGACATGCGAGCAGGTTTCAGCGAAAGTACAGTAAATAAAGTCTGTAAGAAAGGCTATCCCCAGTATGTAGTGCCTGTGTTTGAGTGCCAGCTGGCTCACGATAGCGCCAACCATGAGGGCAAGGTATGTGGCTCAAAACTAGTGGAAGTGAAGCTGGACGGGGTACGAGTATTGACAGTGGTACACCCGGACGGACGAGTGGATCAGTTCAGCCGCAACGGCAAGGAATTGCTGAACTTTGGGCATATCAAAGAACAGTTCGCTCGAACGGTAACTGGTATAACAGAAGCAGTGGTTTTCGATGGGGAAGTAATGAGCTCCAGCTTCCAGGATCTAATGAAGCAGGTGCATCGCAAAGACAACGTGGTGGCCGGTGACGCAGTACTGCATGTGTTTGACATTATCCCGCTGGCAGACTTTGAGCGTGGCTTTTACACCGCTTCACAGATTGCTCGTAGTGCTAAACTGGTTGCTTACAAAGCTCTGTGGGCAGAAGAAACACCTAATATTGCAATCGTTGGGCAAGAGTCTGTGAACCTGGACACAGAGGCAGGACAACAGCGTTTTAAAGAGATCAATGCAAGTGCCATTTCCGGTGGCTACGAAGGCATTATGATCAAGGACCCGGATGCTCCTTACGAGTGCAAGCGCAGTCATGCTTGGCTCAAACTCAAGCCATTCATTGAGGTTTCACTGGGAGTAATCAATCTTGAAGAAGGTACTGGTAAGAATGTGGGACGACTTGGAGCTCTTGTTTGTTCCGGCGACGACGATGACAAGCGAATCACAGTCAATGTTGGTAGTGGCTTTAGCGATAGTGATCGAGATAGCTTTTGGGCTAGCCATGTTGAGCATGATGATGTGGTAGGACAGATTGTTGAAGTACGTGCTGACGCTGTAACGCAGAATCAGGACGGCACCTACAGCTTACGCTTTCCCCGATTCCTACGCTTCCGTGGCTTCAAGGCCGGGGAGAAACTGTAATGGAACTGACTGTCTACAGCAACAACAGACTGCGAGAAGGCTGTGCCTTGTGGGATGTTAGTGCTGACATGGCAGATCCTATGCTGAACTATTTGGTCTATGGTTACGAGCCTGGCAGTTGTTTTACTGCTGTGCTGGCCAATGACTTTGCAGGTGCAATCACCAAGAGTCATCCCACTAATACTGTTAATTCTTTCAAGAGTTTGGTTGGTTGGATTTCAGACTATTTTCCACGAGAAGCACACGGCAATTATGCCACAGTCAAAGAATGGTGTGCTCGTAGTGCTGAGGATCGTAGAGCCGTCTTGGAACAACACCGGCTGATCTACACAGCCAAAGAAGAAACTTGGTTGGTCATTAAAGGCGAGAAAACACAAGAACCTGTGTTATACTAATGTATGACTTATACCATTTCTCCTAATTCCATTAGGTCCATTAGACAAGACGATCCAGATTTTCAAATCAACAATGGAATTGTTGTTTCGCCACGTGCTGGATTTGAAATCAGCAACAAATGTCCAACACAATATAAACTTATGATTATAGAAGCTTTGAAGAATGGTTGGTTACAGCCTATAGCATACATGAAAGAATCAGAATACGTCTGGGAGAAACTCGGTGAACGATAAACTTAGAGAATTTGAACGAGCCAGTAAACTTGACGTCTACGGGCTAGGAGTCAAGCGACATCTTTGGGAAGCCGCACTGGAAAAGTATGCTGAATTGATTGTTCAGGAATGTGCTGATATTGCTGACCAGCACACACGTGACGGCGATTGGGATATTGCTAAAATGATCAAACAACATTTCGGAGTGGAAGAATGAACGAACAAATTAAAAAGATTGATCGAATAGGCGACGCTATGGTGGCGGTGTTTCATAAACTGGCCTTGTTTGGTATTGGTGCGGCCACAGTGTGGGCAGCTGGCTGGACTTTTGGGGAACTGTTTCAACAGCATCATGCCAGTGTGAGTGATCTACTGCTGATGTTTATCTATGTAGAGATTGGCGCCATGGTAGGCATCTATTTCAAAACTAATCACATGCCAGTGCGATTTCTGCTGTATATTGCTATCACTGCATTGACCAGGCACACAGTAGATATTATGAGCCACTTGCCTATCAATATAAATGAAATGATGGCTGTGGCTGGTTGTACATTTATAACGGCTGCAAGTGTGTTGATTGTGAGATACACCAGTGCTAAATTTCCCAGCAATCAAAAGGATGACGTAGAATGAACAACCGAATCAAAGAACTTGAACCCCAATGTTGGGAACACAATGAATTTGGACTTAATTTCAATTACCAAAAGTTCGCCGAGTTGATTGTGCGGGAATGTATTGTTATTGTTGACAAATGGTCATATGATGGACCCTATCGAGAAGAAGGTGATATTATTCCCGTGAAAAAGATTAAAGAACATTTTGGAGTTGAACCGTGACTGACGAAGAGTCAGAGCTTGAAAAGCTTCAGAAGCTGGTAGAAGTTTATCGCGGCGGCTACGAAGCACAGCGCAGGATACTGGCCAGCATCATGCCCGACAAATTTTCCGGCATGTTTATCTGTGGACAAGGTGGCACTGTTGACGCCCAAGGCCTACCAGCTATGATCATGGTATGCCCGGCCTATGGACTGGACGGCTTTGCAGTGTACAAAAAGAGCCAGGACTATTCTGCTCCTGGCTACTAATAACATGGCTAAATAATATGCTATGTTTAAATTCCCCATTATAGAATTAGTCGATCGCTACTGCATCGCAAGAGTCAAATACGCCAAGTTGGGCACCAATGCTGCCGAGCTTGAATTTTATCAAGAACAAATCAACCTTCTTGACACCACAGCTATAGCACAAGAGCTAGAGCTGTTAACCGCCTTTCACAGTGATATCTGGGACGTTGAAAACGAATTCAAAGACATGACTGTTGATGGCAAATACACCCTGGAAGAAATTGGCCGCAGAGCCATATATGTGCGTGACCGTGGTGTAGAACGTGCCAGGCTCAAGAACCTCATGGCCCAGCAACTGGATGATCCGGTGCGTGAACACAAACGTTACGGGAGTTGATATTGTACTTTTCAGATCGTCCAAGAGAAATAGAAACAGCGGCCAAAGTCAACATAGTCTGCCTTGAGATCAAGGAAGGTATGTTCCTGCGTACCACCTACCAGGACAACCTGAATGTCAGTGTATTTGATCCTGACAAAATACCCGATGGTAATTTCTTCTTTCTTATTCATTACATGGATAAGTTTAATCCTCATATTGTGTTGGATTATCGCTCACCTGAAGATCATCCGCACACCAAGGTAGTGCTTGAGGACCCAGAAACATGGGGTCCAACTGTACTTGCAGAGGCTACAATTCCTGACGCAATCGTTGATTTAATTATTAAAAAACGTGTAAAGATATTGGGTCATAATGATCATGTTAACGTTGATGATCGTTATACACACAGCTGGATTGATTGGATTTGCAGCAGATACCCTGGCATTCAGCCAGACGACTTTGTATTCTTAATGCCCAGTACAGGCAGAAGTAGGCTCTGCACTATCGACAATACCCCTTGGGGATTAGACATCGTACGACAATTATTAGGTCAAGATCTATTTGAGCGGGCTCGTAGTTCAATTGTTAATTGTGCCCACAGAAAAAATAAATTTATCAGTTTAAATGCTCGCCCACAACTGCATAGACAACTAGCAGTCGCTAGACTTTTTGATTTTAAAGATCAGGGGCGACTAACCTATTATGAAACACTGGGAAGAAACAGTGTTAACGGAGTTGAATCAACAAAAGAAATACATGAGTCTGTTAACGAACGCTATCTACAGATTCGAGACCACTTTCCTTTAATCTGGGATATTAATAACACCGACGAATATAGTAGTGCGGCTAACTTACAAATGAGTAAAGAGTACATAGATGAGAATCTAAGTACCTATTTGAATATTGTGTCTGAGACTAGGTTTCACAATACTAATCCCGTGTGGTTCAGTGAAAAAACATTCAGACCAATGATGTTTTTGCAGCCTTTTATTATACTAGGACAGGCTAAAAGTCTACAGGCATTACGTGATAGAGGCTTTAAAACCTTTGGCCAGTGGATCAATGAAGACTATGACAACATCGTTGAAGAAGCTGACAGAATGCACGCCGCACTCGACAGTGCCATTGCTTTTTTTGAAGATAAAGAACCTCAAGAATTAAGCAACATCCTGTTAGAAATGTTACCAGTGTTAATGCACAATTACTTTCACGCAATTGAAGAATATAACGGGTCGTCGATACGTATTGTCAATCGCTTATTAAGCACATTGAATAACCAGGAAGAAACAACTGCCATTAATTCCTTGGTATACAACGCTTCAAAGTTACAGCATGGTATATCAATGCTTCCTTATGCAATACCAGATTTTAATAAAGTCTTCCGTGCAGTGCCTTATCTAGATCATAACCAATTGCCCGAATTATTCTACTTTCAACTTGATCGTGGACTTATGGACATTGCCTGGATCACAGCCCAGCAGCTGGACCACGGCAGACTCAGCGACTTCAAAGACTCAGTTCGAGACATTCCTGTTAGTGTGTGCCAAGCAGTGCAACAGGGCTCTGCAAAATTTATAATCTACGACTGGGGTAATTTACAAACCGTTGATGAATTTACTCTGCTGATAAACACGTTATTGCAGGAGTTCAGTATTCAAGGACATAGTTTCTCAGAAAAAGACTTTGTAATTGTGTCAGGATCAAGCTGGCAATCATCATCTTTAAACTTTGTGTCTTTTAACTTCTGGGAAACATATTTCACTCAGAAGTTTGATCGTGCTTGCCCTGGGTTTACTAAACAAGTCGCTAACAATGTCAGGAGTAAATCGTTGCGGAAGAAAAAGTTTATCTGTCTTAACGGACAATACCTTGTTAGTAGACTGGCTACTGTGACTCTACTGTCAGACCTGAGAGACCAGGGAATATTGACTTTGGTGGATTCCTGTGCGCCATTGCTGTGTCCACCGGGCAATATGGATCAAGAGCTAGCGTCCTTTGGCAAATTTAGTCCCGAACTTGCACACCAATTTGGCAAAGAATTACGCGGGACATTGCCTTGGCACTGGGACGTAGATTTGAGGGTAGACTACTCTCACGTATCCTGGGCCTGGGCCTATGATGTACAACGTATATGGACAGTAGAAAAGGATCATGTTGACAGCGCAGTAGATTGTTATTTGAACGTAGTCACTGAAGCAAATTATCAGTATAACGGAATGGTCAGGCATACAGAAAAGATCTTTAAAGCTATAAACTTGCTACAGCCTTTTGTAGTCATTGGTGAACCAGGACAACTATCCAGTCTACAGACCCTGGGTTATAAAACATTTAATCGTTGGATTGACGAAAGCTACGACTGCATAGAAGATCCCAGTGTACGAGTATTTGCCGCAGTTGAGTCTGCACGTGAATTTATACAAAAGGACCCAGAAGAACTCAGCGAAATCCTCAACGAAATGTTGCCAACTTTATTGCACAACAAAAAACTTGCTCAATACCGTCAACGTACAACTTGGTCTAGACTAGAAGTTGACCTGGCTTGTACATTGGCAAAATGAAAATTGTCTACGATCCACGTCACTGTGATGTGTTGCCAGGTAATAGCAGTTTAAGTTTTACCATGCCGACTGTATCTTGCGGTCAGTGTACTACTATTTTTGATCCGTTGCCCGCTGAGCCTTTTTACTTTCTATTAGACATTAACTATGTTCAGGACAAAGAAGTCAATGGAGAAATAGTCATTGATGCTGTGAAAAGTGAATCAATACTGGCCATCAATCAATACTCTATTCCAAACTCTGTGATTGATAGAGTCACAGTTGGCTCAGCCTTAATACTTCTAAGCAGACCATATCATGGTTATCCAGCAAAAGTTATGAATAAAATAGTCTCAATGATCATTGACCGGCACAGCGCACTACACCCTTCTCAGTTTGTTTTTATGTTGCCGGCCGCTGGCAAACAAGCTGTTCCTTACTTGAATATTGTTGACTTTACTTTTTTTGAACGCATGGTTGGTGAGCGCCGACACAAGGATAATAAACGCAGAATATGGCAACAACGCCTGGATCTGTTAAACAATCACACTGTACCTAAAAATCGTTTTGTCTGCATCAATCGTAGAGGTAATGTATTTCGCATGGCCTGTACTGCTGGTCTTTGGGATCTAAGAGACCGCGGCCTGCTGACATTTTTACAAGATCCTCGCGAGCTTGCAATGAGCTTTGACCGCCCGGAATTAGCTTTACATGAGTATTTTCCAGAATTGATAGACAAGTTTCTCACAGAAGTCAAACCACAATTGCCCAGGACCTGGGATGTGGCATTCGAACCCGAGCTTAGTCCAACAGAATGTATAGCCCCAGACGGCAATGAGTTCTTGGAAGAAATGCTAGACTCTGCCCTGTGCATTGTCAACGAAACACTAATGGTTGATGCGCCTCCACAGTGGCACAGCGAAAAAACCTACAAGGCCATTAGCCTGATGATGCCTTTTATCATTGTTGGTCAACGTCACAGTCTTCGAGCATTACAGGATCAAGGCTATAGAACATTTACACCTTGGATCAACGAAAGCTATGATGATATAGCACATGCTCCTGACAGGCTGCGAGCCGCTGTAGCCGAAGCTGTTAGAATTATCACTATGTCCAACAGTGAGATCAACGAATTTCTCGGCAATGTCAAGCCAATATTGATCTACAATTTTCAACATTTCCACAAAAGATGCGACAGCTTTGACAACGATGTGGTAGTTAAATTACAGGCTGTTTTGGACAAATGTACCATTGACAACCCTTAGCCTTTAGCATACAATATCTGTACAAGCTAAGGAACAGCCATGAGCAATGTACTTGATTTAAACCTGTGTCGCACTGTGCGAGAGAAAGCCAACCATGATCCTGAATTTCGTCGATGGCTGGCCACGCTGGTGCAAGAGACTGATCAGCCAAAGACTTTTGGCTATGCATTATCGCCCTACAAAATCAATAAAGTTACCTTCAACGGTGTTGAAGTTAGCTCAAGCAATGATGGACAGTGAAGCACTAAGAGCTGTGGTCTATGCTGGCATCACTGAGTTGACTGCCATTAAAAAGTACTACTACCATAGTACTGTGGGCCCAAGCTATAGCCACTTCACGGAAGAAGGCGAACGTGTGATACTTGACTACATCAAGGTAATGGCTCCGTTGATTCACGAAGCCGAAGAACGTTCTCTAGACCAACGTGCCAAAGATATTGTAATGCAAACTTTAAAGGACAAATAACATGACCAAACTTACTCTAGCAGATGTCAACGAAGCGTTGAACCATCAAATCACAGAAGGCAGTGAATATCAGTGGAAGTGCTACGGTCCCAACGCACGTTTCCTGGACTATACCATCAGTGGGCTTAATGTCACAGCCGGTGTAATTTACGACACGCAGACACAGGAAGTCTATGAGGCCAATCTGTGCAACGGTCCTGCTGACCTTGCTTACCGTTGGTCTAACCCAGACTTCCAGAAGGCCCATCGCAAGGAAGCAAAAAAGCGCGGCGTTGATGCTGATCAAGCCTGGGACGATGTACGGTTCCAGGACGTTGATGTTGACGAATGGATTCAGCTTGCACTGGAGCTAATGGAGCAGAAAAAGACTTGCTTGATTGAGGCACTGAAAGCCAACTGGGATGAAAACAATGGCACAGATGTGCAGATTGACCTACCTGACAGTGAACTCCTGCAACTGTGCCTGTTGGCTCACGAACAAGACATCACGTTGAATACTCTGGTAAACAATATACTACGTGAGTATATTGACAACTATGGAACAAATTGACACCTGGCTAGGCATTTTACTGCTACTGGCTTTATTTGAAATCAAGCATTTTATCGCAGATTTTGTAATCCAGCGAGCCAGACACTTTACCAACAAAGGCTCCTATGGCCATTGGGGCGGCATAGAACATTCTTTACAGCACGGCGTACTGACCTGGGCCGTGCTGTTTTTCTTTACCACACCTGCTTTTGCCTTGATGCTAGGGCTATTTGATGCTGTGGTACACTATCACGTGGACTGGTTTAAAACCAAGTACGGCCCAAAAGACAACACCAAAACAGCTTATTGGGTGTGGTTTGGTGCAGATCAACTTCTGCACCAGCTGACATATATCACTATTTTATACTATCTAGTGCTGGTTTTTAGCTAATAAAAGCCAGGCCCTCCTGCTGTTGTTTGGCATAAATACCATAACAACGAGGATCTGCTATGGCATACGCATTAAATAAATCCGATAACGGGCTATTGATTACACTAGAGGATGGTGTAGTTGACACCACCACAACCAGTCTAACACTTATCGGAAGAAACGCTCCAACATTTGGCGAGCGTCAAAACGAAAATTTTATAAGACTACTAGAAAACTTTGCTAGAGCAACTGCCCCTGGCAGTAATGTAGGCGATGCAGTTGGTCCTCCAATGGTTGGACAGCTTTGGTACAACTTAACCACCCGGCAGATTAACGTTTACACTGGCTCGGGCGAAGACAACGGTTGGAAATCCCTAGGCGGTTTTGTTAAAGCACTATCCACTGACACTGTTGCCAACCTAAAGCAAGGCGATTTCCATTACGCCACAGACACAGAAACACTCAGCATCTACAATGGCACAGGCTTAGACTTTGTTGGTCCAATTAATGTACGTGACGGTGTAGGTAAGTTATTTGCGGGCAATACTCGGTTGACCGCAGAAAGACTAACCAAGACCCCCAGTGGTACAGCCGCAGTTGTTAGTCTATATGTTGATGGCGAACGCCTGGCAGTCTTCAATAAAGGACTAGAATTTACCACAGCCCTGTCAGGCTTTGCCACAGTTGGACAAGGCATCACGCTCAACAGTACACTTGCAAATCCTCGTTTCACAGGTACTGCCACTAACAGTGATTCATTGGGTGGCAGCGTGGCTGCAACCTTTGCTC
>Ga0114970_10001471_pt1 | contig 17654 bp, 18 predicted proteins | sample M_140205_XF_Meta_FD_87030 | JGI IMG/M metagenome (GOLD analysis project Ga0114970, IMG submission 87030) | Freshwater microbial communities from Lake Montjoie, Canada to study carbon cycling - M_140205_XF_MetaG | ecosystem: Environmental > Aquatic > Freshwater > Lake | place: Lake Montjoie... | reverse complement strand
TAGAAAAAAAATGGCCAAGTCTTTTTTCTGGCAGTGATACTACTGGTGAAAAAGATTTTGAAGAATTTTTTACAGATTCAGAAACATTAGATATGGAGCGTTTCCAAAATTTCGGAATAATTAAAAACGATTCAAATTTTGACGAACAAAAAATCCAACTTTTTACTGAGAAAATACAACAATTAAAAAATGACAAAAAATGGTCAAAAGAAGAAATTGTTGAATTATTTTTTAAAATGATTCCTGATTTTGGACACAAAGAGACTGGGAAATATTTAGACAGTAAAATGTAATTTAAAAGAATTTATTATAGAATATATGCATCAAAAGGTTATTTCATTTATTAGAAAAACGTACTCTACTCCTACTGATTTCATTCCATTACATGAGCCTCGATTCATTGGCAATGAAAAAAAATATGTAATGGATGCTATTGATTCTACATTTGTTTCATCAGTTGGAAAATATGTTGATCAGTTTGAAGAAATGATTAAAAAATACACCGGTGCAAAGCATGCGATTGCAGTAGTTAATGGAACAGCAGCATTGCATATGAGTCTAATTTTAGCAGGTGTAAAAAGAGATGAATTGGTAATAACACAAGCTTTAAGCTTCATAGCGACTTGTAATGCCATTAGTTATATTGGTGCTGAACCAGTATTTATTGATATAGATCCAAAAACATTAGGCCTTTCAGCGGAATCTTTGAAAAATTTCTTAAAAAATGTAGAACTAATAGATGGAATAGCAATTCATAAGCCAAGTGGTAAAAAAGTTGCAGCTTGTATTCCAATGCATACTTTTGGATTTCCAGTTGAAATTGACACTATAATAGAATTATGTAATCAATTTAATATTCCAGTTATTGAGGATGCGGCTGAATCAATTGGATCAACCTATAAAAATAAACACACTGGAACTTTTGGTTTATTAGGAACTTATAGTTTCAACGGAAACAAAACCATTACATGTGGTGGTGGTGGAATTATTGTAACAAATAATGATGAAATTGGGAAATTAGCGAAACATTTAACAACTCAAGCTAAAGTTCCTCATCGTTGGGAATATGTTCATGATCATATTGGGTATAACTATAGATGCCCAAATTTAAACGCTGCTTTGGCATGTGCACAATTGGAAAAATTAGAAGAATTCATTGAAAACAAAAGAAATACCTCTAATGAATACAAAGATTTTTTCTCTGAAATAGATGAATTAGAATATTTAGAAGAACCTGAAAATTCTAAATCTAATTATTGGTTGCATGCAGTTTTATTAAAAAACAGAGAAGAAAGAGATTTATTTCTTGAAAAAATGAATGATAATGGCGTTATGTCAAGACCTATTTGGGCCTTAATGAATAAATTACCCATGTTTAAACATTGTATTCATGATGGCTTAAAAAACAGTTTAGAAATAGAAAGTAGATTAGTAAATATTCCTAGCAGTGTTAGAATATAATAAACAAAATATAGCAATTTTTGGTTATTCAGGACATGCTTATGTTGTGATTGATGCACTTTTAGAAAACAACATGGCTATCGGTGGTTATTTTGAGCAAAAAGAAGCAAACATCAATCCTTACAATTTAAATTATTTAGGGATTGAAGATGAAAAAACATTGAAATTATTGGATCAAAATTCTCTTGTTTTTCCAGGTATTGGTTCAAATTCTGTTAGAAGGAAAATAATAGAACTTTTCGAGAAGAACAATTGTAATCAATTTGTTCTTCAACACCCTAAAAGTATTGTTTCAAAGTCAGCAAAAATTGAAATGTCTACACTTATTTCAGCCGGAGCAATTATAAATTCATTTTCTAAAATTGGCAAAGGTTGTATTATAAACACCGGAGCTATTATTGAACATGAATGTAAAATAGACGATTATAGTCATATTGCTCCTGGTGCTGTTCTTGCCGGAAATGTAAAAATAGGATCGGAAAGTTTTATTGGAGCGAATTCTGTAGTAAAACAAGGAATTACAATAGGAAACAATGTAACAATAGGCGCTGGATCTGTTGTTTTGAAAAACGTACCTAATAATGAAACTTGGGTTGGAAATCCAGCGAAAAGAATAAAATAAAAATGGAGAAAGTAATCATAATTGCAGAAGCAGGTGTAAATCATAATGGAGATTTTGAATTAGCAAAAAAATTAATTGACGCTGCTTCGGAAGCAAAAGCTGATTATGTTAAATTTCAGACTTTCAAAGCAGATAAAATTGTTAGTAAATCCGCTAAGAAAGCTGATTATCAAATCAAAAATATTGATGATGGTGATGATTCACAATACTTGATGTTGAAAAAATTAGAAATGCCTGATCAATGGCATCATGATTTAATAGAATATTCAAAATCTAAAAACATCCAATTTTTATCTACAGGTTTTGATGAAGATAGTATTGATTTCTTGGACGATTTGGGAATAAATTTCTTTAAAATTCCTTCAGGAGAATTGACAAACAAACCTTATTTACAGCATGTTGCTAGTAAAAATAAAGATATCATTTTATCTACTGGAATGGCTACTTTAGATGAAATTAAGGAAACTATACACGTATTAATTGATGCTGGTACTCCAAAAGAAAAAATTTCGATTTTACATTGTAATACAGAATACCCAACACCAATGCTAGATGTAAACTTGAAAGCTATGAATCAAATAGCGAACGAGTTAAATGTTAAATTTGGATATTCAGATCATACATTGGGTATTGAAGTTCCTATTGCAGCAGTTGCTTTGGGTGCCAAAATAATTGAAAAACATTTTACTTTAGATAAAAATTTACCTGGTCCAGACCATATTGCATCCTTGGAACCAGATGAATTAAAACAAATGGTTTCAGCCATTCGAAATATTGAATTAGCAATTTCAGGTAATGGTGTTAAAGAACCTAGTCCATCCGAATTGAAAAACATTCTGATTGTTAGAAAAAGTTTACATTTTAAACAAAACAAAAAAGCTGGAGAAATTATTACCAAAGAAGATTTTATAGCTATTCGACCTGGAACAGGAATAAGTCCAATGAAAATAGATAATTATATTGGAAAAAAATTAGCTCAATCTGTCGAAGCTAACTCTTTAGTTTTAGATATCCATTTTATATGAGAAAAATTTGCGTTATTACTGGGACAAGGGCTGAATATGGCTTATTGTACTGGTCTATGAAAAAATTGCAAGAAGATAATGAAATTGATTTATCTATTTGCGTAACAGGTATGCATTTATCTCCTGAATTTGGTTCTACATATAAAAAAATTGAAGAGGACGGATTTGTAATTACAGAAAAAATTGAGATGCTTCTTTCTTCTGATACTTCTGTTGGGATAGCCAAAAGTATTGGATTAGCAACAATTAGTTTTGGAGAAGTCTTTGAAAGACTAAAGCCAGATTTAATTTTGGTTTTAGGTGATCGTTTTGAAATATTTGCTGCTTGTTCTGCTGCAATGGTCTCAAAAATTCCTATTGCGCATTGTCATGGAGGTGAAGCAACAGAAGGATTAATCGATGAAGCAATAAGACATTCAATTACAAAAATGTCTCAAGTTCATTTTACTAGTACAGAAGAATATAGAAATAGAGTAATTCAATTAGGTGAACAACCAAACAATGTTTTTAATGTTGGTGCACTAGGTATCGAAAACATTAATAAACTTGAGCTCTTAAATAAAATTCAGTTTGAAGAATCTATTAACTTTAAACTGAATAAAATAAATCTTTTGATAACATTTCATCCTGTTACTTTAGATACAGCTTCTGCAGAAACTCAATTTAAACAATTACTTTCAGCAATAGATAAGCTAGAAAATGTTACAATCATTTTTACAAAACCAAACGCTGACACGGATGGAAGAATTATCATTCAAATGATTGATGAATATGTTTCAAAAAAACCTGAAAAATCAATTTCTTTTACATCATTAGGACAATTAAGATACTTATCAGCTATCCAATTTATGGATATTGTTGTTGGTAATTCTTCTAGTGGTTTGATTGAAGTCCCTTCTTTCCAAATTCCAACGATAAATATTGGCGACCGTCAACAAGGTAGAGTTAAAGCTCTTTCTGTAATCGACTGTGAAACAAATGAAATTGATATAAAAAATAGTATTCAAAAGGCTTTGTCAAAAGAATTTAAAGATTTTATAAAAACTTCTAAAAATCCTTATGGCGAAAAAAATGCTTCAAATGAAATTATAGAAATTCTAAAAACAATAGATTTGAATAATTTAATTAAAAAGAAATTTTATAATTTACCTATATGAGAATTGTTTATATCGGTAGTGTTATTTTTTCAGCAAAAGTATTAGAAAAATTAATTTCAATGTCAGCTGAAATAGTAGGTGTTATTACTAAAAAAGAATCTAATTTCAATAGTGATTTTTTTGATCTAACAACTATTAGCAATCAAAACAATATCCAGTCGCTGTATACGAAAAACATAAATAATGAAGAAACAATTAATTGGATTAAATCACTTAAGCCAGACGTTGTGTTTTGCTTTGGATGGTCAAATTTAATTAAAAAAGAAATACTAGAAATTTGTCCCTTAGGGGTTATTGGGTATCACCCTACTCTTTTACCTTTTAACAAAGGTCGACATCCATTAATTTGGGCTAAAGTTTTAGGGCTTCCTTATACAGGCTCAAGTTTCTTTTTCATGGATGAAGGAGCTGATAGTGGCGACATCCTTTCCCAAAAAAAAATTGAAATCGATTTTAAAGATGATGCGAATACTTTATATGATAAAATAATTAACACTGCGTTACTTCAAATAGAGGAATTTCATTCTGAACTAAAATCAAATTCGTATAAGACAATTCCACAGAATTTAAATGAAGGAAATAATTGGAGAAAAAGATCTGCTAAAGACGGTATTATTGACTTTAGAATGAATACTAAAAATATTATTAATTTAGTTCGAGGATTAACACATCCTTACGTTGGTGCTCACTTAGTTTATAATAATCTGAATATTACAATTTGGGCTGCCGAAAAAGGGAGTGCACAAAATATCTCCAATTTAGAAGCGGGAAAAGTGTTAAATATTCAAGATAATTCGATTGAAATAAAAACTGGGGATTCATCAATTTGGTTAACCAAACATGAATTCGATGTATTTCCGGAAATAAATTCCTATATTGTATAAAATATTACAAAAGTTAAATGAAAAAAGTAATCGTTATTTCTGCTCATCCTGATGATGAGACATTAGGTGTAGGAGGAACAATTTTAAAACATATTGCCAATGGAGATCAAGTTTATTGGCTAATTGTGACAAATGTATTTGAAAGTCAAGGTTTCTCAAAAGAACGAGTCGAAAGTCGCCAAGAAGAAATAAAAAAAGTAGAGAAAATATTTGGCTTTACGAAAACATTTTTATTGGATTACCCTACAATGACATTATCTTCAAGTAGTATTCTTAAAATGGTACCAGAGATATCCTCGATCTTTTCCGAAGTTGAACCTGAAATTATTTACACATTAAATCGTTCAGATGCTCATTCCGATCATCGAATAATATTTGATGCTGTAATGGCATGTACAAAATCATTTCGTTATCCATTTATTAAGCAAATTTTAATGTATGAATGTATTTCTGAAACTGAGTTTGCTCCAGCCCTTCCTGAAAAAGTATTTCTACCTAACTATTTTGTAGATATCACAGAGTACTTAGAACTAAAACTGGAAATAATGACCGTTTTTGAGTCTGAAATTGCTGAACACCCTTTTCCGAGATCACTCGAAAACATTAAAGCACTTGCCCATTTCAGAGGCGCAAGTGTAGGAGTCAAATATGCAGAAGCTTTTCAATTATTAAAATATATTGATAAATAAGATTAACCTATCGTTGAATATTATTTAATCAAAAAAACGAAACAAATGAGAATTTATAATGATCATCTTATTCTTACAAAAAGTAAAATAAAAGATGCTTTAATTCAATTAAATGAACTGTCGCAGGACGCAATACTATTTGTTGTAGACAGCAATGATAAACTATTGGGGGCACTTACTGATGGAGATATTCGAAGAGGTTTAATCAAAGGTATAACTATTGATAATGAAATAAATGATATTATTCAATTTGATCCAAGATTTATCATAAAAGGTGAAAACAACTTAGAAAAAATAATTGAATACAGAGATGAAAATTTTAGAATTTTACCCGTTGTAGATGAAAATCACAAAGTAGTAAATGTCATTAATTTTAGAAAAATTAGATCCTATTTACCTATCGATGCAGTCATCATGGCAGGTGGTAGAGGCCAACGTTTACAACCATTAACTGATTCCATTCCAAAACCTTTATTGAAAGTCGGAGATAAATCAATAATGGAACACAATCTTCATCGCTTAACACTATTTGGTATCGATGATTTTTGGGTAACAGTAAAGTATTTAGGCGAACAAATTCAAAACTACTTTGGAGACGGTAAAGAAAAAAATATCAAAATTGAATATATCTGGGAGGAGGAAGCTTTAGGAACAATTGGGGCGGTTTCCAAAATTTCGAATTTCGAACATGATTATGTTTTAGTTACTAATTCAGATTTATTGACCAATCTTGATTATGAACATTTTTTTCAAGACTTTTTACAACAAGATGCTGATTTAGCAGTATTAACAATACCCTATAAGGTCAGTGTACCATATGCTGTTTTGGAAACAAAAGATGGTGAGGTAAAAAGTTTTAAAGAAAAACCCACTTATACTTACTATTCAAACGGCGGAATATACCTAATGAAAAAAGAAATTTTGAATTTTATACCCAAAAACACGTTTTACAATGCAACTGATTTGATGGAAGAAGTTATAAAACAAAACCTAAAAGTAATTTCTTATCCATTATCAGGTTACTGGTTAGACGTGGGAAAACATGAAGATTTTGAAAAAGCGCAACTCGATATAAAAAACATTAAATTTTGAAATGAATATATTAATTACAATTTGTGCACGTGGTGGTTCAAAAGGAATACCAGGTAAAAACATTAAACTGATTAATGGAAAACCACTTATTAATTATACCATTGAATTAAAAGATAGATTAGTGACTAAACTGAACGCAAAAACTGTTTTATCAACTGATGATGAATTAATAAAAATTGCAGGTGAAAAATGCAATCTTTTTACTGAGTATGTTAGACCTGAACATCTTGCAACTGATTCAGCTGGAAAAATGGACACAATAAAAGATGTATTACTCTACGAAGAATCTTTGACCAATCAAAAATATGATTTTATCTTAGATCTTGATGTTACATCTCCTCTTAGAACATTTGAAGATATCGAAAATGCATTCAATTTAATGCTGGAGCAACCAGAAGCAATTTCTCTTTTCTCAGTTAATCCAGCAGCAAGAAATCCATATTTTAACATGGTTGAAGAAAATGAAAACGGATTTTTTTCATTGATAAAAACAAATTCAGATGGAAGTGTAATGACGCGTCAATCAGCACCAAAAGTATATGATCTGAACGCATCTTTTTATTGGTATCGAAGATCATTTTTTGATACAGGTTCAAAGTCTCCCATAACAGACAAATCTATAGTATATGTAATGGATCACATCTGTTTCGACTTAGATCATCCTATCGATTTTCAATTTATGGAATATTTATTACAAAATGATAAATTAGATTTTAAACTATGAATATACTAATCGTCGGATTGGGTTCTATTGCCAATAAACATATTAATGCAATAAATACATTAAACATAAATACACAAATATATGCTTTGCGATCTACACCAAATGCAGAAATTGTTAACGGCATTACCAATATTTATGATTTAAATAATCTCACTATTAAATTTGATTTTGCAATCATATCCAATCCAACACAACTTCACTACAAGTACATTAATGAGTTAAGTGACAGAGGTCTCGATTTATTCATCGAAAAACCACCTGTCAGTAAATTAGATAATGTCCACGCATTAATCAATAAACTTGAAGGAAAAAATATTAAAACATATGTTGCCTGTAATCTAAGATTTCATCCCTGTATAAAATATTTAAAAGAATTTTTATCGACAAATCATCAAAAAAGAATAAATGAAGTAAATATCTATTCTGGTTCATATTTACCTGAGTGGAGACCTAATAGAAATTTTAGAGAAATCTATAGTGCAAATCCTGAAATGGGAGGAGGAGTACATTTAGATCTATTTCATGAATTAGATTATGCACAATGGTTATTTGGAAAACCAATTCAAACACATTGTATCAAAAGAAATGTTTCTTCCTTACATATAAAATCCATTGATTCTGCAAATTATATATTGGAATATGAAGAATACAATACCAATATTGTCCTCAACTATTACAGACGTGATACAAAAAGGACGATTGAAATAGTATTTGATGATGAAACTTGGACAATTGATTTGATTAATAATAAAATAAAAAACAATCTTGAAAACATTGTTTTTGAAGTTGAAAACTTTAGTGTATTAGACACTTATCCTATTCAAATGAGATATTTTATTGACTCATTAAATACAAATCAAAAACAAATGAATACTTTTGCCGAATCTATTGAAGTATTAAAAACATGTTTGAGTAATGACTAAATTGAAGGATAAAATTATTATTGTAACTGGTGGTAACGGCTTACTCGGAAGAGAAATTTTATCTAAAATCACTAGAGAAGGTGCGATTAGTATAAACATCGATATCAACCATGAAACCACTGAAGATTTAACTAAAATAAAGTGTGATATTACAAATACACAATCAGTTAATGATTCAATTAAATTAATCATTCAAAAATATAAGAAAATAGATGGTTTAGTTAATAATGCTTATCCTAGAACTTCAGATTGGGGAAATAAGTTTGAAGACATCAATTATCAATCATGGCAAAAAAATGTAGATTATCAACTAAATAGCTACTTTTATTTTACACAACAAGTTGCCAAACATATGTCAGATAAAAAAAATGGTTCAATAATAAATATGGCATCTGTCTACGGAATTGTTGGTCCTGATTTCACAGTATATGACGATACAACAATGACAATGCCTGCTGCCTACTCAGCAATTAAAGGTGGTATTGTTAATTTATCCCGTTATTTAGCATCCTATTTAGGTCCACTAAATATACGCGTAAATACAATCTCACCAGGTGGAATATTTGATAATCAAAATCCAGTTTTTGTTGAAAACTACAACAAAAAGGTTCCAATGAGAAGAATGGGTATACCCGAAGATATTTCTCCTGCAATTGTTTTTCTTCTATCAAATGATTCAAAATATATTACAGGACAAAATATAGCAATTGATGGTGGCTGGACTGCAATTTAAAATAAAGACATACTTTTTCAATAAAAAACATTAACTTTGAATTTAGAAAAATCATAAAAATGAGTGAAAAAAAAATTACTTGGTGCAAAAATTGTTTAAATATGTCTACAAGACCTCGGATAACATTTGATGATCGAGGATGGTGTAACGCATGTCAATGGATGGAAGAAAAAAAGAAGATTGACTGGGCACCGAGACAAAAGGAATTGGAAGAGTTAATGGCCAAATATAAATCAAAAACAGGAAGTTTTGACTGTATTGTTCCTGTCAGCGGAGGTAAAGATGGTTCTTATGTATCCTATATGTTGAAGCATAAGTACGGTATGAATCCATTAGCGATAACTGTACGTCCTGCATTATCATTACCTATCGGAGATCAAAATTTATTTAATTTTATACATTCTGGTTATGATCATATACATCTGACACCAAATCCCAAAGTTTTAGATCGATTAAATAAATATGGTTTTATTGAAAAAGGTTTTCCTTATTATGGTTGGTTAATTGCTATTATGTCAGCATGTATAAGAACCGCTGCAAACTTTAATATCCCTTTGATGTTCTATGGTGAAGATGGTGAAATCGAATACGGCGGGTCAACTGAAAGTAAAAACAAAGCCTTGTATGGTATTGATTATATGAAAAAAATCTACCTAGAAGGAGGTCATGAAAAAGTATTTGACAGGATCAAACAAGATGAAGATATATCTGAAGCTGATCTATATTTCTTTAAATTCCCAACTGATGAGGAAGTATCGGAAATCGGACTTTCATTTACACACTGGTCCTACTTTGAGGCTTGGGATTCTTATAGAAATTATGTTGTTGCTAAAGAAAACTGTGGTTTGATAGAGAAAGATGAAGGCAATGATGACACCTTTACAAATTTTTCACAAAATGATCAAGCACTTTACACTTTACATGCATATTTGATGTATTTAAAATTTGGATTTGGACGTGCTACACAAGATGCAGGCATTGAAATCAGACGAGGTTCAATGACAAGAGATCAAGCTTTAAATTTGGTTAAAATGTATGACAATTCGTATCCTGCAGATTTAATTGATCTTTATCTAGATTATTATAAAATGACAAAAGAAGAATTTGATGAAGTTGTAGATAAGTATGCCAACAAAGAATTATTTGAAAAAATAGATGGCATCTGGTCTCCAAAATTTACTCCAGGAGAAGATTTTACAATATGAAAATAGCAATAGTGGATTATGGTATGGGAAATATCAAATCCATTCAAAGTGCATTAAAGTTTTTAGGTGTAGAAGATATTATTTTGACATCTGATTATGAGACACTAAAAGTAGCTGATAAAATTTTATTGCCTGGTGTAGGCTCTTTTGGCAAAGCTATCGATCAAATTAAATCTAAAAAATTAGATTTATATTTAAATGAATTAGTAGTTGAAAATAATAAGTCGCTATTAGGGATTTGTCTCGGTATGCAACTGCTTGGTAGTTCTAGTACAGAAGATGGATTAAATCATGGATTAGGTTTTATTGATTCAAAATGTCTGCAATTTGATAATAAAAATCTAAAAGTTCCACATGTAGGATTTAATCAAGTGCGTGTGAACCAAACATCAAAACTGTACGATGGTTTTACTGGCGATGTTGATTTTTACTTTACACATAGTTATCAAATGACAAGTGATGCAAATATCAATCAATGCTATTGTCACTACGGCACTGATTTTATAGCAAGTTTTGAATATCAAAATATTGCAGGAGTTCAATTTCATCCAGAGTTAAGTCAAACCAATGGTTTAAAATTATTGAAAAATTTTATTGAAAAATTTTAATGCTACGAAAACGAATTATATTCACATTAATCTACAGCGAAGGTTTTTTCATGCAAAGTAGAAATTTCAGACTTCAAAAAGTTGGAAATATTAACTGGTTGGAAAAAAATTATAAATTTCAAAACATTGCCTTTTCATTAGACGAATTGATTGTGTTAAATGCCAGTAAAGAAAATAAGTCAATCGTTGAGTTTTCAAAAACAATTTCCGAATTAGTCAATAATGTTTTTATACCTATTGCAGCTGGAGGAGGGATAAAAACCATGGAAGATGCAGAATTACTGTTTAATAGCGGTGCTGATAAGATTGTATTAAATTCAGTACTACTAGAAAATCCTGAACTTGTATCATCATTGATCCAAAAATATGGAGCACAAAGCATTGTTGCCTCAATCGATTACAAAAAAAACAATGAACTATTAGAGGTTTTTATCAATGATGGTTCAATAAAAATTAGTATGTCATTGGAAGAATATATTGATTATATAATCGGCTTAGATGTTGGTGAAATATATTTAAACTCAATTGACAAAGATGGAACTGGATTTGGATATGATTTCGAAACTATTGATAATTTAAGTAAAAAAATCAGGATACCACTAATTATTGCTGGAGGAGCAGGTAATGAAAGTCATTTAATCGAAGGGTTAAAATTAGATTATGTGAGCGCAGTTGCCACAGCAAACCTGTTCAATTTTATTGGAGATGGATTACCCAAAGCAAGACAAAAAATAATTCAAAATGGTGAAAATATAGCTAATTGGTATGTTGATAATTGATATAATCAAAAAAATAAGGTACAATACTACAGCAGATCGTATTGGACCTGATATACCTTTTACACATTGGAAATTGTTTTACAAAAAACAAATGCTTTCATTGTGTAAAAAAAAGTTTCGTTTTTTTTCAGCAACTGCCGACTTTAGACCAGGAGCCTATGCGATAGGTTGCTCACAAATAACAATTGGCGAGCGTGTTGTCATCCGACCTGCAACAATGTTATTCGGTGAATCTGTTAGTCTAGAAACTTCAATTGTTATTGAAGATGATGTAATGATGGGTTGCGGTGTTCATATTTATATTAACAATCATCGATTCGATAGATTAGACATTCCTTTAATAGATCAAGGATATTATCCAGATGAAGCTGTGATTTTAAAAAAAGGATGTTGGATTGGTGCAAATGCAATTTTACTACCAGGAGTAACAATCGGTGAAAACTCAGTAGTGGGAGCTGGATCAGTTGTGACAAAGTCAATTCCAGATGGAGTTGTTGCTGCTGGAATTCCTGCTAAGGTGATTAAAAAAATTGGGCAGTAATCTTTTGATTATCCCTATCAACAATAAATAAATAACATGAAGTTACTTGAGAATAAATTAATTACATCTTCATCAATTTACGTATTTGCCAACTTAATCAATGCAGTTGTTCCATTTGTTTTATTGCCTTATCTAACCGATCATCTTACTCCAAATTCATACGCAATAATTTCGTTAATAAGTGTTGCTATTAGTTTTTTTGGGCCATTTGTTGGTTTAGGAGTAAACAATGCTTTATTAAGAAGATACTACAACGATCTCGAGTATGATTACAAAACATATCTTTCAAATTGTTTTTATGTATTATTAATTACAATATTCATTTTTTTTTCAATTATCTATTTTCTAGGAGGGAAAGTTTCAGACCTATTTATCATTCCAAATGAAACGCTAAAATATATCTTACTAATTTCCAGTACAAGTTTCATTCATCAATTGGTATTAACTACATGGAGAGTAAATGAAAAGCCAATAAAATATGCTCTTTTTCAAGTTTTACTTACGCTATCAAATTTAATAATAACAATTTATCTAATTAGTTTTTTTAAATATGATTGGGAAGGTCGGGTTTTAGGATGGGTATACTCCAACTTTTTATTTGCTATACTTTGTATAGTTTATCTTTGGTATTCAGGTTTTTTATTCAAACCGATCAAAAAATCATACCTAAAAGATGCAATAACATTTTCGTTACCACTGATACCACATGTTGTTGGAGCTTTGTTATTTGGTGTGTTTAGCCGACTTATTGTAGGGAAAGTTTTAGATGTGAACCATGTCGGTATTTTTAGTGTTTCCTACCAATTTGCAAGTATTCTAGGCGTAGTATTCGCTGCTTTTAATACTGCATTTGTACCTTGGATATTTAGCAAATTAAAATCTGACAACGTTAATAAACCATATCTCGTAAAAACGAGTTATAAATTAATGGTATTATTTATACTCGCAACATTGCTCAGTTATTTAGTCATTTATCTTGCATTCCCATATATTGTAAACGCTAAATTTTTCGAAGCTAAACAATACGTTTTTATACTTTTATTATCATTCATGTGTAACGGATTGTATTATTTAGTTGCTAATTATATTTTTTATAAAGAAAAAAATAAATACCTCGCTTATTCTACTGGGATAATTGGTCTTCTTCACATACCTACTTGTTATATCTTGACAAAATATTATGGCCTTCATGGTACATGTATTGCAAATTTAATTTCCTATTTCTTATTGTTTGTGTTGACTTGGTACATAAGTAATAAAGTATATCCATTACCTTGGAGAAAGGTTTTTAATATGTCATTAAAGACGAATTAAACAATTTAGATTCAAATCTTCATTTCAAATAAAATGCAAAGTGTCGTTATAATAGAATCTCCATTTCAATTGTTAGGTGCAATTGAGGCAAAAAACACTTTTAAAATTAATGAATTAATACTTATCATAAAATACACAAATAATCCCAAAACAAATAATCAAATAGATTGGATTCTCTCTAAAAACACTTTTCAAAAAGTAATAAAAATGCCCAAATTTAAAGCTATTACATTGAATGACTTTTTATTAGCATTTCTTATATTTTCCTGGAAAATAAGACATAAATGTTTTGAATATATTTTGATCGGTGAACCTAGAAGTATGATAATGAATTGTTTTATACTCAATTTCTACTCTGATAAGTACTATTTTTTAGATGATGGATCCGCTACCATAATATTACAAGATCAAATTTTTCATAACAAAAAAATAGAATACATTCACTCCAACAAACCATTACTAAACAAAATTAAACTATTTATAATCAAATTATTAGGTATAAAATATCAATTTGATCGAGTTCCTCATTTATATACTTGTTTTAATCTTCAAGCCAAAAAAGGTCAAGAAATAATTCAACATAGTTTTGATTACGCTAAGAAATTGAGTACAAAAATAAATATTTCAAACATCAATACTGTCTATTTCATTGGTAGTAATTTATCTGAAGGAGAAGCAATGAGTTTGGAACATGAATTACTATTATTTTCTAACATCGTCAACTATTATAAGAATCATAAAAAACAAATAATATATTGTTGTCATAGACGTGAATCAAAAAACAAACTAGATAAAATTAAAGAGATCGATCCTACCCTAGAATTATACCTACCCGAATATCCTATTGAATTAGAATTCATCATTAAAGAAATTTCTGTAAATAATATCGGATCATACTGTTCAACCGCACTCTATACTTCAACTTTGATCTTTAAACCTGAACAATCTGTAATGTTTAAAATACCAAAAGAGTTTCTATTTCCAAAATTTGTATCTGAATTCGAAAATCTTGAGAAAAATTACACGAATAATAATTTTATTCATTTAGAAGAGAATTATTGTAAAATATATTAGAATCTTATAATTAATTAAAATGAAAAACATTCTAAAAAAAATCTTTAAATTATTTAAAAGAACACTTTTTACTTTCATTGTAAAACAAAAAGCAAAACAAATCAAGGGAAATCTTTTTGTCAATGGCCATTCAAAAATAAATAAAAATACGATCTTGGGTCATAATGTTCATTTCAATGGTTTAAAAGTATATGGTAGAGGGAAAATTGAAATTGGCGATAATTTTCATTCTGGATTTGGTTGTGAATTCATTACCGATTTTCATAATTATGATACAGGTACAAAAATACCATATGATGAAACATATCTAATCAAAGATATATTCATAGAAGACAATGTTTGGCTTGGAAGTAGAGTGATGATTTTAGGTGGCGTGACAATTGGAGAAGGGACAATAATACAAGCTGGGAGTGTTGTTGTAACTGATATCCCTAAATATTCAATAGCTGGTGGTCATCCTGCAAAAGTATTTAAACAAAGAGATATTGATCACTATGAAAAATTAAAAGCTTTAAAGCAATTTTGTTGATCTTACCTATCAAAACGAGTTTCTCTCAAATGAAAAGTGATAAAAATATATTCCTAGAATATCGTAGTATTATACTATACTATTTGTATTTTTCTTTTTTTATTACAATCTTTCTTATCTCACGTGAATCATTAGCAATACAGTATGTATTCAATACGCTTGATATTCTTGTTTTACTTTCTAGTATATTATTGTTACAGAAAACCCATTTAAATAAATGGAATTATTTAAGCTTTATTTTTCTACTTATTTATGCATTGTTAGCTATCATAAAAGGCACACACATAAATGCGCCAATCCTATTTATAAAAATCTATCTCGTATTTGTTTTTTTTAAACAAAATAGTTTCACAACAAAAGAAATAATTAGTTTTTTAAATAACACATACCTTATCTATGCTATTCTTTCACTTATCGTTTTTAATTTTCTACCTTCCACTTTTTATACGTTAGCTGATCACGAATTAAATTATGTTGATTTGGGTTTTACTAAATATTTGGTTTTACATAGTATAGAAGGTGGAGCATCTACAATTGACAGCTATAGTGCCCTCATTTTCTTATGTAATATCTTCTTAATTACTGAAAAAAGACAAAATAATTATTTCATGATATTTTTTTCTTTCTTCTTAATTATTTATTCATTAAAAATGACCCCACTTGTAGGGCTAATAGTAGGATTATTTAGCTATATTATTATTCGAAATAAATATGCTTCGGCCATTTATATGATCTTAATTATTAGCATTTTTATTACCGTATTGAATCTTTTATTTATTAATCCTGAAATTTATGGTCCAATAAAATTTGCCTCTGTCATGTATGTAGCTACACACGCAAGAAGTATGATTTGGGTTCAACAACTTGGAATACTTGAAAATACATACACAACATTAGACTATATCTTCGGGAATTTTACATCCCAATTATTTACTGTAAATGCATTTCAATTAAGTGGCTCTGAAATAACAACAAACTATGACAATCCTCATAATACTTATCTCCTACTCTTTTTTAAAGCCCCATTACTACTGATCATTTATTACATTCGGTATCTAAAACTTGTTTTCAAACAATTCAGTAGGAAAAGTTTTGTCATCATCTCTTTCATAGCAGTTGCAGGTTTTTCAAACTCATCACTAATCAGCTTAGGCAATCCGGTATATTTAATTATCATTGCTTTCCTATTAACTTCTCCAGATTATAAATCAATAAAAGTAACCGAGTGAAAATACTATGCGTCCATCAAGGTTGGGAATTATATGGTTCTGACAGAAGTTTTTTGTTGAATCTTGAAATATTATCTCAAATTTACACCAAAGATCTAGAATTAGAAGTTGTGATCCCCTGTGAAGGGCCAATCGTCAATGAAATAAAGAAAATTACTCCAAACTTAACAATTGAAGATATTGGAAAAATTGAAAAAAAACAAGCCAAAAAAAATCCTCTGAAAAGCATTTATAAAGCTCTTAAGGCATCTTTTAATGCTAGAAAAAGAATGAAAGGAGTTGATTTGGTTTATATTAATACAATTGTTCCCTTCGGATATTTAATTGGTTCTTTTCTACTTAAAAAAAAGGTAATCATTCATGTTAGAGAAATTCCCTCTCCAATTATTGCTAAAATATTTAAACTTTGGTTTACTATTTGCCGAACTCATTTAATATTTAATTCGTATTCAACACAGCGTTCTTTTTTTATGGAAAACTATAAAAGAGGACAAGTAATATTGAATGCAGTTGAAGAAATACCTATAAATAATGTAAACTCAGAACAAAGAAATAAAATTCATTTGTTATTAATTGGTAGAATTAATGCCTGGAAAGGTCATGAATTTTTACTAGATACTTTTTCAAAATTAAATGATTCAATAAAAGAAAAATACATTATTAGATTTTTAGGAGATTCACCAAAAGGACAGGACTTTTACAAGACAAATTTTATAAAAAAAATAGAAGATTTAAATTTAAGTAAGTATATCGAAATTGTAGGATTTGAAAACAATCCATCTTCTCACTACAATTGGTCCGATGTTGTTATTTGTCCTTCTACCCTACCTGAACCTTTTGGAAGAGTAGCTGTTGAAGCATTTAGTAATTTTAAACCCGTTATTGCAGCTAATCATGGAGGACTTGGAGATATAATTAATCCAAATTTTAATGGTTGGCATTTTAAGGCAAATGATTCGAATGAACTTTTGAAAATATTGGAAACTTTGTCGATTGATAATACTAAAATAAAAGAATTTGGTAGAAATGCCAGAACTAGTTTTTTAGAAAATTATTCTATTAGTT